>Ga0123354_10021786_pt1 | contig 10102 bp, 13 predicted proteins | sample TergutLab28metaG_2_FD_97872 | JGI IMG/M metagenome (GOLD analysis project Ga0123354, IMG submission 97872) | Labiotermes labralis P4 segment gut microbial communities from Petit-Saut dam, French Guiana - Lab288 P4 | ecosystem: Host-associated > Arthropoda: Insects > Digestive system > Gut ...
CTGTCTGACAGATATATCGCTCAAGATTTGTCGGCGTCTACACAGAATATCTTGCTTGCCGCCCATGATATGGGTTTAGGTGCGGTATGGATGGGTATTTTCCCGGTAGACGAGCGAGCGCAGGAATTAACTAAGGTAATAAATATACCTCAGCCGTATTTTCCGTTTTCTCTTATCGCCGTAGGGCATGCGGCTGAAGCCAAAGGTTTGCGTTATAACTATACGCCAAACAGAGTTTTTTGGGAAAAAATCTAGACTCTAATTTTAACTTTTTTAAAGTCCGCATTTTTGCGGACTTTTTGTTTGACAAATCATATATGGCATGCTAATATATTATTGCTATTAATAATTATTAGTAATAAAGGTTTTAAAATATGAACAGTCTTAGCCGCCATACTAGGCAAAAAGAGATTATCTTAGAAATATTGCAGGAAGCTGACACACACCTAGACGCTTTACAGATTTTTGAACGTGCTTCACAAAAAATGCCGCGTTTATCTTTAGCTACTGTTTACCGTAATCTGAAAAGCATGAGCGAACAAGGCGCAATAGCTGTTGGTAATTTTGGCGAAGGGCATGCTCATTATGAAATAGTCAATACTTTAAGTAGTGGACATCATCATTTAAAATGTCTTAGTTGCGGGAATATATGGGAATTTGACAGGTCGGCTGCCCAGCTAGTTACCGGCGTAAAAGAAGTCAACGGTTTTAAAATATATTCAGCTAGATTATATATAGAGGGTTTATGCCTTTTATGCCAAAAGAAAGAAACTTGTTAATATGCCCATTGCTATCAAGCTTAGTCATCTAAAAAATGGGCAGAGTTCTACGATAAGCCAGATCTTGTTGCCGTCGACTGAAACAGACCGCTTGTCAGTTATGGGTATATATATCGGTAAGAAAATTATCAAAAAACATGCTCAGCCTTTGGGCGGGCCGGTATCCGTACAAATGGACGGCTCCATCGTGGCTTTAAGCTCGCGTCTGGCGGCTAAAATCATGGTGCAGCCTGATGAGTAAATCTTACAGTAGTTTTAGTCGGTCAGATGTCAATAAACCAAGGTTTTTTGGTAACAGGCGGCGCCCTCAAGAACCAAAAATCTCAGATCTGTGTTTAAAAGATCACGAAAAAGTCATACTTATGGTGGGTAATCCCAATGTCGGCAAATCAGCCATATTTTCCAAGCTGACTGGTGTTACTGCTGAAAGTTCCAATTATGCTGGTACTACTGTGGGTTTTACCAGCGGCGAAATTGTTTTTAAAGATGGCCTGGCTACTTTACTTGATGTACCGGGCAATTATACTCTAACTCCAACATCAGATACTGAGAGAGTAGTCTCTAAGATTATTGCTTGCGGCGATATTATTATTAACATCGTAGACGCTACTAATTTGGAGCGTAATCTATATCTGACCACTGAGCTTTTAGAACTGGGAAAGCCCATGATTTTAGCTTTAAATATGTGGGATGAAGTGGCTCATCAAGGCTTAGAAATAGATCTGCCCGCGCTTTCTGAGGAATTAGGTATTGCAGTGGTAACTACCAGTGCTATGACCGGGCAGGGTCTAAAAGAACTAGTACGTCAACTGTCTTATGCTGAAAAACCAAATTCTCCTAAACGTAACCAAGACGAGCGTTGGGCTTATGTAGGGAGCTTGGTGGCAAAGGTACAAAAGCGTAAGCAACGTCAACATAAATGGTATGAACGTCTGTCAGACGCTACCGTGCGACCTTTTCCCGGTATTTTGATAGCTTTTTTTGTGATGGTGTTGGGATTTTTACTGGTACGCTTTATCGGTGAAGGACTTATCAATTATCTTTTTGACCCGATATTTGAAAGCTGGTGGTTGCCAGTGGTGGTAAAATTGGGGGATGTTTTGGGTGGCAGCGGTTTTTGGTACGATATTTTGATAGGTTATAACACAACAGACGGTATAGACTTTGTTACATCTTTTGGTTTACTTACTTCCGGCCTATATGTACCTTTTGCGCTTATCTTGCCTTATATTATCGCTTTTTATATCTTACTGGGCTTATTGGAGGACAGTGGTTACCTGCCGCGTCTGGCTGTACTTTTGGATAGTTTAATGCATAAAGTAGGTTTACATGGTTATGCTATTATCCCTACTTTTTTAGCTTTTGGCTGCAATGTACCGGCTATTATTGGCACGCGCGTACTGGGGAATGATCGGGCTCGTTTTATTGCTGCTACTTTAGTGGCTATTGCTGTGCCTTGTGCTGGATTACAAGCTATGATTTTTGGTTTAATAGGGCAATATGGTTTTCAGTATGTGCTTTTAATATACGGCATTTTGGCTTTGGTTTGGCTGGTGCTGGGTCTTATTCTTAATAAAGTAATGAAAGGTTATACACCCGAGTTGATTATGGAGGTGCCGCCATATAGGTTGCCGCCCATGAGATTAGTGTTGACCAAATTGTGGCGACGCATACGTGATTTTATTAAGGAGGCTGTTCCCGTTATGGTTTTAGCTATTTTAGCTATTAATATTCTGATATCTTTTGGTTTGATGGATATCATCGGTGTGATATTTGGACCTATAGTAATAAATATTTTAGGCCTACCGCCTGAGGCAGCTGTTCCTTTAATATTGGGTGCTTTAAGAAAAGATGCAGCTTTAGGTATTATGGCTACACTATCACTTACGGCCGGTCAAATGGTGGTAGGTGCCTTGGTTTTAGCTATGATATTCCCTTGTGTAGCTGTATTTACCGTGATGTTTAAAGAATTAGGCCCTAGGCGTATGTTATTGTCCACATTACTTATGTTAGCCACCGCTATCATTGTGGGTGGCTTGGTAAATTTGGGGTTTCATATATTTTCTTAGCAAAATAACAACTCAGTTCATATCTACTTATATTTAATCTCGTTTTCTTGCCATACGAGTTTAACTTTGCTAAAATAAATACTGTTTTTGGGCCGTTAGCTCAGTTGGCAGAGCATCTGACTTTTAATCAGGGTGTCACAGGTTCGAATCCTGTACGGCCTACCATTCCATTATCATCCGAACACACTTCTTCTACGTTTGTACGCTTGAATTTCTTGGTAATTGGCGCAGTCCCAATAACAATCAGCTTATATTTTAGTTCTAAACCACCGTCCTCGGTGGTTTTGGCATATATAGAGTCTACAAAGCTCCCCAATGTCTTACGCCTAATGATTTCTGTCTCTTCGCCTTCATGTCTAAAATTACTAAGGAAAAGCACCCATTGCTCTTTAGTAAAATCAGGCAATGTCTTCTCCATATCATCAATGCGATCTCGTAGCTCAATACCTCTAATCTCAAGATCTTCTAAATCATTAAGTAAAGCTTGAGAAGAAGAGCCGTCAGCAATAGCCTTACGGATATTGAAGCACTTCTTTTCTATTTCTTTCTTTTGTTCTCTAAGACCATCTAATACTGATTGGTCGGACTTTCGGCGATTTATCTCGTTTAGTATCATATCAGCCATTTGGTCAATATTTTCGTCACTTAAGATGTCATTGGCGATATTATTAAATACTACCTCTTCTAATTCTTCCTTAGAGATTGAAAGAGCTTTACAGCCTTCCCCGCGCTTCTTATTTCCACATGTATAGTATCTATAAATGTTACCGGTGCTATTCTTAGAACTGTCACCAACCATGTGTGTATCACATTCAGTACAGATCAATTTGCCGCTTAAATAATATTCAGCAGCCTTATTTTTATGTCCTTTAACATTAGTTGTCATTTTATTATGAGCCTCCTCGTATAGTTCTTGGCTAACTAGTGCCGGCATACCATCTTCTACGACGATATTGTTATATTTATATTTTCCGGTATACTTTTCGTTGTTTAATATCCAGATGATATTAGTCTTCTGAAACAAATCACCTTTAGAATTACAAAACCCTTCGTCGTTTAGCTGACGGGCAATCTGAGCACAATTAACTCCGCAAGCAGCCATCTCAAAGATTTTTCTAACGATAGGCGCTGTTTTCAGGTCAATCTGGAACTTCTTATCTTTAATTATATACCCTAATGGAACAGGGCCTCCAGTACTCTGGGCTTTTAAAGCACTCTCCAGCATACCTCTTTTGACATTCTCGGAGAGATTCAAAGAATAGTAAGCAGCCATGCCAGCATACATACTCTCAAATAATACTCTCTCTGGTCCTTCGCCCACTGACTCGGTAGCTGAGATGACTCTTACCCCGTTTTTCTGCAGTTTAAACTTAGCATCTGCCGAAACATACATGTCCCGGGCAAAACGGTCAAACTTATAAACAATGACTGCTTCAAAATTCTTCTTAGCCGAGTCATTGATCATACGATGGAATTCTAAACGTTTATCATTATCCTTAAAAGCCGATAAAGCACGATCTATGTATGTGTCAACTACTTGGATATTATGTCTGCGGCAGTAGTCCTGACAAACCCTTATCTGTCCGTCAATAGACTGGTCCTGTTGCTTATCTGAGCTGTATCTTGTATATATAACTGCGTTTATTTTCTTTACTTCGTAATTGTTAACCATTATTTTGTCTTTACTACCCTTTACCTAGGCCTTAATTTATCCTTATCCAGCTCGACTGTTCCTGGCCTATCTTAAAAATACTTAGCAGCGTATCTCTGTCTAAGTTGCGGCACCCGCAGGTGTACACGCCCGGACTAGTTTTTACAAAATGCTGCTCGCAACGGCTGCAAACAGTAATTTTTAAATAGTCATTAAATGTCATTGTGCCATCCTATAAAGTTTTAGAGCTTTACTTATAAACTCTTCATCAACCCCAAAATACTCGGCCAGTTCCCATATCTCAACATAACCGCCACTCAATACCTTTTTAAGCGTAACTTCCGGTACCAATAATCTTATGGCATGACAATCAGCTTTATACTCACACTTAGCCCAGGTAATCTCATCAACATCAAAGTAATGAAAACAGCCGGTTACGCAGTGCCCTAACTCATGGGCCATAAGTTCTTTTTCTTTTTGGGTGTCTATATATCTGGTGTCAATAAAGATATCACCAGGATACGATATAGAGGCCACCCGTCTTAACGGCATATAGTTAACGCTTATATCTAAAGCCAATGCTTTCTCTATCAAATCTACTACATTCATTCCATCAATTCTCAAACTCTTCTATTGTTTCTGTTTTTTATTCTTCACAAAATTATAGGTGTCAATAATATCCTGTTTTTCTTCATCGGTAAGTTCGTGTCTATCGCCCGAAAGGGCATATAATACATCTTTTAATTGTTCATCCAAAGTTTCTTCTTTTTTAAAACCAAAAGCCTCGTCAACAGAAGCCCCGTATAAATCAAAAAGCTCAAATAAAGTATTGGCATCAGGCTGAGACTGTCCGGTTTCCCATGATGATAAAGTCTGTCTTTTCCGGCCGATAGCTTCAGAAGCCGTTACTTGGGTATAGCCGGCACCAGCCCTGGTCTTTTTAAGTATCTCGGCAATTTCTTGTTTGCTAAACTCTTTAGCCATTTCTTTTCCTTGTCATATTTTTCATCATTATAAAACATTATTTCTTGAAAATCAATAAAAAAGATGAAAAAGTCATCAATTTACTATTGACAGACGAAAAAATCGGCACTATAATACTACTATGACGAGAAACTCAGCAAGAGAGGGAACATGGAAGATATCAGAGATTTACTAAAAGAATACATCAAAAGACATTGCTTTAAACACTGTAAGGTGGCACAAAAAGCCGGTCTTAATTCAGCCAAGCTTTCAGCCATTCTTACTAAAAGAAGAAAGATTGATGCCAACGAGCTTTTTGCCCTGTGTGCAGCTATGGAAACAACCCCTAATGAATTAAAGGGAAGCCCAGAGGCAACCAAATGACATCTCTAGAAATTAAATCAAAAGTAATAGCCAACACCTGTTTTGCAGCTTTTACACAATGGGCTGCCAGCACCTCCTACCGGGAACTGCACAGAGCAGTCTTCGGCAGCTACCCTGAAGACGACCCTTTAAACGGCCAAAGAACGGTAAAGCAAATCATGCACAAGGTGAATTTATATAACGATGCCAGGAATAACCCGTGAACAATATCTATCAATCAATAAATCAAGTAATCTCCCAGGTCGGTGCTGTCGGTAAGGATAAGAAAAACACTCAGCAAAACTATGCCTATCGGGGAGTAGATGATGTCATGAACGCCTTGCAGCCGGCTTTAGCCGAAGCTAAACTCTGTATCGTACCACAAACCTTAGAGCATATCAGGGAAGAACGTACCTCCAAAAGCGGAAACGATCTAATCTACTCTATCCTTAAAATAAAATACACCTTCTACGCCGAAGACGGCAGCTCTATCAGCGCCATTGTTATCGGTGAAGGCATGGACTTTGGCGATAAAGCTTCCAATAAAGCTATGAGCATCGCCTTTAAATACGCCTGCTTTCAAGTCTTCTGTATCCCCACCGCAGAAATGTCCGACCCCAACGCCCAGTCACACCAGGTAAAACCCTCCCAACCGGCTCCTCCCCGTGAGATAGAAATTTCCCTCTTACTTAAACCTTTAAACGGCACTATGCTTTCTATAAACAATTACATCACTAAAACCTATCCCGGCCACACCTTACAAACCTTAACCGACGAACAATACGCCACCCTCAAAAGTAAACTTAAAACCCAAAAAGCCAAAGCCGAGGCTAAGAATGGCTGAGAGGCGCATGCTGGCCAATAAAATAATCGACAGTGATCTCTTTTTAGATATGCCGGCTACCGCTCAACTGCTTTATTTTCATTTGCTTCTAAAAGCCGATGATGAGGGCTTTATCGCCAGCCCCAAAAGTATCATGCGCATTATCGGCGCCAAAGATGATGACATAAGGATATTAATAGCCAAACAATTCTTAATCACCTTTAACTCCGGCGTAGTAGTCATCCGTCACTGGCGCATCCATAACTACATCCAGTCCGACCGCTTCCACCCTACCGTCCACCAAACAGAGAAGCAAGCCTTAAACACCGATAACACCAAAGCCTATATTGTAGACAACATGGATACCAACTGTATACCAAATGTATCCATTGTGGATACCGAGGTAAGAGAAGGTAAGGTAAGTCTAGGTAAGGTAAGAGAAGATAAGTCTAAAACCCCTAACGGGGTTGTTAAGGGGACGGTTTACAGTAAAACCTTTGAAGAATTCTGGGCTTTATATCCCAACAAACAGAAAAAGGCCGAAACCTACCAAGTCTGGCAGCAAATAGACCAGAGCTTAATCCACAAAATCTTAGAAGTGTTACCAAGAGCTAAACTATGTCGGGAATGGCTCAAAGAAGAAGGCCGCTTTATTCCGCACCCCAAAACATGGCTTAACCAAAAACGCTGGGAAGACGACTACCAACCATACAACCCTTACGGTAAATACCAAGACCACAGCATTCTTTTTAAAGACTTCTCCAAACTATCACCAACAGAAAAGAACCTTTACATGCAAAAACTGGAGGCTTTAAATGATCAAAGAGGACACCAAGAACATCTTAACCTTACTGCGAACTATGAGCCCGACCTCTTTTCGCACGACGACACTTGAAGAAGAAGTCATTGTCTTAAACGCTTGGCACGAAGTTCTAGCCAGCGTTGATTATGACACCGGCAAGCGCGGTGCCTTAGAAGCCCTTAAAAGATATACCGGCTACGAGCTTTCCATGGCCAACGTTCTAGAATGCATCCAAGAAAAGATAACTGACAAAAGACCAAGTAACACCTTAACACCTCCTAAGTACAACTGTGCTGCCTGTAACGGCCAACAGTGGCTGCATCCTCAACTAGACAACGGCCAGCCCGATTACCGAAGCACCGTACGCTGCCTATGCTGGATGGAGCGTAACGACCATACTTACGTTCCCAAGAGTGTATCTTATTGGAGATCAAAAGGAAGATTATGATTAACGGAAGAAGATAGATTAAATATGGACGCTAAAATTATTTGTGGAGACGCCTTAGAAATCCTCAAAACTCTGCCTGATCAGTTCTGCCGTACTTGCGTCACCTCTCCGCCTTATTACGGCTTAAGAGACTACGGCACAGCTACTTGGATAGGCGGAAATGACCCCAACTGCAATCATAAATTACCGCAATGTGAGTTAGACCCAAAGAGAACAGGCGGCGACAGCGGCAGTTCCCACGTAGCCAGATTTAACAAATATAACTGCCACCAATGCGGCGCCAAACGTATAGACCGGCAAATCGGTTTAGAAGAAACACCGCAGGAACATATCCAAAGATTGATAGCTGTTTTTGCAGAGGTCAAAAGAGTCTTAACTGATGACGGTACTCTATGGATAAATTATGGGGATACTTACCTGCAACAACAAGGTAAAGGATGGAACGGACAAGAGAAACGGCTTAACGAGGCCAACAGAGCTATTAAGGTTAAAAGCCCTTTGCCGCCTAAAAACCTATTGGGTATGCCCTGGAGACTGGCCTTTGCTCTTCAGAGTAACGGCTGGATACTTAGGCAGGAAATAATCTGGGCTAAAGGCAACCCCATGCCGGAAAGCGTCAAAGACAGATGCACTAAAAGCCACGAGCATATCTTTTTATTGGCTAAAAAACCAAAGTATTACTTTGACCACCAAGCCATCAAAGAGCCGTGCAGCTCATCAAACATAGCCGATTTTATACGCCGTAAGACGCTCAACAATAAAGGCAAGGGAAACGGCACATATGAAGAAGTACGACCAGACTTATGTAGATCGCGCCAAGACTACATGCCTTCTAACTTTATGCGTAATAAGCGCAGCGTCTGGCACGTTAACAGTAAAGGCTTTAAAGAAGCTCATTTCGCCACCTTTCCGAAGGCACTTATCACCCCTTGTATCCTAGCCGGCAGCGCCAAAGGCGATACCGTTTTAGATCCCTTCTGTGGCTCCGGCACCAGCGGCGTGGTAGCCAAGCAGTACGGCAGAAACTTCATCGGTATTGATCTCAACTCTGATTATTGCGCTATGGCGCAAAAAAGAATAGAGCAAACGCCATGTCAATATGGCATGGAGGCAATATGAACAGCGGAGTAAGCGTGGACGCTAAAACATATCTAGAACAAATATCCCAAGTATCTTTAGCCATTAAAAGCAAGGCTGAACAGATTGAAGCTCTAGAGGCTATGTCTGTTAAAACTTCTCCTACGCTAGATGGTATGCCGACACCTATTCTGCATAAATCAATGCTGGAAGAATGTGTAACCAGAATAACCGACATTAAAGGACAACTAGCCGATGATCAGAAAAAGCTTCTTGATCTGTATTTAGAAGCTAAAGAGATGATAGATAACTTAAAAGACACCCGTCAGAGAGTTGTCTTGGAACAGCGCTACATCTTAGGAAAGCCCTGCAAAGAGATTTATCTTTTTATGGGTATCAGTTCGTCTACTTACGAAGGTCTGCATTCTTCAGCTATGCAAAAAATATCTGAAATTTTAGCCCAAAAAAGATAAAACTTAACAAGAGTTATGTTATCAAGTTATAATATAAAATTAGAGGTTTTATATGTCATTACAAGCAATAGATCTATACTGCGGAATTGGTGGGCTGACACGAGGCCTAACTGACGCCGGCGTTCCTGTCATAGCTGGTTTTGATATAGACGAGACCTGTCGTTTTGCGTATGAACATAATAATAATGCCCACTTTTTTGCTCAAGACGTTAAAGATGTTACCGGCGAACAAATAAATGCGCTTTATACCCCAGGAGTCACTCGAGTGCTAGTAGGGTGTGCGCCGTGTCAGCCATTTTCTAATATGGTAACTAAATATCGTAAAAGCGACGATAAGAAAAAGAAATTTGAACAAGATGTAAAGTGGAATCTCTTGGCACAATTTGGCAGGATAATACGCGAAAGCTTACCAGATATTGTATCTATGGAAAATGTTCCTAAAATACAAAGAACCAATGTATTTGCTGACTTCCTACAAATCCTTAATGATAACGGATATAAAGTTACCTATAAAACAGTATACTGCCCAAAATATGGCATACCGCAAAATAGACGGCGTACCGTTCTTCTTGCTTCAAGGTTAGGAGCAATAACGATTATTCCCGAAACACACAATATAGACGAATATACAACCGTTCGACAATATATTGCCAA
>Ga0123354_10021787_pt1 | contig 10102 bp, 8 predicted proteins | sample TergutLab28metaG_2_FD_97872 | JGI IMG/M metagenome (GOLD analysis project Ga0123354, IMG submission 97872) | Labiotermes labralis P4 segment gut microbial communities from Petit-Saut dam, French Guiana - Lab288 P4 | ecosystem: Host-associated > Arthropoda: Insects > Digestive system > Gut ...
AGTCCTTCTTGAGAAGCTAACTGGTTTGCAGCTAGTCAAGAAATTCCCCGCATTTCACGGAACCCGAAGGTTCATTACCGCACTCACAAGCGTCCGCCACCTGTCTCTATCATGGACCAGCCCAATCAAGTCCATATACCCACATCCCACCTCCTGGAGATCCATCCTAATATTATCCACCCATCTACGACTAGGTCTCCCCAGTGGTCTCCTTCCCTCCGGTTTCCCCACCAAGACCCGTAGTCCCTGTCACCACGGCATGGCGCGTCCTCAGGTTGCGGATAGAGGAACGGCCTCCTTTATGGAAGGTACCTGCGAATATATTGAATAAGCAGTCGTGGACAGCCGACAAGGGGTGGTCCTCCAGCTTGGGGATTGGGCGAGGTGCTAACAACCCCTCCCAGTAAAAAGCGTTGTTCAGAAACACTCACATACGGGATGTTTGCTCTGGAGTAATTTTTGTAACAGGTACATTAACTATAAACTAAAAACTAAAAGGTAGACTAAAACTAAATTTAGTTGTAACTTAGACAGTAATGTAAACACATCTCTACCATCAAATAAAATAAGCTCTTTTAGACTAGGACATACACTCCACTCTAAATGGTCAACCCAGTCCATGTCACTCCAAAGTACAGCTTCAAAAAAATCCATTTTTTCCTTAAGGTTTCCCTACCAAATCCTGTATACAATCCCCTTGCCCCCCGTACGCCCCGCAATATGTCCACATATATATATGTAACATATACAGCAATATTAACAATTACATTTAGAGGTGCAAACTGTTCAAAGAGTATAATTTTATGTTAATAATGAGGTACAATAAGAAGACGGTAAAAGTAAAGATAAAGCAATCAATTTACAGGCATGGGCAGGCCTTCAGGCTTCCAGAAGGTTGGGGGTCTCAGACTTGAAGACAATCAGCACATGAAGTTGGTAAGGTTGCTAGCCCTAGGTACCGGCCACCTTTACCCCCCACAAAATATTCCTGGTACTCATTTCTTTTAAACGCCGAGTCGACCCCAGTGTCACAGTGCGACAGGCGTGACTATGTTGATGAAAAATTCCGATGACACCATCGGGAATCAAACCCGTACGATGCCGATACTTACGACAAACATCCATTTCCCATTCTGACGTGTTCCTGCTTTAACAGGAATTACGGTTTTCCTTTCACACTAAGGAAACTTCGTTTTATTTTGTCTGTTTATATGCACTTGGAGCGGCGAGCCTATGTTGAAGGCGATATATTTCACGCGCGAAAGTGGGCAGTGCAGTTAAATTGAACTTAATGTCTCTGGGCCTACAGGTTCAGTCAAATATGTGTCACCCTCTGTCATAAAACGTCTGTAGACATCACTGTACATTTCGCTCTATGAGTAACAGCTTCATCAGCTAGTCACGTTAGGCTGTCCACGTCAGCAGTAAAACTTCACGTTACCTTTCAAAAGTTACAAATCGATAAAAAAAAAGTTTTTTTTCTGGTCAACCCTGTGAAAAAGACAAGTTCTTCCTATATGCACGATGAAGGCGCATGTGCAAGCGGTGGTAAAGCGCCATTCATTCTTAACCACTGCGTTATAATGAGGTTACTGGTCAGTTGCACACCACAGGGAATTGTTCCCGGCAGACATCTGGGTGGCCACCAAAGGAAGCCTGGAATATTTGAAAGGGAGAGAAACGTGTGCCCACTGCCGGCAACAAATATAAATTTGATGTTTATTGGACCGTGCATCATTGTGATAACTGAAGAATAAAAAACCAACTAGATTTCACTTATTATATTATTGTACTTCTTATAGGCTCAACATGTTTCAGGCACTACTATGCCCATCATCAGGAGCTCGCGACTATAATGTTGATTACCACATTGGTTGTTTCGTTCTGTAAAGATGGAGAGGGGTAGCGTTAATGTAACTTTATGGTTCTTAGTGGTGTATGTTCTGTGTGAAGTGCTTTGTCACTTTGTTGTAGCAGGTAACACTACACACAGGAGAACACCACGACTACCATGCATAAAAGATCACAACTTTTAATATCAACAGAAACACGTTACCAGCTACAACCAAGCGACAAAGAACTTAACACAGAACACACATCGCTAAGAACCATAATTTTACATTAACGCTACCCCCCTCCATCTTTACAGAACGACAAGACCAATGTGGCAATCAATATTATAGTCGCGAGCTCCTGATGATGGGCATAGTAGTGCTTGAAACATGTTGAGCCTATAAGAAGTACAATAAAATATGAAGTGGCTTCTAGTTGGTTTTTTTTATTCTTCAAATATAAATTCTTCATTTTTTACGTTCTTAGACTATTCTCGTTATACCGGCAGCGCTACGCCGGGTTTTGAGCATGCCTGTACATCAGACTCTTATTTAACGACGCTGTTAGTAAGTGAGAACACACACGGTAGGATAATTCGATGATAGTCAAAATGAAGGCGAAGACTGCAGGGTAATTAAGTTACTAAGCTAGCAAATTGTACAAGAATGGGGAGGGTGGGTTATGTTATAAGGACGGAACATGGAAGGTTCCCGAAAAAAACGGTCTTAATGGGAAATTTCATAATACAAGACAATGGGAAAACCAAGAACAAGATGGGAGGACGTCGTCCGGATGGACACATCACAGATCCTAGGCATAAGAGGATGGAGGAGACCAGCAGAAGAAAAAGAAGAATGGAGGCCTCTTGTGAGGGAGGCCAGGGCCCAGAAGGGGCTGCAGCGCCCTAGATGGTATGGAAATCCTGACAAATTTAAATAAACACCTAAACGAATCCGAAATAATCTATAGCAGTATAGTTCATTTTTCTGTCCACTTTCGAATTTAGTACCTTCCGAAAAAGAAATCCGAATTTTAACCGTTTGAGTCAACTAGCTAAGAATGTTTTAATTACACAATGCATGAGACCAAAACAAATAATTTGGGTCATAAAATCAAGAAGAATTAGATAGACTGGGCATGTAGCAAGTGTGGGGGGCCAAGTGAGGTGCATTTAGGAGTTTGTTGGGAAGACCTGATCGACAGATATCTCCAGGTAAACTAAGGCGCAGGTGGAAGAATAGCACTAAAATAAGTGGTACAGAAAAGAGATGGATACATGAACTGGACTGATCAGTCTTGGGATGGGGACAAGTGACGGGCTGTTGTGAAGCGCTGATGTATTTTCAGATTCCATAATACGAGGTGAATTTTTTGAATAGCCGAGAAACTTTTAGCTCTTTGGGGTGGGGCGGGGGCTCTCGCCCATGGAGTACGTTCCTCTGTCTATCATCAGGAGTTTTTCACTGCACACACAGTAATGTTATATGTCATAGAATTCTGCTGACAGCTACATGTTTCGGTCAGTTCCTCTGTCAATCATCAGGAGTTTTTCATTCTCCACACAGAAATAGTATATGTCATACAGGTTTGCTGAGAGTCTGCGATCAGCAAACCTGTATGATAAATACCATTGTTGTGTGTACAGTGAAAAACTCCTGATTATAGACAGAGGAACTGTCCGAAACATGTAGAGTTTTATTTCAACAATAAATTAGAGAAATTAGTGCATCTAGTTGGTTTTATTGTAAGAACTGATCATGATGCACGGTCACCTGAACGTCAGATTCGATGTTTTGTCCTTTCATTCTCACTTCTCATCTCCAACTGTACAGCTCAAATAGTTCGTATGACGCTTTATGTCGGATTTCTGCTAAGTCACACTCAAGAGCAAAGAGGCAGAACATATACTTGCAACCTATATTTACAATCAATCGGTGCCAGTACAGAACTCAATGTTACACGTGGCTATTGTAACAAAAGCTATTAAGATCTCGAAAGGTAAACAATTATGGCAGGGTATTACCGTCTTAACACAACTATATTGTCAGATACATATAAATATCTGAACTACATGTTTCGGCCCTTATGGCCATCGTCAAGTTGGATATAGTATCAGATGGAAAAGCTACATAATATAATATGGTACAGTACAAGCATTAGTGTGGTGTGAGTGGGGGACGAGATCTTGTTTACAAAGATATGGAGGTCGTGTGTGATGAAGGTATTTTTGATAGATCTACGAGTACACGATGTCATGTTTCATCTGTGACGCCCTCCATATCTACGTAAACGACATCTCGCCCACCACTTACACCACACTAATGTTTGTATTGTACCATACTATATTGTGTAGTTTTTCGGTCTGATACTGTATCCAACCTGACGATGGCTATAAGGGTCGAAACATGTAGTTCAGATATTTATATATATCTGACAGTATAGTTGTGTTAAGACGGTTATACCCTGCCATAATTTTTACCTTTGGTTAATCTACACAACAAGGATGATTCAACTTGAAGACTATTGGGATATTTTACTCACACAGACACACACAAACACACACTCACACTCACTCACACACACACGAACACATACACACACACACACACGAACACACTCACTCTCACACACACTAACACATACTCACACACACACATTCACACACTCATTCTCACACACAGACACACACTCACACTCACTCACATACACTAACACACACTCACACACTCACTTACACACACATTCACACACACACTCACTCACACACAAACACACTCACACTCACTCACAATCACTCACACTCACTTACACTCACACACACACTAACACACACTCACACTCACTTACACACAAACTCACACACTAACACACTCACTCATTCACACACACGCTCACAACGCATTCACACTCACACACACTCACACATACACATACATGCAAGCACACTCACACACACACACACTCTCACACTCACACAACACGCGCAAACTCACACTCACTCACACACACTCACACGCACACTCACACCCACACTCACACACACACTTACACTCTCTCTCACACACACACACGCACACTCGCACACACACATACTCTCACACTCACACACAGGCACACACACTCACACACACACGCACAATCACACACTCACACCTACATACACACACACGCACACGCACCACACACTCACACAAACACACACACGCACACTCACACACACGCACACTCACACATACTTACACACTCACACTCACACATACACCCGCACTCACACTCACACACGCACACGCACCACGCACCACGCACACTCACACACACACACGCACACGCACACACACTCACAAGCACACTCACACATACATACACACACTCACACACTCACACTCATCATACATACACACTCACACTCACACATGCATACACCCATACACCCATACACCCACTCACACACATACACACTCACGCTCACACATACACACTGCTTTAACTTCCAACAGACTGCAGTCTGTGAACACAACTTCATTAACCAGTAACTCAATGGAGGAGAGTCAATTTTGAGAAGGTTAATAAAGAAATTACTTGTATTTGTAGAAACCGCATGTTCATTGCCGTGTTCACAATAGCCCGCAGCTTGTTCCTGTCCTGAGCCAGACGAGTTCACTCCACACGCTTGAATTTTATTTGTGTAAAATCGACTTGAATACTATTAGTTCTTGCAAGCACTCTCTTACCCTCAGGTCTCTCCTCCATAATTCTGAATGCATTTCTCCCCCCCCCCCCCCCAACCGTCCCTATTCTTTCCCAGTTTAATCCCTCTTTTTTCTTATGAGTACAGCAAAGTAAAATATTAATTATACCAACAGATCTAAGCTTAGGAATATTCTAGCCCTCCGACAATTTAGAAAAATTTTGCTGCCTCTGCTGTTAGTGATATTGATTGTATTTATTTCGTATGTGCCAGGTCAAAAGGTGAAGCAAGCGTACGGTGCGAACTTGTTTTTGTAGCACCGCATTTTAAAAAGTAAATAGGGAACTTTTTCCAGAGTCTCATGACCAGAAATGAAAATAACAAAGGATTACAACAAGCTGTCGTCACAACATGAGGCTCAAAGCACGAGTGCTTGTTATCCTGAATGTCCACAAATCTCTTTACTGAAGACTTTAATGATTCGAAAAATTGTAAAACAAAACACTCCAGTGTTTTAAGGCGTAAATATAGACTTAATTAAATCTGCTTAGTAAACCCTAGTCCTTGTGGAATTAGGCACATAATTAATTCATTCATTTAGTAGCCTGTCTTACGACAGGTCCAAAACCTCTTTCAAAGTGAGCTCTCCACACAGTGCGATCTAGAGCTTCCTCTTTCATATGAGATTATTCTCTCCTTTCCTTAAGGTCATCCAGTAGCTCCCTACCTCTTCCTCCTCGTCTTCCTGTCACTTCTATCCCCCCCTTTTATCTCTCCTTGAATAACCCGTTGTAGAAGGCAGTTTCTACGTAAGATGTGACCAATCCAATTAGCCTTCCGTTTACTTATTTCATGTAGGATATTCCTATCCCCCTTGACTCTAAGCAATAGTTCTTCATTTCTCACATGATCGGTCCAACTGATCTTCTCTATAATAAAACCATGAATATAACCCGAGTGAATGCTTTATCAAAACTTACTATATTCATCCCTTCTATGATGTGAAAGGGATAATCATTACCGCTTACGTCTTGCGTTTCCCCTGTTCTTTCACACCGAACAAAAGTTACCTACGTGACGTAAAAGAAGAGAACGTGAAGCTCTGTAAGTCAGATTATTAATTTATTTATTTATTTACAGAGGGAATAATCCTCATTTTTGCACCGTGCATTTTGTAGAATCACTTTAGTTATTAACCAATAATGCACTTACATAAAATTTCACGTTAAAACATTTAAAATCGCTCCGACATGTTTCGACCCTAAGATCATCCTCAAGGAGCTACGTTGTTCCTTGCTAAAGTCATTTAAAAACATTCACAAAATAATTCCATTATATTAACAGGTTGTTGTGGCAGCATATCGTGTTGTGTAAGAGTACGTTGTTGGGGATGCGTCTGGCTATGGTGTGAGTCGTGCGACACACACCGTAGCGAGACGCATCCCCAACAACGTAATCTAACACAACACGATATGCTGCCACAACACCCTGTTAATATAATGGAATTATTTAGAAATAACCAAATATATATGTATGGGAGAAAGAAAGGAAATTTTAAAATTTGACTGCGGGGAAGAAATAAAACCGTGTACAGACTGTACTCATTTAGGTACAAAAAATAGACCAGTCGGCAGATAATACGACAGAAATAAAACACAGAATTATATAAAAACTTTAAACTCCATTTGGTGGCACAAAAATATTATTAAAATCAGAAAATTATACATTTATCAAAATATAATTGAGAGCATTTTCTGTATGATGCAGAAGTGTGGCAAATCGCTACTAGAGAAATAAATAAAATTTTATCTACAGAAATGGATGTGCTAAGGAGGTCAGCAAGAAAATCAAGGATGGAAAGAATGAAAAAGAACATATAAAGGAAATAATAGGAGTGAAAGGGAAGCTGGACACCATTGATATTATAGAGCAGAGAAGGCTACAATGGTATGGCCACGTCAAAAGGATGCCAGAGGAGAGAATGTCGAAATTATGGATTGAATAGCACAGGAGAGAAGGAAAAGGGGATGTCCAAGAAAAACGTGGATGGAATGAGTACAAGCGGCCATGACAACAAGAAATTTAGAACCAGATAAATGGAGAAACAGAGAGGAATGGCGTTTGGTTTACGGAAGACGGCGACAGCTGTTAAAAAAAACTGGACAGATAGATAGATAGATAGAAAAATATTTACCGGTAAATTTTAACCTGTTGATAATACAACTGAATTTTTCAAATTTGTTTCTCATTTCTCTGTCACTTGTAAAGATCCTTCGAATGCGTAAGCTGAATATCAAAGAAGCTTAAAGCACACATTTGTAACACAGAACTGCCAAGTTCAGTCCACTGTGAACCTTACGTGCAGTCAGCAGTTTCAATTACGGCCAGAGGAAATTACTTCAACAAATGTTTTACTAATCCAGCAAAGAGCTACCTACATATGGAGTTCCGACAGTAGACAGAATGAACATTACTACAGTCAGAAATGTAAGGCCATGTAGCCTGTTAAATCAGTATCGACGTTTCGAACGTACGTACTTTATATATTACTTACTTACTTAATCGATGTTGCGGAGTCCTTCTTGAGAAGCTAACTGGTTTGCAGCCAGTTAAGAAATTCCCCGCATTTCATGGAACCCGAATGTTCATTACCGCACTCACAAGCGTCCGCCACCTGTCTCTATCCTGGACCAGCCCAATCCAGTCCATATACCCACATCCCACCCCTGGAGATCCATCCTAATATTATCCACCCATCTACGCCTAGGTCTCTCCAGTAGTCTCTTTCCCTCCGGTTTCCCCACTAAGACCCTATACACCCCTATCCTCACACACACGTGCCACATACCCAGCCCATCTCATTCTTCTAGATTTTATCACCAGCACAATATTATAAGTTGAAAGTCCTCTAAAACTTTCAAACTGATCTAACAAACTACAGAGTTACAAAATAAAATTAAACACAATTATATGTTTAATTTATTATTATTATGCTATTGGCTACTAGTATGGGTCTCAGAAGGCCATTATCAGGCCAATATTTACAAAAAAAATTTTAGGACTTTTGAGACCGAAACTAGTAGCCAATAATAGGTAAATCAGTCCCATTACAGGCACCGACGTGCCCAGAGGATTCCAGGTAGTTAGGGTTCGCAGATTTCGTGACAACGGCACAGGATGGTGGTAAGGTTGTTAGCCTTACGCACCGGCCGACTTTATCCCCAGGAAATACTGGTAATCATTTCTGTTAGAGGGTGGGTCGACCCCGGGGACCATAGTGCGATCGTCAGGATTTTATGTCAATGAAAAATTTCACTGACACCAGCTGGGATCGAACCAGTGACCTTCCGATTTGTAGCACAGCACCTTAAACACTGCGCTAACGCGGTTCCCTACCAATAATAGAATATCAGTAAAATAAACATAGAGTTGTGTCAGACTGAGTACATATTATTTTAGTAATGTACTTTAAACACAACGGTATGCACTCTGGCAAAAATTAAAGTACAGGGTGTATCTGAGTATAAGTTATAGTTATCATTTTCACTGTTATTAACTTTATTTTTTAAATATGAATTACATTGGGGAATGCTAGAACGAACGTAATTGGTTCTAAAACCTCGTTCGTTGTAGCGTCTGTGTTCGTTGTAGCATCCTGATTTTATTGATAAAAACCGTTCGTTGTAGCATTCATTCGTTTTGGCATCGTTCGTTGTAGCATACCACACTGTATATTCCTTAGCAATTCTTGTTCACCGCATAGAATCTCGTAATTTAGGCTTGATAGCTACTTAGAGTATGCAATTTTAGTACTTTCTACGTCACCGATCCCAGTGGCCGCGCGATTTAAGGCGTGGGTCTGCGGCTGGTTGCTAGCTGGGATTGCGGGTTCGAATCCCGCCGAGGTAAGGATTTTGCGTGTTGTCAGATAGGGGTCTCTGCATCGGGCTGACCACTTGCCCAGAGGAGTCTAATCGAATGTGGTGTGTGTGTGGGTGTGTGTGTGGGTGTGTGGGTGGGTGTGTGTGTGTGTGTGTGTGTGTGATCGTGAAGCTCCGAAAGGAGAGGCAATGACACCGATTCGGATCGAAGGACTACAGAAAAATTCTGTCTACTTCCTTCGCGCCAGTATGAAACATCTGACGTGGCTACAAAGCAGACCGTCTACACACTTTAACAATTACATCCATACGTATCTTGAATACTGCAGTCATTACCTGAAGGTTACTGATCTCTGATATAAAAAGATACCAACGCCTGGTAGTACCCTCCTGCCTCTGAAATTTCGGTACTTTTCTACCAGTTTGCATGACGTCACATACCAAAGACAGAACTTCGGTATTCAGAGCCGCCAGAAATTCTGAATGGCATAAAATTGTTATTTCTTTATTATTGATTGTAACGGATGTACGGAGAGGAGGGTGTATAGGGTCTTGGTGGGGAAACCGGAGGGAAGGGGACCACTGGGGAGACCTAGGCGTAGATGGGTGGATAATATTAGGATGGATCTCCAGGAGGTAGGATGTGGGTATATGGACTGGATTGGGCTGGCCCAGGATAGAGACAGATGGCGGACGCTTG
>Ga0123354_10021792_pt1 | contig 10101 bp, 4 predicted proteins | sample TergutLab28metaG_2_FD_97872 | JGI IMG/M metagenome (GOLD analysis project Ga0123354, IMG submission 97872) | Labiotermes labralis P4 segment gut microbial communities from Petit-Saut dam, French Guiana - Lab288 P4 | ecosystem: Host-associated > Arthropoda: Insects > Digestive system > Gut ...
AAATTTTTGGATAGCAACCTGGAAGACAAAAGATTCTGCACCGAATGATAGCAAGCATTTCCTGACCTCAATCTGCTCTTAATTTCTTCCGCAATAGAATTTTGATTTGTTAAAGTTGTTCCCTTATCTTGTATATAATGGATTCACGATGTACGCTAATGGCAATATTTCTCATGCCATTTTAACATCATCCGGTATATCACAGACTCACGATATACGCTGATGATTGTCTAATGAAGGCTCGGTGTGTGTTTCTACTGGCCATTCCAAAAATCATTTTATAATTTAATTTAGTTCTGTGTAGCGCAGTGGTTACATTATGGGCTACATCTTTCAGCATAACAAGGGAAAGAAATGTGTCCATAAACGTGATATCAATGCATGTAGCTTTAATAATTTTTTTTCCGTAAAAACAATAAGTATCGCGTGTTCTGAGTGTGTGTTTGGAGCCTTAGTTATCTAGCATGCAAATTGCATGCGCCATATTGTCATCTGTGGCCTGTCTGGCTGTATCATATTTTTCCATATTACCTCTTAAATAATACGAGTTTATAAAAAATGACTCTTTAGAATACCATGACCTCTCAACCCAAATTTAAGGCCTTAAGACATTGAAGCATATCCGAGAAATAACTTTTATTTATAATTATGTAAATTGTCTAAAGTATGCAGTAGAACTAACGCTTTGTATGCGACAGCTCCTTACGTTTTATTGCAAATTATGGCAACACTGGTTTACAGAGAACTCTGATTTGTACCCCCACCACAGCGGTGAGCAGAAATCTGAGGATAATACTTAAGTGGATCTCCAATAAATAGGATGTAACTGTGTCTTATTGATCTGTCTCTGGGAAGAGACAAGAAGCTGGTTGTTGTGATCACGATAGTGAACCAGCGGCTTTCACAAAATTATGGGAAATTTCTTGCCTAGCTGAGTAACATATTCAAGAAATACTAGTCTCTGTGGTGTTAGTTTCAGCAGAGTGATGACATTCTGAAGGAAAAACTCAATGTACCAGGTGTTTATAAACTGAGACAGTGTCCTGCAGTACAGTCGTGGCGTCCACTGCTAAGGTAAAACTGTCAATAGTGCCTTGGGAAATAATCGCTGTGTGCTCTAAGAATGATATGTTAAAGAATGATTGCACTTTTGGAAGAAACTAGAGCTTTTGGAAGAAACTAGAGCTTTTGGAAGAAACTAGAGCTTTTTAAGTTTTGTCGCAATCTTTCGAGAACCGAATCTGACCTTTGTCATGTCTGTCTCTCCGTCAGTCCGTTTGTCCGTCCGTCCGCATGGAACAACTCGGCGCCCACTGAACGGATTTTCATGAAAATTTATATTTGATTATTTTTAGACAATCTGTCAATAATATACAAGATTTATCATAATGTGACAAGAATGAAATATGCTTTTCATGAAAACTTATGTACGTTTATCATAATATCTCCCTAAAATCTTCTTAGAATAAGAAAACTTCCAGACAAAATTTGTGAAGAAAATCATAAAGCACATTTTATTTTCACAAAATTTATGATTTTTTTTTCTAAAATCGTGCTGTGTTTGAGACAATGTGGAAGAATAGTGCAGAACCGGACAGACGGCAGATGCAAATATGACGCATGCGCAATGCATGCTGGACACATAAGGCTATAGAGACACACTCAGAATATGTGATACTTACTGCTTTTCCACTGTATCAACAGATACACGCACGCATCTCTATGTTACGTTATGCGTACATTGCATGTCTTGATATGTTTGTTTACCAACATGAAACTCGTCGTCTTAATCTGCGGCATTTTCTCAATTTCAGTTCTCACCGTACGCTTTCCCGTTACCAGCTGATTTACCCGATTTTCTTCGATATTATAAAGTAAGGAGAACTACCAAACTTTCAACCATTTCCAATTAGGCAGCGATGACAATAAAAATATTTTCAGACGTGAATTTTTGTTGACAGTTACTATTCAGACACCGTGTAGTCTGGTAAATATTTGCCAACTATCAGACTACATAAAAATGACAAACAAATATTTTTGTCCTGATCGGGTTTCGAACCCTCAAACTACACTAAGAACATGATCTTTATCACTTGCCAGAACTCACAATAAAAAGCTAAAATTTTCATGCCGTGGTCGCGATTTGAACTCTCAAACTACACTGAGAACCTCACCTGCAGGCGACGTTTCTTATTTTGTCTTACTTACTTACTTACTTGTTCTATGGAGCAGAGTCCTACTTGAGAAGCGAACCTTTTCTCAGCTAATCAAGAATTTCCCCGCGTTTTATATAACCCGAAGGTTAATTACCGCATTTACAAGAGCCCGCCACCTGTACCTATCCTAAACCACATCGATCCAGTCCATGCCCATCCATCCATTCCTTAAGATCGATCTTAATATTATCCTCCCATCTACGTCTGGGTCTTCCAAGTGCTCTTTCCCCCAGGTTTCCCCACCAAACCCCTGTACACACCTCTCCCCTCCCCAATTGTCTACCCACAAAATAATCTACTAATTAACCGAAACCCAACATCTATTACCTAACTACACACTAACACTCCAGACAGGACTGTGTAAGGCGCCGATTTCTCGTGGGACTGACCTGCGCTCGTGATGCAGCGAGACGGGAAGGCGCGGTTGGCTGTCAATCATGGCGTGGCCGCGCATCACGAAATAGCGGCCCATAATTACTCGATATGATATTCCCACAGCAATACTGCTTCTACACGCATTCTGAAAACTGGTCCCAAATTTGTTCGTGTATTTAACGGTGCTGCCTTGACTGAGAGGATAAAATTATTGAGTCGTAAGTGGAAAGGGACGTGGAAGGAGGCGGCGTTAGTCAGCTGCAGTCCATTATCTTGGTATTCGACTGCAGACAACGAGATATATCACAAGGTGATTCAGATAAAGTGGCAGCTAACCTGAACAAGGTTATAACCCGGTACCTCTACAACACAAATCTATAACAGGCAACCGCCGCTGCATTGATACAACGGTAAAGTTAACCGGTAAAGGCACTTACCATTCCGTTTGAACTGAAGCTGCGCAGTTTCAGTGCGCAGGAATGCCTGTATTTCTTTGTTCTGTCTTGTGGCTTTCCATCAACTGCTTCTTGTATTTGCATTAATTTAAGGGATCGTGGTGCATTAGTCACAGTGTGGAATCTGTTATTCCGCCATGCCACGACACTCCACCAAGTACTACGTACATATAATTCAGAAAGAGAAATGATAAGACAATCAGTACATATCAATGCAGAGAATGACTGGAATTAAAGGTGTGGCGTTGTAGGCTACAAAGAGGTCAAAAGTCAGGTGAAGCGAGGGAAAACGCAAGAGAGTTTCATTATCGCCAGTTAGGCAATACGACAATACTTTCGGGTTTATTTCCACCTCTGAGGTCTGTTACGGACTAATTGGACCGTGTCACAACCATTGCGGTTAGTCGCCGGCCTGTCACTGCGGAGGACAGGGTTCAATATCGGCCCAATTCGTGTGGGTACCGTTGTGGACAAAGTGACTCTGTGACAGGACCATATCAGAACACGTCTGCTTTTTCCTTTCAGTATCGTTCCAAAATTGCTCCACACTCATTCATTCGTCTATCACCGACGTCATACAGTAACAGCTGTTGAGAGCGTCGTGCACTTAAACTCAAGCAAGCAATCGCAGAGGTACACAAACATTCCTTGATTGTCACCCTTACACACTATGCAACACATCCTCAGCTGCTGCATGGATCTAATAGGCTAATATCATTTTGTGAAATAAAATAATTCATTAGATTTAGATTAATAGCTCCAAGCTTCAGGCGTTTTAACCCAAAGAAAGGGCATGTAGTGCCCACGCAATACGAGGCTGGGTGATCTCGGGAGCGTTGTGAATGTTCTGAAGAAGAGAAAATTATTTTGATGCTTCGGAGAATAGAGCCACAATTCCTTAGATGCTCAGTCTTATAGCCTAGTTCCTGTACTGACTGCTTCACCCTGTACTGTTAGTTATTATTGAAGGAAGACATACAGGGCAGGGCCAGGAATACTGCAACAAGTAAATTCAACACTTCATGATGATAATGTTCATTGTGATGATGATGATCTGAAAAATTATATTCAGTTTTATTAGTATCTGTAGTTAGCCACATTGATTACTTTTATGAAGATGTAAAATGCCTTCTATTCTTATGTCATTATACCTTCGTGTTCACGTTTTTGGTTCTAGAATACCGGAGAAGCTGTGCGGCGTCTTCGTCGGTGTGTCAGCTGATAGTGAGAGGAGATAGGATCAAGTGAATCAGAATGCCGTCAGCCTTGTTATGCAGACACCGTCTGTTCCATATATGAAGCAACTCGCCTTACAGATAATTAAGGTTCGATGGACCACACCCGAATAATTGGTTTCAAGAATCACGCTCTCCAGTTGGGCAAGGACGCACAACAATCAATCAAACAAACACTGGCTTTTTGTGTGTGTGTGTGTGTGTGTGTGAAGTACCTCTGACGGCCGTTTAAGAGCATTACGGTCGGGCAGTTCTGTGTACATGTATGTATTTGCCACTAAATTGCTCTGCACACACCAAAATTCACTCACCTCTTCATGAAATTTCCTAACGTTCACTAAACTTTCTTTTCAATTTCCCACACTTTCCCTTGCATGTGGTGTGTGGATTGTTTGACCTTTAATGTCCACTGGTTACTTCAAACACCACCACGTTTTCCATTCACAATCTTCACACCCAGCCTACAGACCGTATTTATACGTATTTGGTATGTTTCCAACAGACAAATGACACTGTTTGGCCATACAAAAGGACAACTTGGCTTATGTAAAGAAGGAGGATTTTTTTTTTTGTATTTTGGTACAATCCATTCGACTTCACTTACAATAAATAAAGGCAAATTTGTATTTACGTCTAAGATAATAGTTTATTTTATTAAAAAAACTTGATATTTCGGACTATGCTAACATCTCCAGGCATAAAGGCACATGATTGAAAAATGCAAGTTAAATGTGTAAAAAGTTACATTATTGCGCATTGTTGAGTGTACTAGATTGTTGGCTTTGACGGTAAATACAAATTGCCATTAACGGTTGTGTTTACTGCTCGGTGCGAACTGCACACAGGGAGGAGTGAGGTGTGAGTTTGCGTGTAAACAGTGCAACAGAGAGCACTCCCAGCGGCAGGCGTGTGAAAACACAGAATGGCAAATCAAAAAACACGTACTTCAGCGTAGTAGGCGGCAAGGCCAGAATTTAAAAAAAAAGTACAGGCCAATACCTTCTGCGTTTAAATGACGGCAGGCAGAAAAACACTTTCAGGAAATAAACTGCGTGACTCGAGGCTACTAACGTATGGGCTCGAATCTATCGAACCCTGGGTCAGACCACTCTAAAAAGATATTTACCCTTCTTTTTTGCGCATTTCATTCGGGTGAATGGGTCGTGCCTTGAAATGGGTCAGTGGGTCACACCCAATTTATCTACCATCATTTCTATCTTCGAATAAAGTTTTATTGCTATTGTTCTATTGATGGCAATCTAATACAACTCTTTATGCAACATACTTTCCGAAAAAAATGAGTTTTTTCGTGTAATTCTTGTCCCTTGAAGATGGGACCAGCAGATTATCCGGAAACGTCGGTAAGCACCACCACTGTACGCTGTGTAATATCCCAGAACAGCGCAGATCGCACTGTTTTTGTTATAATAAAACAAACGTAAAGTAAACCAGTCCCATTACAGGCCTGGACAGGTCCAGAGGGTTCCAGGAAGTTAAGGTTCCCAGATTTCGTGACAACGGCACAGGATGGTGGTAGGTTGTCAGCCTTACGCACCGGCCGACTTTAACCCCAGGAAATACTCCTGATACTCATTTCTGTTAGAGACTGAGTCGACCCCAGGGCCATAGTGCGATTGGAAGGATTAAGACAATGAAAAATTCCAATGACACCATCTGGAATCGAACCAGCCACCTTCCGATTTGTAGCACAGCACCTTAACCACTGTACCGCGGTCCCCCATAAAACAAACGTGTTTAAATAAATAAATAAATATATATGTATGTATATATATGTATGAAAGACACAAATTAATAATCGCTGTCTGAAATAGTAAAATTATACAAGTAGACATTTATGGATTTGGAATCGGTCGAGTGCCAACACCGCAACGTTCTGCGGAACTGTTCAGTGCTACTGACTATTCGTTTGGCCGTTAGTTAAGAAGCTGCAACTGCGTGTCGCACTGTTGCTTCGCCAAGAGCACCAAAATGGCAACCGAATGTATCCAGCTACACAAAACTGCTTCGTACTCTTAACAAACCAAACTTCTTGTTCTTCGGTCCAGTGAGGCCCAGAGGCTCCCATTGCTGAGTTCCTAAGCCTGTCTTTACGAAGTGCGTTTTGACTGCATGGATAAGACGTCGCTCTGTCGCAGGTCCTGTGCCTGCAGGTGCCAACATATATACACATCCAACACCGGACAGGGGCTTGCAAACCATAAGATCAGCGTCCCAATTCTAGGAGGCAGTGACTGTACGCCTTCACTTACCCCGCCCCAGAAACTGCGTTCGGTAAGGTAAACGAAGACAACAGAACTCACACAGACATAATTATTAAGGTACTTAGCTTGAAACATAACGGATATGTATCTTTGTACTTAACTTGTTTATATTTGCTTGAAAAATAGCGGACATGTAGAACACAGCGTTCTGAGAGACGTGAGGTAATTTTATGCCGTCCTTTTTCTGGTCTTGTTCTACGAGTAAATACAGAAAATGTCCCTGCATATCACGGACGACTTTTTGTAATTTAACAATTAAATATATTTGTCATTGTCTGTAAGGGCTTACAGACTTTTGACATCCCTGGATGGCAAGGTAATACAGGGAGAGGAGGGAGTGGCGTCGGGATTTTCGTAGGTACAGGACTAGAACTTACTTTAATTTTTTTGAGCAGAGGCCATCCCGATGCGTAGTAACAAAATTATATAATGTAAAATACACGCACTGTCACCAATGCTTTATAACTTTGCTTTAGAATACGCCATTAGGAGGGTTCAGGTAAACCAGGATGGCTTGAAACTAAATGGTACACATCAGCTGCTGGCTTATGCCGACGATATTAATATACTGGGAGGAAACATACGTACTGAAAAGGAAAATGCAGAAGCTTTAGTAGCTGCTACTAGGGAGATTGGACTGGAAGTAAGTGCTGATAAAACTAAGTACATGGTCGTGTCTCGAGATCAGAATGCAGGACGAATTAGGAGTGTGAGGATTGATAATAGTACCTTCGAGAGGGTGGAAGAGTTTAAATATTTGGGAACAACTTTAACAAATCAAAATTCTATTACGGAAGAAATTAAGAGCAGATTGAAGTCAGGAAATGCTTTTTATCATTCGGTGCAGAATCTTTTGTCCTCTAGGTTGCTATCCAAAAATTTAAACATTAAGATAAATGGAACTATAATTTTGCCTGTTGTTTTATATGGGTGTGAAACTTGGTCGCTGACATTGCGGGAGGAAAGGAAGCTGAGGTGTTTGAGAACATGGTGTTGAGGAGAATATTTGGACCTAGGAGGGACGGGGTAACGGGGGAATGGAGGAGATTGTATAACGAGGAGCTAAATGATTTGTACTCCTCACCCAATATTGTGCGGGTGATAAAATCGAGAAGAATGAAATGGGCTGGGCATGTGACGCGTATGGGTGAGGTGAGGGGTGTGTGTAGGGTCTTGGTGGGGAAACCGGAGGGAAAGAAACCACTGGGGAGACCTAGGCGTAGATGGGTGGATAATATTAGGATGTATCTCCAGGAGGTGTGATGTGGGTACATGGACTGGATTGGGCTGGCCCAGGATAGAGACAGGTGGCGGACGCTTGTGAGTACGGTAATGAACCTTCGGGTTCCATGACATGCGGGGAATTTCTTGACTAGCTGCAAACCAGTTAGCTTCTCAAGAAGGACTCTGCACCATGGAGTAAGTAAGTAAGCAATATACTCTGTCTATACACAACTATATAACAGTACAGCGATATTTCTATATACTCAGATCACATTATGGCAACATATTTCGACCGTAAGGAGGTCATCATCAGGCCAACAAAGAATATTTTTTAAGGTACAACACAGTGAGCACTCAATGGGATCCCACTGCGTGCTCACTGTGTTGCCATAATGTGATCTGAGTATGCATAAATATCACCGCGCTGTTTAATAGCTGTGTAGAGACGGAGTATATCACATTATATAATTACTTCAATTTACTTCATTAAAGTATGAAGTACAATTAAAGATGTGTTGAAGTGTACACAAGACATTCAACACGCCGGTTGCCTAAAATAACAAGAAACCCCCCTTAAATTGAAATTTTTTTTTTTACCAAGGGGCGGTTTGAGTTTGAGTTTGAGGTAACTGGCATAGTTTAAAGTTCACCGTAGAACAGGTCACGAATGCCCTGAGGTCTCGTAGAGGCATAGCTCTACTCTTTATTTAACCTCGACTGTAGATGGGATGGGTGGTCAACGCCACACCCCTACCGCTTTACCGCCGGAAAAGACCCGGTACCCGTCGTATAGGAGGCTGGGTTTACCCCAGGGCCGGTCTGGACAGGTGCGGAAAATCTCTCCCCCACCGGGATTCGATCCCCGGACAGTCCAGCCCGTAGTAAGCCTGGGATAGTTTAACGTCAGTAATGTCTGCGTATCTGAAAAATCAAGTTGTGATTTCAAAAAGGTAGTTCATGCGTCAGCTCGTAATTTGTACCGCGTGCAGCATGGGGTAGCGGCAGAACTAGGAGCTACACCTATAACTGAGGGTCTCACCGATGTGGCTAAGAAGGCGATTTATTCTGGAAGCTGACGTCATCAAGTCTGGCGGAATTTGCAGATATATTGCAGGAGTCTGATACCACACTTTGCTGCTCTGAAATGTCGGTAAACTGCTGCTGAGACTAAACCCAAGACGTGTAACCATACAGTGTGGGGTACACATTTTAAATTTAATTTTGTGACATTTTGCCCAGTGATATACAGAAGGCCAGTTTCGAACTTACCACCAGAAATTGTAGTTTTGTTTTTTCAGCCCAGGTCTTTCACAAACAAACCCGCTAGTAAGTTGCACAGTGGAAAAAAAAAAGCTTTATACCGCCTGAGCTTCCGTCCACCCACCTGACAGCTACGTTGAACAGGCTTCTTGTTGCAGGCGAATGAATAGCGTTGCATTGGCGACTTTTCTTTTATCAGAACGTCACCAGACATCAAATTAAACTTACAATAAGTGTAGAATTTTGAACGCCACTTACAATTTAACTCAACATTATGAGTTTTTGCAGATTAATTTATTCCAATTCCTATGAGATGAAATTTGGTATAAATTAGTCACGAGAGTTATAGGCGCCTGTAGGGTGACGATGAAAAACCATTTGAAGAAAAGAGAATGTCAGATGAACTTTTGTAACATATGAATGTATAGTTTTGATGTTAGTGTGACCGTGCGTCACTAATACAACGGAATAAACAAAGTACTACATGCAACAATAACGGGTTATTGTTGCATGTAGTACGTTGTTTATTTCATTTGAACGGCAGTAAAATACATCGCAAAAATCATACACACTTTTTGCTTCTCAAAAGTGCAAAATTGTACAAGTTTAGCATAAAACAATGTCAAATAAAGTATAATTTGGTAAAACAGTAATAGTATCAACAATAGGTGTAGGTATCAGTCAATAACACAACAATATCTAAAAAGATGTTTAATAAATATTAAATATCTTTTTAGATATTGTTGTGTTATTGACTGATACCCACACCTATTGTTTATATACACACAACGGGGATGGCTCATTTTAGAACAATACTACAGGGTCATCGAAAAAGATGGACGGGATTTGAAACCGCTATAACGTAAAAAGCACTAGACGGATTTACACGTTTCACATCTTAAAATGTTCAGAAACGTTTAAAGTTTTAGACTTACCTTAGTACATTTCAATATGTGCACCGTTTGTAGCTCTGGAAACGTCCAAACGAAATTCTGTCTCCTGCCACGTTTTCTGAACCATGTCTCGTGTTACAGTTTCAATGGCTGATGTGATC
>Ga0123354_10021793_pt1 | contig 10101 bp, 4 predicted proteins | sample TergutLab28metaG_2_FD_97872 | JGI IMG/M metagenome (GOLD analysis project Ga0123354, IMG submission 97872) | Labiotermes labralis P4 segment gut microbial communities from Petit-Saut dam, French Guiana - Lab288 P4 | ecosystem: Host-associated > Arthropoda: Insects > Digestive system > Gut ...
CAAATTTGGACAGCCAGTCCGCAACTTATGAAACACGTGCAAAACGAAATTCCACGAACGCTCTGCCTCACACTCATCTACTGTGTCAAGACACGACAGGACAGTGCAAGAATATTTTAACAGGCATTAGACTGTTCTCACTTTTAGATTGTTCTTGAAGATAATTAACTTCATAGAGCGACGTGTATTTAGTCAAAATGTAAAACTGAGATCTCAATCCAAAACTGAATACAATCGTACACAAATCGTTTTAGCATTTCTCTACTACTGGCCTTAAGATGGTCCTCTGAGTTAGAAACATTTTGCCAAATTAAAGATACACCACTCATTATTTGTGTAGACGGTAATTTGTTTGATATTGATATATTTGTTAACAGCAACTGGGTTGACACCCGGTGGCAGTAGTACAGTACACATTTACACACAAACAATACGTAGAACAACGTAATTAAATACCTTGGTTGGAAGGTTTTCTGGGATTCGAACCCAGAGTGGTCAAACTAAAATTAATGATGAATTAACCGCGTAAAAATTATAGATTAATTGGGAAGCGTGTGGGCTGTGCCCCGTATTTGCGAGTTATAGCCAGGCATTTGACTTACAACTGAGGAAAAACACGGAAAAACTTGTAAGAGTAGCCGAAGAGTGCCAGTTGGCACGATGAAAACAGAATATATAGAACAGAACATAACAACATGAATACATAAACATAACAATAAAAATCCACAATTTAAAAAATTATTTCTAATTTCCCCAGTGCGTGCTACATATCATGACTTACTTCCTCCTTTATATATTGGCTATAATATTAATACGTGTGGGCCCGGTAGCTCAGTCGGTATAGCGACTGACTATGGGCTGGACGGTCCGGGATCGAATCCCGGTGGCGACGAGATTTTCCGCCGTCCAGACCGACCCTGGGACCCACCCAGCCTCCTGTAAATGGGTACCAGGCCTTTCCTGGGTGTAAAGTGCGGCCGGGGCGTGCTGCTGACCACTGACCCCCTTCTAGTGCCGCGGTCAGGGAAGAGTAGAGCTATACATCTACCCACCCTCTGGGCCACACCGGGCCTGTAACAGGATCACTTTACCTTTGCCTTTTAATATTACTACGTAAAGGTAAAGTGATCCCGTTACAGTCCCGGTGTGGCCCAGAGGGTGGGTAGAGGTATAGCTCTACTCTTCCATGACCGCGGCACTAGAAGGGGGTCAGTGGTCAGCAGCACGCCCCAGCCGCACTTTACCCCCGGGAGAGACCCGGTACCCATTTTACAGGAGGCTGGGTGGGTCCCAGGGCCGGTCTGGACGGGCGGAAAATCTCGTCCCCACCGGGATTCGATCCCGGATCGTCCAGCCCGTAGTCAATCGCTATACCGACTGAGATACCCAGCCCACAATATTACTACTTATAATGCAAAAAAAAACTTCTCAGTGCGTAATTTTCTCCATCTTCCTGTTAATTCATCTTTATATGGTTCCTATGCAATTCATATGTCAATACGTAGAGTACATTACGGCAGAATTTCTGTGCTCCCTTCTTCACACGTTATTTATTTCCTTGCCCTAAGTTGCATGGAATGAAGTCTACGTCACTTCCTAAGGAGTCATCGATCAGTCGCTCACAATGGCTGCACTTCGGTGCATTAGCCTCACACATTAGCCAGGCACCAAGGGTTCGACCGGGAACAACCCCAAAACGCTAATGAATCGGAACAGAACTTGAATGGGTGAAGGCGGGAAGGAACGAGAAGAAAGTAGATATTTCGTAGTGAAGAGAAAACTAATGTTTGCGATATTCTGCAGTTCTGTATTTTGCATGGCTTCCTTTGTGCATGAGTTGAACTGGAACTGCATGTAGCTAACTCATGGAGCAGAGTCCTTGCTGAGAAACTAACAGGCCATAAGCTAGTCGAAAATTTCCCGAATTTTAATGGAACCCTAAGGTTCAATATGGCATTCACAAGCATCCACCAACTATCCCTACCCTGAGCTAGATAAATACAGCCCATGCCTCCCCATCTCAATTCTTGAAGACCTGCTTTAATATTACCCTCCTATTTATGGACAGTGGGCCGGGTAGCTCAGTCGGTATAGTGACTGACAGCGGGCTGGACGGTCCGGGGACCGAATCCCTGTGGAGGCGAAATTTTCCGCACCTGACCAGGCCGGCCCTGGGGCCCACCAAGCCACCTGTACATTGGGTACCGGGTTTTTCCCGGGGGTAAATAGCGGCCGGGGCGTGACGCTAACCTCACACCCCCTTTTAGTGCCGTGGTCAAGAAAGAGTAGAGCTATACCTCTACTCCCCCTATGGGCCGTACGGCCTATACAGAGCCTCAGTGCCTGTGTAAAGATGCACTTTACCTTACCTTACCTTACCTATTTACGGGCAAATCTTCCAAGCGGTCTTTTTCCCTCAGTTCTTCCCACGAAAACCCCGTATGCACCTCTCTTCTCTCTCATACGTGCTACATGCCCCGACCATCTCATTCTTCCAGATTTCACCACCCGAATAATATGTGGTAAGGAGTACAGAGCACTAAGCTTCTAGCCTCTCCACTCTCAAGTTACGTCGGCCCTCTTAGGCCCAAATATCTTCCACATTGAAACTGCATATAAGTTGTCTGAAAAAGTTCATGCAAACAGAGGGTCATTATTTTATCCAACAATTAGCCGTTGACATTTTCCGTCGGCCCTTTATCCTATTACAGTAGGCCACTCAAACAAGCGCCCACACGTGCGGCAGAGTAGCAGCTGGAAATGACAAACGATAGTTTTCAGATAAAATATGGACACAGCAGTTGTTTCCCGGAACAAAAGGGTGAAGAACTGTGTTGCAGTATTTATGTGCAAGATCACGTAGCGGTAATGAGACGAGTATCGCGAAGGCCACAAGCTTAATAACGAGGCAGGTTATCGGCCATCACGCCTGATACTGTAAGCATCGTTAGTGATTTTGATGTTCTGCTGACTTTACATCTCAGTATAATATTAGTAAATAACCAACTTAATGCACAAAATCTTGTTTTATAATAAGTTTATTATATTCCTCTACATGTTTCGATCACTATGTGCTCATAATTAGGAGGTCAAAATTATATTATGCAGCATCTGGTATCATAACTCATGTAGGTGGCCGTTCTATGAGTCTTCTCTCAACCTGTGCACGGAATGGCCACCTACAGGTGTGATGATACCAGATGCTGTATAATACAGTTTTGATCTCCTAATGATGAGCACATAGTGCTCGAAACATGTAGAGGAATATAATAAACTTATTATAAAACAAGAATTTGTGCATTAAGTTGGTTAATTACTAAGATCATCATTTCTGAGTACCTTCAGGCCAATTATTGCGCAATACTAAAAAACAAGTCACTCGTACCTTCAAGAACCTTAAATACAAACCCTTCACAAACACCAACCAATTTAGCTGCGCGTTACAAACTGTCAACTGTTGAACTAACCTCCCTATATAAAGAAAGAATGATGGCGAAGCCGCGCAATTTCGTATACCCGTAGCAATATTCGATGTCTCCAGTTGTGACTAATCGGTCTAATGCAGGATTATGCGTCAGCTTGCTTTCTGGGACCGCGGGTTCGAATTCCACCGGGGACATGGACGCCTGTCTCTTCTGAGTGTTGGGTACTGTCAGGTAGAGGTCTCTGCGACCGGCCGATCTCTATTCCAGAGGAGTCCTACAAAAAGTGTGTGCGAGTCATTGAGTGTGTTCAAATACAATACTAACCCTCTACACCTACAATGAGTAGGTAGGTCAGAATACGAAATAAAGAATTCTGTAACGACCGTTATTTAAACACTCGTTCTACGCACTATAGGGAACGTATCCCTCTTCAATTAGCATGGCACATCCTCAGACGTGATGTCTACAGATAAAGGGGTAGCTGCCAAATAATTCTGCATTTCACACATGCATCGTGTATATCGCACGATTCTAGGGGTGAACAGTGATTAATTTCGTAGGCGGCATTATATTTAGTCAGTATGATGAGGACGTCTGCTTACTGTTGCATAGGCATTGAAACTTTAAACACTAATTAGATGAACTTAACGCGTAAATGTTTCAAATACAGTATGCAAACCACACAGCCAGGAGTATGGGAAGAATCAATCGTCGTACCAGTAAATGGGAGACGTGAGATTTCTGAAGCAGCTGTACAACGCTTCAGCTTTCACAAATCTCTCTCTCTCTCTTTCTCTCTCTTTCGCCGTTGGCAGTGCTCGCCGCTTCGTTCCTCTTCGCTAAGGATGTCCTTGATTTTGTTAATCCTGGTCAGCGGTAGACCAGAATAATGAAGCTGGTGAATATCACTGAATAAAAATTAATTGTAATTTTTTAATTTCCCAACACACCTTTGTGCATAAACGGAGCTGGTTTTGTTTTCAGTGTAAGACACCAAAAATTCAATATTGCTTTTCGCAAATATACCTGAAAGATTTATTTGTTTAAATGAAAGTTAAAATTAAAAAAAAATCGGTTTTGTTGCATGATTTCTTCTGGGTAATTTGCCGGAGACTAAATTTTATATTCTGACGTTTCGGAACACTCTGTTCCATCTTTATAGCCGGGTAGCTATTACGAATTCTTCATACCTATCTGCCTATGAAGATGGAACAGTGTGTTCCGAAACGTCGGCGTATAAAATTCAGACGCCGGGGAATTACCCAGAAGAAATCATATAACATTCAGAACATGGCGAAAGTTTGAAATCAAGTTGGGGGGGGGGCCTCGAAAAAAATCAGTTTTGGCAATAAGGCCTTCACAGACATTAAGAATTTGAAGATCAATGGTCTATAACATGGCGACGTTTTCCTCAGACATAACGAAATATCCACTATGTATTATGCACCACCATACAGCCTTGTTTCTCTGCAGCATGCAAGAGAACTGTACTTCGATCTGTTTACAACGTAATCCTCATGAATGTGTACATATTTTCATTGTGGGAACAATGTGGCCAGCAGAGAACTTGGAGTCGCCCACTCACTCATTCACTCATTCACACACATCGACACGCACAGTACTGAGATCTACTTGTCCACTTTGTTTCCCACAAACACAACGAAAGCTATAAATATTTCACTGTAAAATGCTGTCCCATGAAATTCTGACCCACACAAGACATTTATTCTTCCCCTGTGTGCTGATTATGAGCACAGTGACACTGAACTTCACATCACTTCATCTTTAGATGCATCATCCCCCTTGTGTTTTATGCAAATTAGGAAGGGGTTAGGTACGTCAAAACACAACTGTTGTGTTTTGACGTACCTACCCCTTCCTAATCACATCACTTCATGTACTCTTCCTAATCACATCACTTCATGTACTCTTCCTAATCACAACACCTCATGTACTCTTCCTAATCACATCACTTCATGTACTCTTCCTAATCACATCACTTCATGTACTCTTCCTAATCACATCACTTCATGTACTCTTCCTTTCTACTCCCTTCATACTGCTTTATTTTTCTGTCTTTTCCTCACTTTATCCTTTTTTAATTCCCGATAATTACGCAAACTATTGTGCACTTTAACAAATTCCAAGAAAAGCCTACGAAACATAAATATACGATGATCGAGCAACAATTATTCACGTATATGACTCCCTTCTTTCTGCATTACACTATTCTCTCATTCTACACCACGCAGTCATTAAATACACCAAATTAGAAACAAACAGAACCTTTAACGTAACAAAGTCAACAAAACATCACCCCTCTGTCAGAGGGAGGGCAAACAGTCATCGCATGTTTCTGATCTAACCCCCAGTTTTTAGTAGCCGCACAAAGCGTCTCTCAGGGGACTCATTTCACTTCGGTCTCCCAATGGAAGACACAAGGACAGTTAACTTAACTACCTCAATACATTAACCCCTTTCAGAGGCCGAACCATTTCAATTGCACCTCGAAGTCTGTAATGTATATAAAGTAGATATGGCGTATTCATTACGCACACATAATTATGGACTGTTCAAAGACTCGAATCGCGGCTTGAAATCCCATTCGGGATAAAGACGTATGTCCGCGTTGTTGTGCGTTGCAGTGTCCTCCATCAAAAAACGCCGTAACGAACGCATAACAGATGCAGTGTCCTCCAAACAAAAAACGCCGTAACGAACGCATAACAGATGCAGTGTCCTCCATCAAAAAACGCCGTAACGAACGCATAACAGATGCAGTGTCCTCCACCAAAAAACGCCGTAACGAACGCACAACAGATGCAGTGTCCTCCACCAAAAAACGCCGTAACGAACGCATAACAGATGCAGTGTCCTCCATCAAAAAACGCCGTAACGAACGCACGACAGATGCAGTGTCCTCCATCAAAAAACGCCGTAACGAACGCACGACAGATGCAGTGTCCTCCATCAAAAAACGCCGTAACGAACGCACGACAGATGCAATATCACAAAAGTCGTGCATTTTCGGTGCAGGCTACAAGCCCTGTGGAGTGATAGATGAAGAGGTGTTTTCGTTTACTGCAGATTCTTCGTAACCGTCGCGATAAACCGCTTTAAACCCTGCAGATTAACTCCACAGAGAAACTGATGGCACATCGATTGAAAAAGAAATACCCTTACTTTATGGAGCCAGATGATTTATAACCATCTTCGTAACAGACCATCACTACAGCTTAGCTTGCGCCATTAAAATACGGCACTTTATCATCTCCGCTTTAATTTAACGCCCATTTCATTTAATCTTTGGTCTTCAAAGTTTTGTATTTCCTTCGTGTTTCTTTACTGAAATTCTGTGCAATTCTGTGCGCATTTCTCTTCCCTCCAAATTCAGGCTTCAGTCCTATCACACCCACATCCTGCGATACAGCGACCGGAGTAATATTTGGTAAAAATTGCAAAAGACATTCACTGTTTATTTTCCCAAATTCTACTAAGTGTTTTCTCCGTTTTTTAATCCAACAGATAAGACAACACAGCAGACACCTCAAGTAAGTCTGTGACTATTAGAAGAGTTTCGCTATCTACAGAATGCTCCCTAAGTCTGGAAACACAAGCTACATGTTTCGGCCTTATTTGGCCATCATCAGGCTTACAGGAGATTAGTATCAATTAAGGTACAATTGTTCGCTGTACCTATGGGATCCCAATGGGATTCCATAGGTACAGGAGATTAATATCAATTAAGGTAAACTTTTTCGCTGTACCTATGGGATCTCAATGGGATTCCATAGGTACAGGAGATTAGTATCAATTAAGGTACAATTGTTCGCTGTACCTTAATTGATACTAATCTCCTGTGAGCCTGATGATGACCAAATAAGGCCGAAACATGTAGCTTGTTTAACTAAACATTAGCCAACAATATATGTTGTTTAAAGACGGTGGACTTAATGAAAAACTTAAAATAACTTCACCGAATTAGACGATGCACAAATGTCTGAAGGCCAGACGTTGCTTCTATGGTAACTAAATATTAAATCCTTGGTGAAAATTATATTTTAATTTCATTTTGGTTGTTTGTGTTCTTTTTTTCACAACTCCGGGTTGTGCAGATGCCTGATTTGTCCCCCATGCCCACGCGTTAAGTCACAAGCTGAGCCACGTAAGGACTTGCCTGTACTAAACACATTCTTTGAAAACAAGCCGTTTTCATTACTTTTCCAATAAGTTCGAGGTTTATGGAACACCCGAATTTGGATGAACAGATTCTACGTTTCTGACCACGGAATACACAACATAAACAGTGATTCCCAAATTTTTTTTCCTTATTATTATGATCTCTTATACCTACTCGTTGCAGGTGAAAAGGGTTATTGTCGCACGTGACCAAACTCAATGACACACGCAATCACACACTCTGTATAACTCCCCTGGACAAGGGACAGGACCTTCCAACAGACATCTTCCTGACAACACACAACATTCAAAAGAAAAAGACATCCATGCCCCGGCGGGATTCGAATCTGCGATCCCAGAATGTGTCAGGCCGCAAATGAAAGCATTAAGAAATTAAATCCAAATGCTGAGAGGAAACAAAAAACTACTGATAAATAATAAATCAAACTGGGCGCAAGCATATTTTTATGTTAAAATTTAGTATCAGAATATTGAGGTCTTACGAAAGTGAAGAAACATGGACAGAAATTAATAAATATAAACAGGAGAAACTTTAAAAGACTGTATATATATATATATATATATATATATATATATATAGTTTTGTATTGAAGGATTTAATAATCGTAAACGTTTGGATAATAATTTTAACAAATATATATGTAAACACCACGTGTCTTTAGTTCAAGGACAGAAAATAATTGTGTCCAGTGTAACACACATTAATTTTAAATTGCAAAACTCCATAGCAAGGAAACTGAATTACAAATTATCTCCCCCAAAACATCCCTAGAACTGAAAAATGTCGGGTAGATTTAATCTTTATAAAATAATCTGGTGTTGTATTTGGATTGCTACATATTGATATTCGCCAAACGTATCAACACACTGAACGATACCACATTAATTAACCCAGAGCACATCAGCAATATGTTTATGGTTAGGTTTAATCGTCAGAGCAGCCGTGCCGTATTTCCTTCCAGGTCACGGGGTACAGCGCTCCCCTAAAAACAAATTCAAACTCTTTTTTTTTGATTATATATACTATTATATGAAATATGGGATATCGAAGTTTGTGTTGAGAGAATGGCGAAAATTACAATAGTCAGTAACGTGGCCGGAACTGAAACTGGTTGGTTAATATGCCACTTAGTCTACTGTTTGTTTGTCTGTCTCCTGTACTTGAATGAATGTTGTAAAAATGACCTTGAGAAAGCCATGAAAATCTCCCTAAAATAATTGACACAGTGCATTGCTCTCTCATCTTATGAGACGCAGTTAAAGAACATCTTTAAATACACTGAACAACACGGACAACCATGAGAGGCTGTACCACACAAATCCCACCGCACCGAGTGAAATTACAGTAACAACCACAATCCAGTGAGCACTCTAAGGGTCACAAAACCGGTCCATAGTGTCAAATACCTACTCTTGTTTTAATTTGTTTTAAATATACATTATATTTTTCTCAGTAATTAACCAAATTGATGCACAAAATTTTTGTTTTACAATAAGTTTTATTTCATGACTCTACATGTTTCGAGCACATGTGCTCATCATCAGCAGGTCAAAATTGCATTACACAGCCTCTGGTATCATCAAACCTATAGGTGGCCGTCTCGTGCATCAAGTTGTTTAATTCCTGAGATAAATATACTGAGATGCACGGTCAGCAAAACGTCAAAATTAGACATTATATGTTTCACGTTTTATCCAGTATCAGTTTTTATGTACGTCCACAACTGTAAAATTATTGGGATCTCAATATCTAAACAGCACCTGAGACTTGTTCCGCTGGAGGCCTGATGATGACCTGTTAGCAAGCCGAAACATGTAGCCCATATACTCCACTAAACATTTGTTGTGCTGACGTGTACTAGTCAATTTGTTATTTAGTTCGTTAGAGCATTTCGTGATGCCCTCTTTAAAGTTACATACGGTAATTTAAAAAAAAGGATCCAAACCTACTGTGCTCTATAGTTCACAGAAACATTTCTGTCACATTTCAGGCCCAGTATGATTTTCACAATGCAGATAGCCGCATATTGCAGATAGTTTAGAAAAATATGAGACTACCTCACACTGTATCTTCCACCAGGTTGATAATCTTGTCACCAAAACACTTGTTCTGTTGGTCACGGCCATCTCCTTCCCTTTCTACACACGCCTCTGCCACTGGACATCACATGAATTAGGTTAATCCCACGAAACAATCCGTTTTAGTTAAAGACCAAATACAGGTTTATTCGAAATGATTGTCGGGGTTTTAACAACTTGCCATACAAAATACACTTGAGACAGGAGTATATGTATTTTTTTTTATTTAATAGAACAACACTCCAAGGACAGGCAACGATCAGACCAACTGAAAACAACATAACCTACACAACCACATGCAAGCCGCCATCATACCAATAACATCAACAAATATAGAAATATTCAATAACTTCATATATAGGAACATTTACTCCCTGATGATGATCCGGAAGGATTG
>Ga0123354_10021794_pt1 | contig 10100 bp, 8 predicted proteins | sample TergutLab28metaG_2_FD_97872 | JGI IMG/M metagenome (GOLD analysis project Ga0123354, IMG submission 97872) | Labiotermes labralis P4 segment gut microbial communities from Petit-Saut dam, French Guiana - Lab288 P4 | ecosystem: Host-associated > Arthropoda: Insects > Digestive system > Gut ...
CCATTCAGGGATACCTTTTGACAGAATTTATTTCTACTATTATTTGTTATCCAAAGCACTGTATTATGTGAAATTGTTAATGGTAAGTATAATATGCATAATGCTCATCTCCATTAATTCTCATGTCCTTTTGTAGACCGTCAGTTCAGTAACCTCCAACTTACAGCAAACCAAGAACGAAACGACCAATATGGTAATCAACATCATAGTCGCGAGCTCCTGATGATGGGCATAGTAATGCCAGTAACATGTTGAACCTATAAGAAATACAATAAAATAATAAGTGGCATCTAGTTGGTTTTCTATTCTTCAGTTATCACAATGATGCACGGTCCAATAAACATCACAAACAATTTAATCCCTTCGTACTGGCCATTTCTTGAATCACTTAATGACATCTTATAGGTAGAGAAGCGTAAGAGGGCAAGCACTAATAATGAAGTTAAAAAGTGTTGAAAGAAACAGTCAATGCCTGTTTTAATGAACTAATGAGCGTCTGCCAAGGGGTAAACTATGGTAAGGCACGGCCGGCTTGCGGAATCGTAAGTGAACGGGTAATGCGCGAGTGCATATCGTGATGCGAACTGGTGAACCACGGTGATCTGTTCTGGCATACCTGTTCTTTCAGAGAATACATACTTGCGGTCACATTATATCCGTACGTGCTAATGTCATCCCAACTCCCAGAATAATTTTAAATAAATTGACTAATTTCATATAAGTGTCATAAAATGCTGGCACTGAATGATACTTCATATTTGCCCCTTTCAGCCCTTCATCACTTGGCAGCACACACTTTGAGATAACCCACCAGCATGAGGCGAGACAGGCATTAGTAAACTTCGTGTTAGAATTGTTGTATGGTGACATATCGTCAAACAGTGTGAAAGTCTTTTACAGTAATTTTACAGAATAATGCATTAAGCAAGTAATATTGCGCGTAAACTACAACTACATTATTTTCGCATTTAGTAATGGCAAATACTGAATAACTGCAGCGAAATTTTTGAATACTAGGGTGAAAAATAAGTAAATTTAACCATTAACTTACACAAGGCTACACGACTTATTTACTTTTTGCTGAAAATGTGAATCTCATTATGGTGGGCGTTTCAAGATTATACATAAAAATAATCAGACAGTGAAAGCTATTAAAAATGAACATAGATAGGCCGCTGTCGACTAAATTCATTGACTTTTAACAGCTACTAACTTTCCTTGCACATTTATGAAATCGGTGTCATTCGCCCCAGAAAATCGTGGTACATATTCTGCATTGACTACATACAGAACTGTAATAAGTCTTTTTTTACCAGGTTGATGTACAAAAACTTTATTTTAATACATTTAGTATATTCCTCTACATGTTTCGAGCACTATTATGCTCATCTTCAGGAGGTCAAATTGCATTAGTACAGCATCTGTTATCGTCACTCTCTTTAGGTGACTGCTCAGTACACAGGTTACGAGAGGATACCAGGTGCTGTACTAATACAATTATCCTCCTGAAGATGAGCATAATAGTGCTCGAAACATGTAGAGGAGTATGCTAAATATATTAAAATAAAGATTTTGTGCATCAAGTTGGTAAAAAAAAGACTCATATTAGGATGCACATTCAACAAAATATAAAACAACTATAATATTTCAAAAAGAAAACGGAGCAAATTATTCATTGAATTACGCAGTCAAAAAAATTCATATGCGTAAATATTAAAGTAGAGATGTTTAGTTTAAATGCTGAATAATTCTGATACTTTAATTAAACTTTTGGCGCCGGAATTATTTTTTTAATTTTAGCACACCCTGTATATTAAATGTGAATAATACAGAAACCAAATTTGTCAGAATTATGAAACAAACTGCATTTTGAAGAGAAAAAAACGGAGAGTATATACCATGTTTGAAATATTCAGTACCTATATTTGTTGAATAAATATATAAAATGCAACTTTAGAAGTAAGCGGTGCGGTACGACCACTATAGTTGACATTAGGCGTCAAAAGGTTAAGGAAAAGGTACAGGATAGGTAACAGCAATGCAACGAAAGTATGATAAAAATTATTTACAAGTTTAAAGCTATTAGTGCCATGGGTGAAATATGAATTTAAATCTCACATAGAAATACTTAACACTGCGTTCTCAAAAAAAAATGTAAAATACTGCGTATTTTGATTTTTCAACAGACGAATATAAAACTCGATGTAACACTGCCCTACCGACATTTGCTCTGCATATTTTCATACTGCCGCAGGGACAAACTTCAATTTTGAGACTTAAAATTAAAAATGTGCGAATTTCTAGCCACTGGAAGTAGTTTAATCAAATTAAGTGTTCCATCATTGGAAACTCCAACTGGCGTTTTCAATTTTTTTTTTTTATTCGCCTGAAGCCAACTCCATGGATATTAATTCCCTGCAATGGGCAATAACGAGCGAGGAAAAGTGAGCTTCAAACTCCAATTTGGAGTACACATGTTTTTATTTAAATGTGCTCCACGCTAGTTTTCACACATCACTGACCTTCGTGTCCAGTCACTGCACGTACTGATTTATTGTTGCAGAGTTAATCGTACCATACATCACAAAACGTAGGGTTAGAGACTTTTTTCTGGCCCTTCGTACTAACTAAAATAAAAGGTATTTCCAATACAATTTGTAGAATGGTGAAATCCTAATTTTTTTTTCGATAAGCCACTTTTTAAACAAGGAATTGCGATTTTTTTAAAACTCATGGTTCCGTGCATCGTAATTGAATGTTAATAAAAATCCAACCAGTTGCAACAGTATGCAGATATTTATTTACTGCAAAGTCACTCTGCATGTTTCGAGTGTCACAGCACCCATCATCAGTAGTACTAAAAACTGTAACCGCAGCCTCCGGTACAGGTCATAATACTGGTACAGCTACTTCCCTGCAACGTGGCCGATCAGGCCACGTTGCAGGGAAATATCTGCATACTGTTGCATGTGGTTGGATTTTTATTAACAAGGAATTTAGCATTGAATTTGAATTCCATGTAAGTAAGAATTACACTGGTCAGCGTTTACAGTAGCATTTCAGTAGCATGCTAATGCACTGAGAACACGTGAAGTAGTTTCAGGGGTGAGACATTAACAAGGACCACACAATTTGCGAAATGATTTAGTGATACCCTCCATTTAAGCCTAGGTCCTCCAAGTGGTCTCCCTTCTCCAGGTTTTTCCAGCAAAATCCGGCATGTTTCAGCGGTCCATAAAACAAACTTATGCTTTTGATGGAAGGCATTACGATGTGCTAGGAATATACTAAAATATTCACTGATATACGTCAGCACAACTATTTTATTACACGATGTTACATGTTTCGACCTTTAAAACGGTCATCTTCAGGTCTTCTAACAGATTTAGTCAGCAGATGGTGTGTACATGTTGGGATCCCAATATGTACACATCGTACACGTACACACCATCTGCTGACCCATTCTGTTAGAAGGCCTGAAGATGGCCGTTTTAAAGGTCGAAACCTGTAGCCTCGTGTAATAAAATAGTTGTGCTGACGTATATCAGTTAATATTTTGCTAAACTTATGCCTGTGGCTTCCCTATTTCTTCCATTAGACAAGGAAAAGTGCCTTCAAATACATTAATGTTCCTTATACTACAACTCTGCATACTTTCATGCAATGACAGCCAATCTTTTTCTGCATTCCGCTCAGCCTTCTAACCGAAGTTGACTGTACAAAATCGAGTGGGTGGCATACCAGCTGCCTGGGGCAGGCGGTTTTACGGTCATTCTTTCCCAGCTCCTGCTATTGTCAAGGCATCTAATAAAGTTTACACTAATTATAAAGTTTGTAACAATCACACTTGCAAAAACCAATATATTCACACTACAGGGACACATGAAACAGCGACGTGTGTTGTGCTATTCACTGGGTCCTTCGGGCTAACGGTAAAGTGGCTTTCAGAATCGTTTCAATGTTCAGCTCACCTAATTACGATATTTAAAATGTCGGCCTGCTGTGCCTGTGTTTTGAGAATCCCATGATAGGATTTCTCTATGGAGATCCTTAAATCCCTGCAAATTTACTCGCTGTCTTACAGCCAACCTCTCCACAGGAATGGAATAATAATAGGTCAAGGTAAGTTCCTTAAATCTTTTGGAATGCGTCATGCATAATAATTTTCTCTGGCTGTAACAATGTAATATTTACGAGTATATACATGAAATGTGAAGTAACAGTGGATAAATTGTACACTTCATCAAATACCGTTAGGGAAATTACACATACAATTAAACTAGAAGGCGACGAAAATGCATATGAAATTAAGTAGTAAATCCTTATGAGTGCAGACCACCTCGGAGGCTTGGTACAAATGGGATGATGGTGATAAAACAACAATTCTTAAACTCTGAGTAAATGACCAACTTGATACAAAATTATGTTATATAATACTTTTATTGTTATAATCCTCTACATGTTTCGAGCAACACTATGCTCATCATCAAGAGGTCAAATTATATTAATACAGCATCTGGTTTAGTGTTCTCTGTAAGTGACCGTCCGGTGTGCACGTTGAGAAGGAACCATTTTCTTCTCAACCTGCACACCGGACGGTCACTTACAGAGAGTACTATACCAGATGCTGTATTAATACAATCTGACCTCCTGATGATGAGCATAGTATAGTTCGAAACGTGTAGAGGAGTACAATAAAAAACGTTTTATATAGCGTAACTGTGCATCAAGTTGGTCATTTACCCAGAGTTGTACCAGGATGCACGGTCAGCAAAACATAAAATTCTTAAACTGTTTAAAAGCGTCTACTTAGTCACACTGGCTCGGAGCTGGGTAAAATGTGTGCCTTTTTGCGACACGGTTTCGAACTTTCGGTTTCCACTGCGTTTAGCGACGTGATATGTGCATTATGTGAGTCAGGTTTGACTGTGAGGATGACTCTCTTGTAATCAAGAATCTTTTCCGCCGAGTTAGCTTGCTTTCTGACAGCTTTTAAGAAACACATGTATGGAACATCCTGTAGAGTTTTCTGTTTCTAACACTATTCATTCTATCTTCCTCGCATTCACTTCCTTTCTTTTAACTTATTATGCAAGAAGGAGCCCATAATGTACGCTGCAGAGTGGAATGTAGAATGAAGGTAAACAAACAGATGTTTCTAATCAGGAGCGGGTACCCTCCCTTCTTCCTGCCCTACAACACCAGCTAAGTAATTCCGAGTCCAATTTGAAACCCCTGTTACCAGCCAACCGAAATGTTAGAAGACGGAAGTCGTCATCATCAACTTTGTTACACTTTACTTCACCTACCCGGGCTTTAAATTCGACGAACTGGCTGGCTCCTCTGCAGTTCAGGGAATCCACCTAGATCTTTCGCTGAGCTCCAGGCTGTACTGTGTGGCATAGCCCCTATTAGTTACCGTCATGTCATCACGTCATCACATCAGTGGCATCATTAAAACATCTCGCATCTAGGGACTTTCCCTAACTCCATGCAGCAGTCGTCTTGAGAAGCCAGTCAAGAAATCCTCCATTCTTTTGGAACATGACAGATTATTGTCGGGGTTCATAACAGCTCACCGTTGGTCCCTATCATTACCTAGATAGATCCAATCAATATTCTTACGCCATAACTGAGATGCCCTTTCATAGTACCATCACATCTAGGCCTAGGTATTCTAAATGGCCTCATCGCTTTTTGCCGCACTGCTTGTGCATGAAATTCTCATCTCCCCCATCCATGCTACATGATCCGTTCTTCCCAGAGGCTCCTCATGTGCAATTTTCTCCACACACCCCTATCACCATAATCCGGAACCTAGACACTGTGCAACATCTATTCACTCTTCTTTTTATTGAACAGAGATGTGAGCGCCCGCCTGACCCGAGGCTCGAAGAAGCCCGACTGCCTGCTGTCCGTGACTGCTTACCACATTTCCCTTCGCACAGTGCGCTGAATGTTAATCGTACAATGGAGACAACGTCTGTCTGTCCTGTCATTTAAATTCGAGAACAGCCAGAAGGACTTTCATTAAATTTGGTGCGTATATTGCCTTGTCACTGGAACCCACTCCTATCTGGAATATTTAAACCCCCTACACTCTGTTATAACAAGGTGTCAGACGCGCAAATTACTGAGGTAGGAGAGACACCACCTTCACTTCCAAAATCAAGTAATTATAGCAACGAAATTTACCATTAAAATGATGTTGTACGTAATAAGTTCAACGACGATATTCGGAATGTCTAAAAATAATAAGAATGTTAAGGCCCAAACAAGTCTTACGTACTCCGATACGGACTTGTTCAGTGAGTGAGCACGTTTATCCCCCCCCCCAAAAAAAATAATAATCCCAAACACATGCACTGGACTCATTTCGGGTCAACAAGTCACAATAATTTTTTTTAGAGGGGCTACCTAAGGTTTCACAAGACGCCGCTGTGAAATGAATGCGTATTACAATGTCAACAACCTAACCAACTACTCAAGCACTAAGAAATAAACACACTCGATGCACGGTATTCTTTCCTACATGTTTCGGCACTCCCGGGATGCCATGTATAATGTACAGACACACACCAAAGTTAAAAATGCGTAGCAGTTGCGTCAACTAACACACACACACACACACGCGCGCGCGCGCACACACACACACACACATGCACACGTACGCACGCACACACACCGTCAGTCTGTACTTCACGACCTATGAGCAGGCCAAATTAGCGGGTTGCGAAGTATCTTGTACTGTAAGTGCCACACAAGCTCTGACACTGACTCACACTTCCTCTCCCAGAAACCTAGCGCACACGACTAAACATTCGATCACATCACGTAACTGCTGATAGCCTATTGCCGGAAAAAAGAAATCTACTCGTTACAGCCTTAACTGCGAACGATAAGAAAGTCACAACGCTCCTGTAGGTGGAAATTACAAGTCACAGCACAAATTTTGTCAATTTACGCAAGATGTTAACGTTCCATTCCCAGCATTGTTACATAGCTATTTTGTAGCTGAATATTTCTTTCGAGAATAAATAACGTTACATAAACAACAGGTTTCATAGACAATAGTACTTAGCATAGTTATTATATACAAGTAATTAATATAGAACACAAATTCTTTCTTATTTGAGAACTCCATTATATTCTTTCAAACTCGTAAAAACTCGACTGCAGTTGACAATACATTCTCTGCGATTTATCCCATTATGGCTGGCGTGAACCGTTTTCTGTCGCCAATTGTCTGTTCACTAAAAAGTTTTAATACAAAAAATGTGAGGGCGTATTGCGAACGCTTTAAGCATAACCGCTCAAAAAAAACTGTTCTTCCTTTACTTCATCTTTCTTTATTTTGTTTATTTGTGCCTTCCTCTGTACTTCTCACTCGTTATTTTGTCTGGTACCTTGCAAATTCAATCACGACATTTTACCATCGACGAGAATTTTTGCAATAGCTGAAAAGATCTGTGACGCCATTTTTTCTGCATTTGATGGGAGTATTGCTTCAGATCAACCGTTATATCTAGTAGTTATCATTAGGAGTAGCCTGTAGGATTATAATTCATAAAACTGAATTAATTACACTCTTTTATAGCACATGCATTCGCGGCTGAGTGCCTTCCACTCTATTGACATGCATTATATACAGGGGGTTTCAGGAGGAATAGTAAATATTTTAGGAGGTAGTACTATTGACTATTCCGAGCAAACAAGTTCTTATAAACCGTTGTCCAATTTTCAGTGGGTGTGGAGATATAGCTGTATGAATGTTACGCATAAAACGCCTTATAAAAGGTATGAACGCAAGACAAATGACGTATTGATTGCATTTATTGATTATGTAAATGATCTCAATAAATTGCAACATTTCAAAGTAAGTGTTCAAAAATTCCACCATCGACTTCATTGCACTTTTCAACCCTCTTGGCAATAGTACGCTTAGCTCTCCTGAGGTCGTCTTGGCGTTCTTGCTTTATGAGGGCAGCACTATTCATAATGCGAGCGGCCAATTCGTCTCTTGTGTTTACTTTTTCTTTGTAGACTTCGCTTTTCATCCATCCTCACGGACAAAAGTCTAATCTGTACCCGCCAACTTCAAACAGCTGTATCTTCATACCCACTGAAAATTGGACGCATGTTTATATGAACTTATTTAATCGGAATAGTCCATACTACCACCTCCTAAAATATTTACTATTCCTCCTGAAACACTCTTTATAAGTTTATATATATACAATGTGAGGAAAATCCGCCACTTTCAGTATTATTAGCAGAAACCATAAATCTGGTCGTAATGCCGCAAAACTGCCCATTCCCATACTGCACTATAATAATGCCTAAATTGTGCAACACACAGGGAATTACATTTTCCACACTTATCTTCTGCACCATAGTACTTTCGGGAACCGCAGTAGCACAGTGGTTAAGATACTGTGCTACAAATCGGAAGGTCGCTGGTTCGATCCCAGCTGGTGTCAGAGGATTTTTCACTGACATAAAATCCTTCCGATCGCACTATTGCCGTGGGGTCGACTCAGCTTCTAACAGAAATGAGTACCAGGAGTATTTCGTGGGGGTAAAGGCGGCCGGTGCGTAAGGTTGACAACCTACCACCATCCTTTGCCTTTTTTTACCATAGTAATTTCAGAAGCATGATACAAACCGCTGTTATAACTTGTTTGGATACTGGGTGACGAGGTTGCGTTACTATCGCTCGATCCCACAAGTTCATGGTTCCATCATGCTGTTATTGTTACTGTCTGTACATATCGTAAATTACAAGCCAGGTGTGGCCAGAATAATACAAGGCTTACACAAAATATCCTGAAAAATTTCCCAGCCTTTCCCGAGTTGGATATTCTTAGCGGTCACACATACAGATACGCTCTCTACAGACACAATGTGCATAAAAGAATCCACAGTAATACACTACGTCAAGCGTAAACATATTTTTCTTAGAAACATGCAACAAATTTATCGATGCTAAAAGGAAAAATAAAATTAACTCTTTTGCTAGTGTTAGGCCCCTTGGCGTTCCCAGGTTAAGGGGAGGGGGCGCACAACCAAACCCCAAGACTGCAGAAAATGCCGCTACCTAAATTCAGAAAATTACGTACGGCAGCATAAGCTTTACAAATCGTTTGAATGAAACTTCAGCATGAAACTGTAGAAGAATTAGTAATGACTTTACTGTTACTATACCTGACATGGAGAAAATCCCGCAAAAATAAAACAAAAGTATGCATTTCCAATTACTTTTAAGCTTTTGGATTTGCGTGGCTCCAGTGACTGACAGCGGCTGAGAAGCGGTACCGTTTAATCTATTACATGCCCTCTTATTAATCAGTCAAACTATCTACCCATTTCACTGAAATATCTCAATATCACTCCACAAAACACAGTAAAAAAAAATACCAATATCGTATAAAGTCACCAAACTCCCCAGCTCCTTAAGACAGGCGAAGCTCAACTGCCATGTTCAAACGAGTATAATACTAGTCCCCATCGTGCGTGAGATTACTTCCTTGCACGTGTACATTCTAGTTCTTTAGAATCTAGCAGAAACATTTGGGAAAGACTAGATCGAAAGACGTTGCATTATCTCTTTTCAGTAGACAGAACAATAATTCATGCAAAGGAACACACAGACACCATGCAGCTCGACAATATGCACGGAACCTCATCAGAACTAAGAAGAGCAATGCACATGTTTGCTGACATTCTGTTGCGGACACACACGTTCGTCACCCGTTGGGTGCAAACAGCTGTCGTTACACTCACAACTGTTGCCACAAGCGTCCCGATTTGACACGTATTTTGCACAACTGGGACAAAATTTCACATGAGTGATTCACAAACAAATATAACTTTAAAAACTTAAACCACGCATGCTTGAATCCACTAATGTAAAACCAAATTATCAGTGTTTGGGTTAGGCTAGAAAGTGCATAGTAACGTCTGTTCATGCCTTAACAATTACTTACTTACTCCATGGTGCAGAGTCCTTCTTGAGAAGCTAACTGGTTTGCAGCTAGTCAAGAAATTCCCCGCATTTTACGGAACCCGAAGGTTCATTACCGCACTCACAAGCGTCCGCC
>Ga0123354_10021798_pt1 | contig 10100 bp, 7 predicted proteins | sample TergutLab28metaG_2_FD_97872 | JGI IMG/M metagenome (GOLD analysis project Ga0123354, IMG submission 97872) | Labiotermes labralis P4 segment gut microbial communities from Petit-Saut dam, French Guiana - Lab288 P4 | ecosystem: Host-associated > Arthropoda: Insects > Digestive system > Gut ...
AAAAAAAAAAAAAAAAACCGGAGAGCAGTAACAGTTCGAGCCAACAAAAGTCGCTAAATATTTATGGACAGAAAAATGAAACATTCTATATGAACCCAATTTTCCGTAACGTCTGACGGTGGTCGAGAAGATTGACGGAATGAAATGTAATGCAATGTTATGTTCCAAACTGGCGTACTGAATAATTCAAAATGGTCCCGTAAACAGTCCAACACATCCTCCTACGGGGAAGGTGCAACGGAGCTGAAAATAAAAACGAATTACGTCACGACTGCATTTCGGACCGACATGTACGAACTACAAACCAACCAGATTCGACAATGAGGCATGGAACACATCATATGAGGTGCATGGGGATAGACTGTGTATATTCATCATCATCACCATATATCTGTCATGCAGTTGGGCCACTTGTTGACCCGTTCCGGTCTCACGTATCCAGAAGTCTCTTCAAAGGTCTACCATGATTCCTTCTGCCAGTTGGGGAGTAATATTTCATTACCCTGGGTAATCTATTTCGAGGCATTCTACTTGCATGTTGTATCCATATAATTTTTGTATACGTAATAAAAATAAAGGGGAGGCTAATAGCTCAGTCAGTATAGTGACTAGGCTTCGGTCTGGACGTCCGAAGAAACGTGGCTCGATTCCTGGCAGGAACAAAACGCCCAGACCGGCTCCGGGCTCAACCAACGTCCTGTTCAATGCGTACCGGAAGGTCTTTCCCCTGGGGTAAAACGTCCGGGACGGAAGCTGACCACTCGCATTCATCTAGTGGCTAGGTTATGAATGAGTGGCGCTGTATCTCCTCTTCTCCCTACACCTTCATATCGCCAATTTTCATTCATTTTCGCTACGTCATGATGACACCTGTTGCATCTGAAGAAGCCATGGAAAAGCGTGGGGGTGTGGCTGTAAAGTTGCAAGAATTCCTGACCTCAGTAATAAAGGATAATCACAATACTGGTATAGAAAGGCCAAACAAAACTACGAACAGCCTGTCAGGATATGAGGTCTATAAGCCGAGACACGAACCCACAAACTGCCGAATTCGAAACACAAATACCAACCACTGGACTGTGACGTTGTGCGTGTTGTTACGTAACGAGTCAACTTCACACAGTATCATAAAAATACCTGAATGAAATATGTTGCAACAGCCAAAATAAAAATCACCAGGATGAGCAGAACAAATGACTGTACAACTGCGTTACACGAATGTCGTGCACAGCGACCATTTTGACGAACAAAAGCGGAGAGAATTACGGGATTACTTAAACTCGACTGGACAAAGATCGGATAGGAATCGGGAAGCACGATTTTGAGTGTGTGGCGTTAAGCTTCGACGCCTATGGCTAAGTTTCGGCATTCATTCGTATGGCTGCAAGGAAACTGCTAAAAGGTGAAAAGTTGCGTGGATGAAGGGTAAGGTACCAACAGAGACGCCAACTAAATAATTTAGACGCAAGAATATTTAAATATGTGCAGATCCATAAAGTCGCAGGCACCATATCTAACACGTTACCTCCAGAACAAAATTTCTTCTAATTTCGAGGGCATTAACGGTTTATTTCCTATTTTCTTTTTGTTAAATTTTAATTTATAGCCTGCCTGACAGTTTATTTTAGAGGTGGAGAAACAGCCGCTATCAAAAGGCAGTGAACCTTGCGATATGTACAGTCTGTACTGTAATCCCAGTTTCATTTTTTTTCCCCCAAAACTTACCGACTGGAGCCAGTCCGGTAACTTGCACAAAGCATGTTGCTCCGTCCCTAACGTACTGCACGCTACTGCGAATTGTGCATGCAACCTACATGTTCATGCTGTATTCGAGGCGGCTAGAAACAAATTACACGTTCAGAGATCCAATGACTAGCCGTTTAATGACGAAGTCAGAGACAAAGTGACGTCACGAATGATACATAATCATTCCTTCAGTTGCTTCCTCACTCATATATCAAGATGTGTTTGTCTCTGGTACCCTAAAAACTTAACAACTACCGAACTACACTGACTACGCTTTCCGCAGTTCCCCTCGCCTGCTGCCCGTCTGCAAACTACACTTTCCCACCATGCTTCCATCTACTTAAGCATCAGATCGGCCCAACGCTGTCTGAAATTACAGTTATTGTTGGAAATGCAACTTAACACTTTGCGAGATCCGAGGCTCTCACAGCAGAGTTGCTGGGGATCCCGGTCTTCTAGGATGTGACTCTGTATGGGTTGGTGAGTGCCCGATGGTACAAAGGCGCCTTCAGATCGGCGGTAACCACTTACACAACGACACAGCGTCACACTCCGTAAGACTTGAATCCTCTTACGAAATGTCTTTTATAGCCTTTCAAACATCCACTTGACAACATCCACTGTCACACAGTCACGTATCATTTTAGAAATGCAAGGTTACGAGAATGTGTTCGGAGGAAAAGAGCCGGACTCTGGCCTGATAAGTGGTTTCTCCACCATGACAATGCCCCTGCGCATGATGCGTTACGAGTTCGCGTGTTCCTCGCTAAGAACTCCATCACAAAATTGGACCATCCACCTTATTCACCTGACTTAGCCCCCTGTGATTTTTGGCTCTTTCCAAAATTAAAAAATGCCCTGAAGGGACAAATATTTGCTGATCTTTCTGACATCCAACACAACGTGAAAACGTTACTGCGAGGTATTCCGGAAAACGATTTTCAAAACTGTTTCCAGCAGTGGCACCAACATCTCACGAACTGCACAGCTTCTCAAGGAGGGCATTTCGTAGGCGACAGCAGCCGTCAGTGCACAGGTAAGCAAATGTTGCTTTCAAAGGGCCATTCAGGGAATTAAATTGTCGTACTAAGTATTCTGCACACCTACGCGGTAAGACTGCTTCAGGCCAACGTAACTTGAAATGGGTCACGCTGGCTTCAAGTGCCCCCAAGAGTTTACATCGTAACACAGAGCGTGGAACCATGTAGACAGGAAGGGAAGCAACGGGGTAACCACCTGCTGCTACAACACTTGGGAGATGGCTCGGTTGTAATGCTCTTCCGCCTGCCAGAAACACCTTTGTGTCCATCTGCTGGCTACAGGTCCGTCCTGTATGCACTTCTAATGCAATCTGCGGCCCAGTGAGACAATTACGGACCAGCTGTCAGAGAGGTGCCAATGTAGTGACGACAATGCTAAAAGTAACACATTCACTCTGTAAAATGACCGAAGTGTTATTTTTTGAAGATAAACTGGCAAAGAAGCAAGACTACACGGCAGCTGACTGTAAAGTTTAAAATTTAAAGTCCCACTTGTAAATGACGCCGGTCCCATGGGCCCCGCGGTCTAAGGCGTCGGTCTGCGGTCGATCGCCTGCTGAGATTGTAGGTTCGAATCCCACCGGGGGAATGGATGTATGTCTGTTGTGAGTGTTGTGAGTTGTCAGGTAGAGGTCTCTGCGACGAGCTGATCACTCGTCCAGAGGAGTCCTACCGACTGTGATGCGTCGTTGTGTGTGATTTAGAAACCTCAAGAATGAGGAGGCCGTGGCCCACTGAGGGCTGTCGCGCCCAAAAACAAACAAAACTAGTAAACCACAAAGCTGCAACTGTCAATTATGAATTAGTACAACTCTTGTGTTTATGGCGAAGGCTTCTGTTTCGAACAGCGAACACTGTACGTCAGATGGAAAACAGCCTGCAGCGGTGTTCCTGCTTGGATACGTTTTCTTGCTGTTGTTATTTTGTAAGAAGTAAAGGCAGCTAAACAAAATAACTATTTTTGTAGACAAACATGTTTTGCCTCATACCAGGTTATTACAGTGGTGCTGCATTGCCTTAAGTCCCCCGAGGGACCACACTGTGCTCGACGTTTAGAAGGTTTGTACTGCCTTCTTGGACTCCCTTTGATGACGAAGGCGCTACGATCGTTCGAAACGTCGGGAACCTTAACTCCAACCATGTGGCACTTAACTCCCCAAAGGCTAAATTTCCAAACAAAACTATTACTGCTGGTTTAATTAGCCTACATTAAAAGATACAGTAATGAGAGTTAAATATTTAAAATGGATTTAAAGACCAATTTGTGAAACTGTGAGCCTGCACCGAAGGGCAGATAAGGGGGGATTTTGTGGTAACGGCAATGTACCTTCGAATATCGTAAGTGTGCATTACGTCATGAGTCAGTGACTCGGTATAAACACGACAGAAGATTTAGTTCGTCTTGTTGGAATTCATACCGTGCAGACTGGTAAAGTCATGGATGATTCGGAAAAGCCTACTGCCTCCATCTTCAGGGTCTGTCAGTTCACACATCTAGCCATAAGAATCCCAGAACACATGACTCTTCATTAACAAACCGGTTAGATTCTCATATTTCAGAATTTCCTTTAATATGAGATACGCACTCAGAGGATCAGTGCCAATGAGTTCACATCTCCGCTCAGTGTTCTTTGCAAATGCGATCTAATTTATTTATACTACATATTTTGGCCAACCAAGGGTTCCTAAACATGGTCAGTGATATTTTATTTGGATTCCGCCCATAAAACCCATTCCGTGCTTTCAAAATCATTTACTGCTGTTCGGAAAATTCCTGGCCTGTTTTACTTTACTACGTATCTGTACCCTTCACCTTTTGAAGCCTCGTACAATCAGGTTTAATATTGTGTTTAAAATATCCAACGTTCAGCCCACACAGCTGTATTTATGTGTTTTGTGTGGATCTCAGAACAAACAGCGATTATTTGCCTATACAGCATTAACTGACTGGTTTGTATAACGCAGACGAAGTGTGTTTACTACGCGGTACGGAGTGAATCTTTGTATACAGGAGTGCTGATAAGTCCTTAGCCCGACCCTGGAAGGAAACAAGCTACAGCGACCAAGACTTACAACACTATACCAAGACTTACGGCCTACAAACAACAGTCTTGGTACAGTGTTGTAAGTCTTGGTCGCTGTAGCTTATTTCTTTCAAGGGTCGGGCTAAGGACTTACCAACACCCTGGGTACATAATTCAGGTTCATTTCAGTCTCTAAGGTTTCAAATAGGGTAAACCAATGACGGACTGGGCATTTGGCTTTACTCTTCAGAGCTGTTACATGCGGACACGTGACGTAGCGGATGGACACATTTTCTGTAACAATTGGTCGCGTGAACACCAACAAGTGAAGAGAAATAGACAATAATAAACAATTTCTGCTTAATAATTTATTAACTTTTTTCGCTGTTATGATGATATTAATATGCACAATAATTTAATTCAATTCCTATTAAAGAGATGAGTCAAAAGCCTAGTGGCAGAAGACAAAATCACAACAATACACATACAAAACAAAGACAAGAGAGACAACGTACGTATAAACGTAGCACTGAGACGCGTTCGCGTAACCATTGTTGCCGTGGAAAAGTAATAAATATTACATTCTCTGTATATGTGTCTGTAGCCTTATTATCAAACGGGCCATGTGCATGTGCCGAATTTTATTGTCATCTGTAGCCTGTCTGGCTCTACAGTACTTCTCCACATTCTCATAAATGGCACCATTCGGGGAAAAAAGGTTACTGAACACAAACTGTGTGGTTTGATTTTCTCTACAACTTTTGTCGAAACATTTCTCATTCTAAGAAGAATTCAGCGACATATTATCACAAATGTACACCGATCTTCGTGTAAAGTACCCGTTTTTATTGTTAGATTTTAATGAAAGCCGAATTTTCCCGACAGATTTTAAAAAAATACTCAAATATCAAATTTCATATAAATCTATTCAGTGGGACCGGGATGTTCCGTGCGGACCGGCGGCTAGACAGATATGACGAAGTTAAAAGTCGCTTTTCACAGTTTTGTTAACGCGCCTAAACATGAAATGATTATGATAATAATAATAATAATAGGTAAAGTCTTGGAAAATGAGTTTCCTTTGACCGGGCTTGACAATAATCAGCGACGCAGACAGAACCCTCGCGTCCAAGAGCCCCATGTCGTACTGCTACGTGGGACTGCCTGACGAAATCGGTAAAGTTGCACAATCGACCTAGCAGTCCCGCTGAACAACAAACTTCAGTCACTGTAAAGTCAACGTCATTAACTACTGCGCCACCCAATGAAACAGCTTCACAGCAGAGACTTGGGTGAAGGGAAAGTATATGTCACGTGGTATGTCAAACCATTCCTGCGTGCTACATGGTACAGCTGGAATGTGCAAAGGGTCACTTGTATATCTACAGCGGGGAAGGGACAGCTTTGCTAAGGGTGATGGGACACTTTGGTTAAAAAGCCTTCATGTGCTCAAACCAAGGACTAAATGACGTTCAGGTGACCGTGCATCGTAGTAAATTCTTATAATAAAACCAACTAGATGCACTAATTTCTCGAATTTATTTTGGAATAAAACTCTACATGTTTCGGACAGTTCCTCTGTCCATCATCAGGAGTTTTTCACTGTACACACAGCAAACCTGTATGACATAAACCATTACTGTGTGTACAGTGAAAAAACTCCTGATGATGGACAGAAGAACGTGTAGAGTTTTATTGCAAAAATAAATTTGAGAAATTAGTGCATCTGGTTGGCTTTATCATAAGAATAAACCACAGACTGTCCTGCTGAAGGGATTCCATCGGACAATCGGTACTTGGGGGGATCACTTTGGATGGATGTCTGGGATTAAACCCAAAAACGTAATGATCCCACTGGCTGAAGGACTGGGTCACTGCGGGGGTGCGGGAAAGTGAGTTACTTTGGTTCGAAACCGCTATTATGGGCGGAAGGCGTCGTGCCACTTTTAAATGTATCTTGGCATTTGTTTCATAACAGTGGGAAATCATGATGGTGGCCATCTAGTACGTGCGGTAACCATTCGTGTAGGCCAGCACAGGCACATAACAGAAATAACTGTCATACTTAAGCAATGCACGGAACGAATAATACTGAGTTCGTAACTGCTCAAAAAGCACAAGCATTTCTACAACTACAAAAATAAGAAGGAAAAGTTAAAAAAAAATTCAGCTATCTGGTTTAATAAGATGTGCAAAACCAATAAACTGACTTCTAAATATAACCCCGTTAAAGTAAACGGAAATAGCCCTCAGAGCTCAAACACAAAACTGCTGCAACCAAGCACAGACTACGCTTTAAAGACACAACGTGTCTGTGTTATATAAGGATTCAGTCCGTACCGCGCTGTAAACACTCTCCACCTCGGTTATAATAAAATCCAGTCAGTTAATGCTGTATAAGCAAAAGGTTGCTGTTTGTTTTCAGATCTATACAGAACACATAAAGGCAATGTGATCACCACGTAGAATTCTTGGATGTCAAATCTGGTGGTACGTAAAGTCGCCGGTAGGATTTAAAAGGTTAGAGGAGATAAACTGAACGAATAATTGTACAGAATTCATTCGGAATGTGCAAAGGACGGCAAAAAAATACAAACATCTATGAATCAAGAACTCAATAACATGCATGGAACTCTACACGAAACAATGCACGGAATGAATATATTAAGCTGGTGTGCGGAGCGTACAGAGCAACGGTAAACATATGTGAAAGATGAAGATCATATACCTTACACTGAATTATATGCTCGATGCTCAACTGTTTCTTCGGCCTCAGCCCGCACCTACTCACGAAAACTGTTTCTCCGCCATGAGGGCGTACCTCACATTCAAGACATCCGGCAACAGTCGTTGCCATGGTAACCACCGTATGTTTCGCCACTCACGTAACGTATATTGCAACGAATCCTGATGCTCGATATTACGGCCAAATAAAACTTACTTTTGGCTGTGTGGAGGTACAAGTGAGGCCCCGGATGCGGTCAAACACCCCGCACCCGAGTGCCACTGCTTTGATCTGAAAGTTTCCACGTTTATCTGCACTTTATGATGGGCATGAACGTCAACAGGCCGTGGCCTACAAGCAGCACACACCTCCCCCCCCCCGACCTTGCCCCAGTTGTCGTGAAGGGCTGTAAAGAACACGACATGTCTGTCTGTCTGTCACAATACGCTGGTACGCATGTGCATATTGGCGGACTCGCAAAGAGACATTCTGAATACGTATTTGCAGTTCTTGTGCGGTCATTATGAATATGCGGGTGCCAGCCGTTTCACAGCACTGAACCACACACTGCAGCCGATTCATATGCCCTACGTGCAAGGTAGGCTTGCATGTGTGTCCAGAGACCGGAGGCTTCCATGCAGTCATCTGCTTCGGCAATTCCCTTTAAAGGGCTGGGCCAAACATTTGGTCACCTGCCTGACATAACCGGCAGGTTTCCTCTAATTACAGAGTGAACGATTAAATAACTTCCGCACAGCACAGCACAGCCTTCCTTGAAGAGCTGATACTTCCTCGGGAAGTCAAGAAATGCCCCGCATTTTATGCTCATTACCGTGTTCACAAAAGCCCGCCACTTGTCCCTATCCTAAAGGAAATCCATCCAGCCCACGCCCTCTCCCAGGTGATTCATTTAACATCCACTTCAATATTATCCTCCCATCTAGGCCTAGGTATTCCTTTCCTCAGGTCTCCCGACCTCCGCTCATTCTTACACTCTGCACTAGATGTAACTCATTTGTCAGATTCACGCCCCGGCCGCTTTATCTCCATGCAAATAAACTCCGGCACCCACTGAATAGGAGATTTGGTGGGGCCCGGAGATGTTGTGCATGCTTTTGGTGGAGAGAAATATCCCTTTACCCTCCTCCTCCTCCGCATTACAATCATCATCATCACACTTTCAAGGACTGAGGCCTTGTGGCCCGTTCCAGTCTCAATATAAGTCTCTGTAATGGATGTACTGTGTTCGTTCTCCCTGCCGGCTGATTCTACAACACAGCCTGCGGCAGTCTGTGTCCGCCCAGTCTACTGACACGTTGTACCCACCTGCTGTCACAGCTGCTGAACTGTACCAAAACTACTCGTATTTCAAATTCTTTCAAAATGGCTCACTATTTGAAACAAATGACATCTCTTTGTGTTCATCATTCAGGTGTTGTCCTGTTGTCACGTCTGCGCAACGCAGATGAGAATCGCCACGGTGATGGGGGCTAATGGGGCCACTCTGACGTCATCATGTGTGGCAATGAAGTAGGTTTAAGCCCATCTGGCTGGGCGCGTCACACGACGACAGTAAGTGTCCTCCGACTTGGGACTTGAGCGGACATGCACGGTCTGTTTGAACGACGCTGCTGACTGATATGAATGAAAAACGTTCTACGCTCCGTTCAGTTAGAAGGCTAATCATACTGCAACGGATGTCACAGTGTACACTGCAACATGTTTCGGCCGTCGACTGAACACAATCGCGGAAACCTTATAATTTCAATGGAAATTAAACATGATTTACACTAATGCAACGTTCTACATACAAAACTGTGTAACGACTTCATGTAATTTCCATGAACACCCCTATAATATCGCCATGATGATGGTCAATCGATGAATGAAATGCAATGGGGTGAGAATAACTTAACTCCCCTCAACACTGCGTTCTCAAGTAGCCTGTAGCTACGTTCTTCCGTCACAATAACTGTCACAGATAACTATACGCGTACATGCAGTAATTGTCAGGTTAATGGAAAAAGGGAACATAAAACATTACCATGGGAATGATATTAGAAAAGCGAAATTTACACGATTCAGGGTTTCTGAGATGCGACGCCGTGTCGCCGGATTCATAATTTCCGACGTTTGGAAGGATGGTACTGCCTTGATAGTCCTCTAAGACGAACACAGAGACCTTCGTTCGAAACGTCGGCAATTATTAGCCCAGCAACACGGTGCAACATCCCAGAAACCCTGGATCATTGCCAGTATACAGGATCAAGTTCAAAAGGAACTACCTGTAGGTCTGTATCAACTTCATGACAAGACGCGACAGGCAATGCACGTATATCCTAACACTAAGGCGCGTTCGCGTAACCATTGTTGTAGTAGAAAAGCAAATGAATATTGCATATTCTGACTGTGTGTGTGTGTGTGTGTGTGTGTGTGTGTGTTTGTGTGTGTGTGTGTGTGTGTGTGTAGCCTTAGGTATCCACCGTGCAATGCGCATGCGCCACACTGCCATCTGTTGCCTGCCAGGCTCTACAATATTTTTCCGCCTTATCTCATAAACGGCAC
>Ga0123354_10021800_pt1 | contig 10099 bp, 5 predicted proteins | sample TergutLab28metaG_2_FD_97872 | JGI IMG/M metagenome (GOLD analysis project Ga0123354, IMG submission 97872) | Labiotermes labralis P4 segment gut microbial communities from Petit-Saut dam, French Guiana - Lab288 P4 | ecosystem: Host-associated > Arthropoda: Insects > Digestive system > Gut ...
CATGGAAGAGTAGAGCTATACCTCCACACACCTTCTGGGCCACACCGGGCCTGTAACGGGAACACTTTACCTTTTTTACTTCCATACGTTTAACTTCTGGCTGGGAATTTGGGGGCGGAAAATGTCGTCTTACCGCGCTTCACTGTCACAGGAATGTGACGCGTTTGTGAGTGAGAAGATTCCGCGAAAATGCACTGCAGAAATCCAGGATGCAGCCCTACATTCGCGATTAAAATTTCATGAATAAGTAAAAAAATATATGACAGATGGCAAATAATTTTTTTCACATGACGATATATTCCCCGTGAAGTGATGTAATGAGAGCCTGGGGGTGCGATTAAAATTTCATGAATGAGTACAAAAATATATAACAGATGGCGAATAATTCTTTTCACATGACGATATATTCCCCGTGAAGTGATATAATGAGAGCCTGGGGGTTATACTGTCAGACAGGGAATTCAATTTGTAGTTCGGGTCGTTTATTTGATTAACACTTCAAAGACGAAAACTGACCTGAATTGTATTTAAATATTAATTTCGTGCCGTTTGGTGAACACAATCCGTCTATGTTATAAGAAGTCGGGCAAGGAGTATGTAACGTAACATTGAGGCGCGTCTGTTTAGCCGTGGTTGCCTTGGAAAAGCAGTGAGTACTACATATTCTGAATTTGTGTTAGTAGCCGTAGTTATCCGACATGCAAAGTGCATGCGCCGTGTTGCATTGTCTTCTGTGGCTTTTCTGGCTGTAAGGCATTTTTCTACGTTATCTCATAAATGGCACGATTTTCGGGAAAAAATTATTGAACATCAAATATTTATTTTGATTTTCTCTACAACTTGTGTGTGAAACATTTCTCATTATAAGAATAATTCAGCGAGATATCATAGATGTACGTAGGTCTTCATGTAAAGTATACACGTTATTCTTCTCAGATTTCAATGAAACGTGAATTTTCTCGATAAAGTTTCAGAAAGTGCTCAGTATCGAATTTCATGAGAATCCACCCAGTGGGAGCCGAGTTGCACCATGCGGACAGACGGACAGACGTGACGAAACCAGTAGTCGCTTTTCGGAATTTTGCTAATGCGCCTAAAAACCAGCCACTATATTTTGTGTAGAGAGATAATCGCTGCTTGTTCTTAGAACCGTACAAAACATAAACACGCTGCGTGGACAAAGTGCAGAATTTTTTATGGTAAAATTAGTGGGACATGCAGAAACCTTTAGGACCTACTGAGGTAAATTATCCCCACATGCACAGAAAATTAACTGTGGACTCGTCGTTTTCCCCGTGATCGGGCAGCAACTTCTTCGACACTGGAGGCTGGCGGTGCAGTCTAAATTCTAAACGTACCAAAACTTCCGAAATGGCCTGTCTGTATGGCGAGAAGGTACCTACACGAATTCTGAAGTGCTCACAGGGGGGGGGGGGTGTTGAAGAATCAATTCTCCTGGGGTGTGACGCTGCGTCCTTGGGTAATCGGATCCCGACGTTTCGAGGCAACGTGTTGACCTCATCCGATTACATAGTGATACAGCGTCATATCCAAGAATAACACAATTCTCAGCGTAACCACGCTTACCTTAACGTACTCCGTGTTTTGCAGTTTTTACAGAAAACGGCACGTCATGTAGTGTGAAAAGTTTGTGTAGGTAAACTATAAATTCTTGGAATTCTCATGCGCGTTTATTATAAACATTGCACCACTCATGCCCACGTTGATGTTATCTGAGCATTATTCTACCGAGGAGGCCGCGCATGTCCGTTACGGTATTTAATTAAACGTATCATGTAATACACACAGACTTCTTGATAAGTTTGGTGACGTGTTTCGTGTTGCCGCCTCATATCAAAGGATTCTGAAGTAGATCGTGTCCGTTCTAGTTAGGAACTGCTGTGCCGAAGCTGAAACGGCGATGTGTTACGTAGCGATCTCGACTGATTAGTATCATGTCAGTGAATTTTAAGTCTTTGACCTCATTGTTTTATAATCTTCTATGATTTTCTGCCTGTGTTTCGCACAAGGACGACTGGACTGGCACTGTAACTATTGCATCACATTGCATAGCGTATAACATATTGAAGATTAGAAGAGAAATTAATTGAGGACATCTTGCAATGTAGGTACGCGGGCTAGACTCATTCGGCACCTCTCTTTTCATGGCCGTCATAGCTCGAAAAAGAAACATTCAAGTTACCCATGCTAATATAGACTTGTTTCGTTGGTTTTCCTCATAGGACACGCCGCTAGAGTTTTGAAGTGTATTTCATAAACACTGTGTATATTGCATGCTTTTTGCAAATATCTGTTGACTGCACAGTTTGAAGAAGTTTGTAGAATTGAGGCGCGTTGTTTCCATCTCTAAATGTTGCATGGTCGCCGTGCTGCTGTTCAAGGCATAGGAGTAAGTACAATGTCAAAAGTTTTAACTGGCATGGTGTTAATGAAAATCGTTTGATGTCAATATAGGGTATTGCATTCTGTACTCGTAGTACTGATACCCGTGACTGAATGAGTAAACTGACGAAAAGAAGGAACTTTTTCTGCTGGTCTTGTTTCTGCTTAATTGGCTGTACATAATGAGCAAAGGCAAGTAAGCAGATAAGAATGCCTTTATCAATAGAAGGCGAGTTCCTTACTAAGATGTACAAAATTTAAACCCCAACTTACCTTTTTCTTAACTTTTTAGTTTGTTCCGTTTCTTCTGATTGTTAACGCGTTATTGTGATTGGCGCTGCGTTGCTGGCATAGTGTCTTTAAGTTACTTTCATGAACGACGGTGGTGTCAAAACAAATACATGCCGTTTCTCCTTCCCGCGTTGCAGTTTGTAGCATGCGTGACTGCCGTCTTTTTTGTTTTTGTCGTTGGACTTGTAGACCTACGCACAAATCGTAAGGTTCGTCAGAATCTCACATAGTGACGTAATGCCAGCAAACATTCAGTGTGAGCAAACATGAAGTAGAAGTGTAATGCACGTCGCAGATAAGGAGAAACACTGTTAAAATAAAGTACAGAACGCGCATTTCTGCCTTAACGATGAGTACGTTACACGCTCCTGTTCGTTTTAAGCGTTGTGTGTTTTGTGGGTTTTAGGCCTGGTCATCGGCGTCACAAGCGTGGTATTACATCGATGTTTTCAGTTACGAGTGTGTTGTCAGAGAGAACAGACTAATACGTGATACTTGTTTCAGGACCATATTTCTGCTACCTGTGATTGGTAGTCAATCAATATGTCGTCACTGTGTGAGCTGTGTGTCTAAACTCAGTTTCTGAATTACACTGAAGTTGTCTTTTAAAAGGGAAATATATTTATTGAGTTTCCGATGCGCAGAAAAATGTCCCTATTTGTATATCTTCCTTCTTAAGAAAATTCTGAAAGAAACACGCGTCTGCTGGCAAGGTATCCAGCCGGCGTATTTTGCAAAGGTAGACCACGTCGAGAAATTTCAAGTTGCCAGCAGTGGTGCATCCTCCCTTGTGCGCTGTTGAAAACAAGGAACTCTCACCGCAAGACTGCCGTTTTTTCGGCGGACCGTTACGTTTTTACGACACTCCGTCTTAGCGCAGTCGATTTCCCTCGGGTTTGTTCTTGTGTTTGGAACTGTACAGTACATGGGCAACGTCCGAAAGGTGAAAGAGAGCAGTCTCCATTTGCTTGTTTGTTGCGACACTTGCGTGGCCTGATAAAAGTACCTTGGCCAGGTGTTTATTACCTCATTGTAACAACATGTATAATACGAGTGCTTAATATAAATTTGCCGATTCCGTTGGCCGCGCGGTCTGAGGCGTGGGTCTGCGGCCGCTCGCTTGCTGGGATTGCGGTTTCGAATCCTGCCGGAGGCATGGATGTATTTTTTGTGAGTGTTGTGTATAGTCAGGTAGAGGTCTCTGCGTCGGGCTGATCACTCGTCCAGAGGAGACCTCCCGAGTGTGATGTGTCTAAGTGTGACTGCGAAGCCTCTTAAGGGGAGGCCATGACCCGAACACGGGCCGAAGCGCTACGGGGTGGGGGAACCCTATATAGAGTTTACTGACATATTTCGTTTGATCCTTCCATCTCATTAAAGTGACTAGAGACAACAGAATGTTGCCTATGTCGTATAACTATGTCCATTTCATGTTTTCTTTCACCCTGCTAGTTGTGGCTCATTTGCGGACACAAACTCATTAAATGCTGTTTTAAAATGGACAGCTAATTTGATAGCGTATGCGAGTTCCATAAACATCAAAACGGCCCCTACAAGAGGTGCATAGTTTTCAAATCATTACTATGCAAAAGTTAGGTTTCAGCATTCTTCGTCGTTGAAAGCGGACGTTATGACGTAATCCCTCCATACTTGTCTTCTGTACAGAAGGTATTTTAACATGTTATGCTTTACGAAGAATTCCCATCAAAAGAAAAAACTTCGTTTTCAAGAACTGGTATTAAATGACATGTAAGAAGGTGGCAGAGGATTAGCAGTACAGCCCACTCCGAGCATTGCCATTCTCTGTGGAGGTGTAATTCCAGACCTGATTGTAATTGACCTTCGGTGCTAGATAGAGGTGAGCGGCTGGCGTCAAGACCGGCTATAGTACCCCAGAAAGGAGCCCTCACTATCATTTGGATATGTGTTGTGTGTGGGTCTCAAAGCCGGTCAGAAGACGGTGGCGAGGAGGAGCATTGTGTCGTTGCCAACAATCGAATCCCGATTCTCCTCTTTCCTAGTCACTATACTGACGGAGCTACCCATTTCCGCTAACAGTTGTGTCCAGTTTTTAGATCAGATTTGATTCCCAATGAGAATATGGGCCGAGGACACCGCAACATCGGATTTTTTTTCCCCTACAGTCAGTAATAACGGCATGGTGGATGCGCGTACCCGTTAGGCTGAAAAGACCGTAGCGCCGTTTACCTGCGTATACTGAAGTGATGGTAAAATAAAATAAAAAATCCCAGGCGCGCCTCACATGACTCCTGCCTAAATGGAAGCGCCGACTTGTTTTATTAGAATGCGGCACTGTTCGTTCGGAACTTGTAGCACCACGCGTGCATGTCGGTGTTAGAACTACTAACGTTCTGGAATCCTATTAGCGGAATGAGATAGGCGTACTGGTGTTGCTTGTGCCCGCAGTGTAGTCATTCCAGCAATATTTTGGTAGTGAGTCATTTCATTACTTTGCCCTCCGGTTGAAGATTTTCTGTGACACCCATTCAGGTGACATCGTACTTTACTGGTTCGCGATTGATAAACAGAATGGTACAAACAGAAACTTTTTTTAATCTGATGTTTATTGGACCGTGCATCATTGTGATAACTGAAGAATAAAAAAACAACTAGATGCCACTTGTTATTTTATTGTACTTCTTATAGGCTCAACATGTTTGGGGCATTACTATGCCCGAAACATGTTGAGCCTGTAAGAAGTACAATAAAATAACAAGTGGCATCTAGTTGGTTTTTATTCTTCAGTTATCGAAACTTCTATGTTGATTTTATTTACGAAAGTAAGGAATCTAGTGTTCAGTATATCATGGCGTTATGTACTTCCCATTTTACTTAAATTCGAAAGGAACCGGGGTAGCACAATCGTTTCAGTGACGTGGCTACGGTCTGGACAACTGAGATTAGATTCCCGGCGGGACCAAGAGGTGTTCACTTCTCCATTACGTCCTGACCCGCTGTGGGGTCCAACCCAGTTTCCTGTTCAGTTGGACCGGAGAATCATTATCCGAAGATAAGGTGCCTGGGGCTTGTAGCTAAATAACCACTCACCTCCATTTATTGCCGAGGTGGCATGTGTGGAATTTATACCTTCATTCCCCCCATGTGCCTTCGTGGCGTGATAACGTAAGCACAAGTATAGCTGTACCTTATTTGAGTATGAAAAGATGAACCACTGTTTCTGGTACGTAACCCAAAGGCACTTTTACGTAGTTATACAGCAGGTGAAACCATAATTTGTGCGAAGTTGGAGGGTTGAAAGATGCAGTTGTCTTACTCGATCGGTCCTTTTCTAGGCATTAGCTGTGTGATAACCTAGATTATTGTACCTTCCGTTACAGAAGCGGATGTGATGATAAAATATATCAGTGACATTAGTACATGTCTGAACTAACCGGCTGCCGATAATTCAAACACGGAAAGACATACTGTTCAATAACCATTTAAAAAATAAGAGGCTGATTTTGATAAACACGCCCGTTGCATACTTATTTATTTTCGGATGTAAGCCAATGCTTCTGGTACTGAGAGTTATGTGAAAATCACCTTTTATGTAAGTTTTTGGCCGGTTACGTTTATTGAAGCATGTTATAGTCTTCAGTCTTTACCCGTGGGGATGCCTGATGAAAAGGAATTATGAATCATTATGAGTACCGAGAAACAAAGGAGTTTAAAAAGTTCATGCATTCACCAACACCGATACTGGGATTGAAAATATATAAAGACACGTCAAAATTGAACTGTCTTCGTTGGTCTTTCAGATATCTCAAAATATTTTGTTGTGGAACTTTTATCACTTTTCAGTTAAAACGTGTTTCATGCAGACATGCAGGCTTATGCATCCGACTAAAACAATATGTCTCACTTCTCTTAGCTTGAAAAATGCATAATAAAGTGTTTACCTTTTTTAAAAAAATTGTTTCTGTGGTTTTGGAATTATTGAATGTAGGATTGATCTGAATGTAGGAGTGATCTAAGATGATCCGACCTTCTTGCCTGGTTGGTTTAAAATTGGGCTGCTGGTTTAAAATGTGTGAGTGAGAACACACGCAGACAGCCTCAGTTCCATACACGTACTGTTTTCTTGTCAGAAAACCGTCCTGTAAATAGTTTGCTCTTGTGTACGCACACTTTCAGAACGAGGTTGTAAAATATATATCTTACTGACGTCGTAAACCTCATTGAGTGTATGCAAGAATGGGAGAGAGCTCTTCCACATTATAGCAGTCTTTCACCATCTGGTGTTTTCCATTTGTATTCCGTTTTGACAGCTGCGGCGTTTGGCATTTTGTATCCCCGGTTTTAGTTTGTGTACACACACACAATAATCCGGTAGCTTCCGAACCACAACATCCATACACGAATTTATCGGAAGCAGGGCTGTATAGGCATGTGAACCCAGTTTTTCTAACTTCCGGCTAACACTGCGTTGCGTCTTTTTGTGACACCTTTTTAATATTTTGTATCTGACATGCCTTTAATTTTGTAGGGTATTTAATTTAGGTGGTCCTTATACCTAGTGAAACTTCGATGAACATTAGTTAATAGGCCATAAAGCCGTGTTCTTGCCAATCGCGGTGTTTGTTTTTTCAGGACCTCAACCTCTGCTGTTGGTGAGGGATTGCTGTACTGCAGATGTTTTCAAAATCTGAGCCCCGAAACAAAGATGCTGTTTCAGGTAGGACCTACATTGCAGGTGGCCGAATATACGCTTGTGTTCCGGCTTCACGCAGTGAACAGTGTGAAAAAATATGCAGGCTTGGCTTGCCCGTGAAACTAGTGGTACGACTTTACAAATGTAAAATATGTTTGTGTACCATTGCTTTAATTGGTCACATTTTGACGTCACGCGGCAAGGCTCGACAAACAGCGTGCAGGGGCAATGAGTTTACACTCGTATTTCCTGATTCCGCCAAGGCTCACTACGTCTGAAGACATATGTGCTTTTAAAGTAGATTCGTTTTCGTAAGCTATTATAGTAAGCCTGCACTGGGATTCTTGGCTGTAAGAGCTCACGGAAACCAGTGTGCTCTTGAAAACTATATCCCGTGTTTTTTTACTGTATTTCCGATGTTGCGCATTTTATGTGTACGAGTAATGGAGACTAAGTACGTGTGAATGTGTCTTGCTGTAGTTCTGTTTACACGAACTTCTCTGTGTAGCTTCTTCCGGAAGGCGTTGGGTTTGGGTAGCCGGCATTAACAGCAATGAAAGCCGGTCCCCGAGAATGTGACTTCGTTATTACTTGTTGAGCATGCTCGGTAACATCAGTCTACTTCCAAAACTTACTGGCCTTTGGATTATTTGGTGTTATGTGGATTAACGGCAGTAAAGTTAGGCCTCTTCAACGTGTTAGAAACGCACCGCACCGCGTCCTTCATAGTTTGATTGGTGCATTTTATGTTGACGTCACCGCTCATCATTGCTTCATAGCGATAACGCAGGGAAGTGCGCAAACAAGATACCAGCAACTCTCTTGTATCCTTTATTTGTGTAAACAACTCTGCCTATTCATTGTACGTATAGAGGGTTATTGCTGCACCAGATCACACTCAAATGACTCGGTAGAACTCCCCTGGACGAAGGATCGGACCTTCGCAGAGGTACCTGCTGGTGCAACAATATTCACAAGCTCCCGACGGGATTCGAACCCTCATCCTAGCAAGGGAGCGGCCGCAGACCCAAGCCTTAGTCCTCGTGACCACCGGGATTCTCTTATCTTCCCAGTACGAAATAGCACAGCGTAGGCGTTTACCATTCTATGTCCCTCGTTGTAAGGCGAACATGTTTGTTTTTGGTTGTGTAATTTGGTTGGTAAAGAGTGGGAGAACACGTTCATATGTGCTCCCAATGGTGTTCTGTGTTTAAAAAAGTCAGCAGACTTGTTGGTCGATGTGTGTATTTCAGTACCTAATCATTTCAGAATCAGAGACGCCGTCATTCCGGTCTAGACACAGTGGCTTGGCCTCTGCTGCCCACTCGAACTGCTATTGATCATTGAGAAGTGGGGAACAGGGCTGTTGGGTGACTCATCTCTGAACACTGCGAGATGTAAGCAGAATCGTCGCTTTTTGGTATACCCTGGATGAATATAACGGGCGATGACAAAAAGGAACCGCAACCGCATATTTTGTCCTGCTATTTTGCCTTCGCTTTTGATTGTTGCTTCCCCCGGCACCAAGAGGTTTAGTGCCGCTTCGCGTGCGTTGTCTTTGCACTGGATCTACCGAAATTACATCTTCATATAAGCAAGTTGGCTTTTGCAGAATGAGGTAACATCCATAAACTGTGGCACACGGATGATAAGCGTATTTCTGTTCGTTCACTTTTGATACACTTGAGAATTACACTTAACACCCGGATGTTGGGCGTTCGGTTCTAACCATTGTAGAGTGCTGTTTATTTGGGAAACCGACGAATTTTTAAAGAAAATTAGTCAGGTCTGACATAGGAAACCATTGGCAGTAAAAAGCCATACAGACAGTAAGTGGTTTCTTATATACGAGGGTCGATCAGAGGATAAGCTTACATTGCTTGTATTTTGGGTTCTTTATTGCATCTGTAATAAGAACAGCTCAGATTTAAGTGTACTGCTGTCCCACAACTTTACCACATAGTCCGGCCTACAGGTGCAAATGAGTCGTGTAACTTATCGTGGCACGAGCTTTTGTATTCCCTGTTAGTGTGCAGTAGTCCGCGCCTTGTGCTATCAGGCATCTTGTGATAACCGTTTCTACCTCGCTATCTCTAAATTTGTGGCCGCCAAGATTTTGCTTCACCGCTGGCAAGGATGGTGGTCCTTCGGCGACGAATTCCCCTCGTAAAGTAACGGAAGTCTTTAATTACGAAATTATACTTCACGTAAACTTCTGGTATACGAGTTCACAAAGCACATACGTCGTAATATCATATCCTGTTTGTATACAAGGTATGCAGAATTTGATTCTGGATTCTAACTGTTGGCGATAACAAAAATTAAAACCAATAAAATAAGCTGTTTTAGGGAGAAACCTCTTAATTGTTTGTTATCAGTCTCCCATGGGTTGCGCCCCATCTGGGTGCCTCCAACAGTAAAATATGGCTTGTCTGCATACATCTGTAAATCACAAATTAAGCACCTTGTGTGAGTCTTTACATGAGAAGCTAAATTGGAAGTTAGATACGCTGCGAACTGTCAGACTACAACAAAAATTTTGCTGTTGGTAACTCCGTGGTCATGGCCCAGATGGGCCAAAATGTGTAGGAGATTGATAACATTTCATTAGGAGTTTCTTCCTCAAAACAGTGTATTTTGTTGGTTGTGATTTTTGTGATTGAGTAAAGAAGTACACAGTAAAATGTGGTGCTGTAAGATACTGGCAGTAAGTTATCTATTTGTCTTATTTAA
>Ga0123354_10021801_pt1 | contig 10099 bp, 8 predicted proteins | sample TergutLab28metaG_2_FD_97872 | JGI IMG/M metagenome (GOLD analysis project Ga0123354, IMG submission 97872) | Labiotermes labralis P4 segment gut microbial communities from Petit-Saut dam, French Guiana - Lab288 P4 | ecosystem: Host-associated > Arthropoda: Insects > Digestive system > Gut ...
AGTTCCCTTCCGCAGCTACACACTTCGCCCAACGTTTCTGCCACTGTTGGAAACATTTTGTGAACTCCTCTTTCGGGATGTCTAATAGTGTCTTCGTCGAATTTCGTTTGATGTCCTTCGTTGCCTCAAATCGGTGTCCTTTCAGAACTTTCGTAAGCCTTGGGAATAGGAAAAAGTCACACGGTGCGAGATCTGGTGAGTATGGCGGCTGCTGCAACTGAGCGGTGCCGTGTTTGGCGAAAAACTGCTGCACAAGGTGTGAAGTGTGTGCGGGCGCATTGTCGTGGTGCAGGATCCAGTCGCCATCCCGCCATTTTTCCGGTCGTTTTCGGCGAACTGATTCACACTAACGTCGTAAGACCTCCACGCAGAATTCCTTGTTAATTGTTTGCCCGTCGGGAGCGTACTCGTTGTGTACGATACCCTCAGAATCAAAAAACGCCAGTAACATGACCTTTGTTTTGCTTCGCACCTGGCGCCCCTTCTTTGGTCGCGGAGACGTGGGACCCTTCCACTGTGACGATTGCTGTTTTGTCTCCGGGTCTTACCCGTAGACCCAGGACTCGTCACCTTTCACAGTGTTCTTAAGAAACTGCACGTCTTCGCATGAACTTTAAGCAAATGCGTTGTTCGGTACTTTCACACATCGTAAAAATCGCTATGGCATAAACGCACGTGTTACTTCCGCGACCTACTATTGCCAACTGTGCAAACGCAAACACTTGCAACTTGTGTCATGATTTGCTAAGACATATAAGAACATGTCAAGACTAGTTGCAAACACATTGCACCCAGTGAACAACCACTACAATTCCAATCCGGATATTATTTGAACAAGCCTTTTAATCATAAAATTCATAGTAAGAAACAGATCTTATTATGATGGATAGAAATATAAAGTTTCTTTAGAAATTTGTGAAGTTTCCATATTATTTTTTGCCTTTAAAATTAGTAATTTATTGAATTAAAATTAGAAACTATGCTTCTTAGACCCGAGTGGGGGCTGTTGCGCCACAAGACAGACTCAGTGCAATTAATAAACTACGAAGAAACTGTAAGGACTATAGTGATAGTCTTTTTTTACCAACTTGATACACAAATTCTTTATTATTAATACATTTATTACATTCCTCTACATGTTTCGAGCACTATTCTGTCCATCTTCAGGAGGACAATTGTATTAACACAGCATCTGGTATCGTCACTCTCTTTGGGTGACTGTTCAGTACACAGGTTACAATACAACTGGCCTCCTGAAGATGAGCAGAATAGTGCTCGAAACATGTAGAGGAATGTAATAAATGTGTTAATAATAAAGAATTTGTGTTCCAAGTTGGTGCAAAAAAGACTATCATTATATTAGGATGCAAGGTCAACAAAACGTAAAGATTTTTAAGGTGTATGTCGGATTCCATGAAAGTATAATTATCATGATAAACACCGGACTTCCTTTTTCATACTTTTAAATCTATAGTTGACTTGATCAGTGGAACTTGCAGCACGTTCTTAAAAGTTTTATTGTTTATACTATTAAATAGTTGCGTCTGAACTCTCTCGTTGATCGATAATTTTCATTTTCTTATACAAATCTGACAAAAGGTGCGTAGTATTAACACAGGCCTGTATCTGTCATATAGTGTGTTCCTGTATCTGTCATACAGTGTGTTCCTGTATCTGTCATATAGTGTGTTCCTGTATCTGTCATACAGTTTATTCCCGTATCTGTCATACAGTGTGTTCCTGTATCTGTCATACAGTGTGTTCCTGTATGTCATACAGTGTGTTCTTGTATCTGTCATACAGTGTGTTCCTGTATCTGTCATATAGTACATTCCCGCTCTTCAACGCCTATTTTGCTTCTTCAGTCAGTTTATAATTTTTTTTCATACAATATAAAATGGTTGCAGAAATCGATTGTCACTAACAATTGTCACTAACAACTGTCACTAACAATTTTCACTAACAATTGTCACTAACAATTTTCTTATTCGGTATGACACTGCGTCAGTGGCAAATGATATCCGACGTTTCAGGTCAATCTGATGCTATAATTTTCAAAGTTCGATAAGTTCTAGAAGAATTCTTATAAGACTTTTGTTCTGGAACCTACCGAACCTTGAAGCTGGTGACACTACGTTGCTTAGAAACGTCGGGATCTAATTGTCAGCTGTCACAGTGTCGTATCACATACGAATGGAATCCTCTGCTAGACCGTAGGTGAGACTTCAAATTTTTGGACGCCACTGTGTCTTAAATTGTTCACTTCACACACTGATACCACAAAAACCTGTTTACAAAATTTTAGGAAGGTTTTGTGCTTCCTATCAAGGGAACAATCACGTTAAAACGGTCACGGTTAGATCACATTTCAAAACTAATTTAAAACAACAAATACGTATTTTTTGACGCGAGAAGAATATTAGTTTCGAAGTAAACTAGAACTGCCTTTAACATTTGCCATTCACTAGCAAATATACTCCACAAACTGAGTTAAAGCCTATTGATTGCGTGCACAATGCAGTTTGCAGGCTGTATTGACGACTGTGTACTTAGTATTTGTCACGCGTTATTCCTTATTTAATTCGTAATGCCTTGTAATATTAGCGTGTGATTAGTTGGGTGGAGTGTGTCGTGCTGGTTGGAAGAGTGATGAGATAAATGAAGGAATCATTTAAACAATCAGCCAGTCAGTCAGACAGTCAGTTCCCTAAATTGACAGTGTCACTTTAGTACAAGATTGTGTTTGTGGTGGGAAGCTGTACAAGGAGAGGCACAGTGACTTGGGTGTCTGTCAAAACGCACGGCGTGGCGTAACGAACCAAAACGTCAAGTGCGGGGGGTTGGGGGGGGAGGGGGGAGGACACATGAATTATAGGGTGTCTGTAAATAGCAGGAATTTCTATGTTTAGTTTTTTGGGGTGTCCTTTCTTCTCGAAGTGCCATATGTTACAGATGTTTCGAATGAAATGCCAGGTTTATTTCCACTTACACCCAGTAATAACTTCATTGTAGACAAATTAAATAAATTTATCTCTCTACATGTTTCGAGCACATGTGCTCGAAACATATAGAGGCAAGAAATAAAACTTATTGTGAAACAAATTTTGTGCATCAAGTTGGTTAAATACTGAAATAAATATACTGCGCGCGGTTAGCAAAACGTCAAAATTAAATAAAATTCGCACCAGTCTGTTACATTACTATTTTAACTTCCTGATATCAATTTTTGTCTTGATGATGAAGAAATGATTTTCCCCCAAAACATTAGAAGACGTTTAGTCACACATTTCTTGGCAGTGCAGCACGCGTAGGGTCGCTTTAGTGTTTCTGGTCTCCCAACAAAATCCAACTTTGTGATATTTGATATTCGAATAGCTATCTTGACGATTGTCAGTACTAAATGAAGGCCTTAAAAAAGTCTGATCTATGAACATTCACGTCTTGTGGAACATTACGTCATTTTCACCAGCAATTTATTTCCTACTTTTCGGAGAAATATAATGCCTCCATTGTCAGGGTCAGGCTGTCTGAAGACTGATCTAATGCTCGTTATAGAAATAATTGTCGTTTATTCTGAGTGACGTATAAAACGCATAAACGCAGAGTGAATAAAATGCAGAGTTTTTCAGTACTGAAACAGATTTTCATTGCAGGCACAGTTCTGATTTAAACGGCTAAATCGAATATAATTGCGTTTATTTTCCACGTTCATTAGCCTCATAGGACTGTAATAGCACATTGTTGTCATTTTCTGTGTAACATTTTATGATCATCGTTAAAGCCAACTTTGATGTCCGCTCCGCTGATTTACCTCCGACCGTATTTAGTTTTATGTGAATTCGACAGCTCAGTCCTCTTCTGTAACGCGTTGTATGAAAAAGTCTTCATTTCCTAATCGTATGTCCCAGTAAGAGATACATGTCTTTGACCAGACGGCCAGATAATTTGTTTCAACTCTGTGTAACTTCCGGCGCTGTTTACATTACTTAAGTACTGATTGTGGTACCTAACACATATGTTTAGTTTATGTGAGGCAATCTTACGTTAGATATAGTAACTTAGGCTGTTGGATTGTGATAGTATTACTCTACTTACGCTTACTATGGGGTACGCGGTGGCGCAGTTGGTTAGGGCACTGTGCTACAACCTGGAAGCTCACGGGGTCAATGGCCCATGAGGGCATTCGGGTTTTTGGATTACTTATTCCTTCCGGCCGTACTATGGCCCTGGCCTCGACTCAGCCTCTAACAGAAATGAGTACCAGGATTATGTCCTTGTAGTAAAGGCGGCCGGTGCGCACGGCTAACAACCTTTCCACTTCCATGTGCCGATTGTCTAGAAATTCTGAGGAGCCTCTACCTCCTGGAGCCTCAGGATCCTGTCCAGACCTGTAATGGGATAATTTTACTTATGAAATTTGAATCTTTCTTTTGATTTCTTAATAATAGTTGCTTTAGCGTAGTCGGTATAGAGGCTTGGCTATTGCTCCCGACCATACGTGCTTCCATTCGTGACAGAGTAGAATTTATTCTTTTCCATAAAGACCAAACCAGCTTTGAGCCCCAACCAGTCTCCTGGTTGATGGGTGAACCTGACCACTTTCCGCCATCTACTGTCGAGGTTAGAAACTATCACAGCTGTATTCCGCTCTGCTGCAAGTAAGAAAGCCATCTATAGCCTGGTATTCTGTCATTTTATACTGCTACATCTCAAAGTTCAAAATTTGCTGTACCCCTTGAAAGAAGAAGAATCCTGGCATTCATTTATTCAAAGTGATTTCCATTCTAAAATATTTCTTACCTCCGACACGTGCACAAGAACTTTACGCTCACCCTGTAGATACATGACAATCTCTCGGTATATGGCAGGTTATGTAACGACGTTGTCAGTAACGTGAAATAGAGTGTGACGTATTTCCAACGAAGTGGCAGGTAACATTAGTGGCTTGACACAATTTTTAGGTGAGACATCCCCATTATGTATTTTCAATGATTAATATAAGTATAATAGTAAGTCTGCCACAACTTTATTACGAATAGGTTTATAAAGTTGTGTTAGACTAACATTTGGACTTGACGCAAGATGATCATGAGAGGGACTGAGTAAAAACATTGAAAGGCTGTGGGAATAGATTGTGCACTGTCACAAATTGTGACAGGCCACTACCACAATATATGTCACAAGTTTTTACCTCTTCGGCAGACTTGGACTGTAGAGCAGAATAATTGTTGTCTTTATGACATATCTTATTATTGTTGCTGTTTTTGTTTTGTTCTACATGTATCCAGCATATTCACAGAGTGTACCTCAACTTCTCCCTGGATTCCGAAAATTTTTGCTTCGGTAAAGCTGTCTTCAATGTGTTATGAATTTTTGATAGCTCTTCATCCCCGCGTATTGCCAGTGTATAAGCTGTCACAATAATACACATGTCAATTCATACAGTACGTCATGATTATTATTTCCGACCAAATATCATCCGGATGATAAAATTCAGAACTTTGATGTGGGCGGGACATGCTGAACGTACGGGGGACAGGAGAGGTGAATGCAGGGTTTTGGTTGGAAATCTGGACTTGGATGGGAGGATAATATTAGAATGTATCTTAAATCATTTGAGAGGACGTGGACTGGATTAATCTGCCTCATGAGAGAGACACGTGGTTGGCTCTTATGAACACGATAAAGAACCTTCACATTCCATAAAATGCGGGGAAATTTCTTGGCTAGCTGACGAAATAATCTTTTTTTTCTTATGGACTCTGCTGTATGTAATTATTCATTTAGTTAGCCAGTTAGGTTTACGCCTGTATACAGTTATTGTAGGGTATTCAGTGTGTTTGAATGTGCAGCTATTATTGACTCTGTTAGACGTGAGAACTGCTGAGTTCCAGTGCGCTGGGAGCGCATTGCCATTTTATCGGCCTGTGAATCCAGAAATGCTGTTCGCTGCTCCATTCTATGATTAATAACGCAGAATCCATTAAGGTTTAGTTTCTATTCTTGTTGTACCACATTGCTCGGCCTGGAAGCTGACATTCGGAAGTGCGTTCGACTACAGCCGCCTTCACTAATCTTCCTTGCAGTTCGTGAATGCGCATTACAAATCGTGCCTCAGGAAGTCCAACTCGCCGCTTGTCTGCTGCTAGCACCATTACACTCATTTACCCTCCTCCACCACCATCACTCACCTTAACATTTGAAAGCTCGTTCGTTCCATCACGTACCTCCTGCTTTATCATTACATTCTTCCGCGCCTGTTGTACGAAGAGTATTTGTTTGTTTCGCGTTTGTTTCCCAGAATAAACAGATGTTATTTCGAGATCTCTTTTCTCTACTGTGATGTTACGTAGCGTGGATGGGTAGTTAGTGACTGACGTTTCAGGGGGAAAAAACACATCGTACACATCTTCAACGGTGAAGGAACCGATGAAGCCCTTGGACTCCTGGACGCTTGAAGATGGGAAAGATGAGTTGTCCCGAAACGTGGGTAAATAACAATCTAAACTGCATAACATCCCAGAAGAGCGAGGAGCTCATTTACAACTCGCTGGAAGCCTGACAGTAAGCAGGTTGTTATTCCTCTCAAAAACATACACTAATTTGTATAGGTAATGCAGAATCAGTTTGTTTTTAAATACTTTTCAGGTGAACTTTAGGATCACAATATTTAGCAACATGTTGATTCCTATTGTGATCTCCTGTACGCGTAATTTAGACTGCATAGCCGTTCACGTAGACGTTTAATGACGCCATAATTTATTTAAAAACCAATAAACGCGTTCTAATTATTATACGTTTTATGTCTTGTACGTAACCCGAATTCCCATTAGCGTATTCGCAAGAAAGCTCTAATAATGCTTGTCAGTAAGCGCATGAGTTCAGCCTTAAATTTTATACGTTCTTTTTTAATTTACATTACATTTTAATATTATTCTGCGGCTGCCTGCAGGTCTCTGAAGTCGCGTCTCCCCTTCGTGTGATTCTAAAGAAGACAGTTTACGAATTTTGTAAATATCTCACGCGTGTCAACTTCCCCCGTCGTCTTATCCGTGCTTTGATCTTTCTTTTTCTGTGTAGCCAAACGTGGAAGCAATGGATATTTTCGTCACCCTGTCATTGCCCGACCTTTCTTGATTACTTTTTCTTCTTAGACCGAATATTTTTCTAAACATTTTAGACGTGTTCGAATAGTCTCAAAAATGGCCTATTAGCTTCGTCGTTCTCTCTACATGTGTCAGCACGAAACCCACTTGACAGATTTTCATGAAATTTGATAGTGGGCCCTTCTATAAAAATCTATGGAGAAGATCCGAATTTTGTTCAAATCGGGCAGCAAATTATCGGGACCTTTACATGAAGAACTCAGTGACCTTGATTGTTTTGGCCGGAGACATTAAATCGCCATAAAAACGTTCTGTTCGAGGGAGATGCGACTGGGATGTTCGGGTATCCATAGAGGCAAAAACATTACAGGAACACGGAACGTTGTTACCTTACACATGCTCTGCCTATCCTGTTTTCATACTATTTGTGTTATTCTCAGAATTTAGTAACTAAACTACACACTCTTACGAGATGAGGCCCCATTGTCCTCCGCAACGTCAGTAACTACCAATCGGCACGGTGTAACGTCCCAGAAGACTTCAGGCTGCAGCAGCGTCGCTGTTGGAACCTCACATACGGCAGCATAGGAAAATATTGCGTAGCCGTCGTGTATTATGAGAAAAAAATTACCCTAAATAAAATGCTGACTTTATAGAATTTCAGTATGAATTTTGAAATTCGAGTGGAGTAACAGTATTTATGTATGGAACAGTGTAATTGCGAACACAGAAATATTGATTTTTAATGTACGTAACGTAATTTATGAGCACAGAACTTCACATACGTCCCACGTTCACACGTGTCCTGTGTTTCGGTATTGCTTCAAGAATAATTTTGAATAAGATTTCTTAACGTTCCTGGAAAAAAAAGTAGCAGAATGCTAAAGTAAGACCCACTTGAAACGAAAATATTTATTCATATTCAAGCCGTAGAGAAATCAGCTCACGCAACTGACCTGGAAATATCTTATCTTACATTGGCATTCCGACAATATTGATTTGCATTTTCTTCTAGTGAATTTCTCGTAAGGAGAATATTAAGGAAATAATTTGTATTTGATTATGAAAGCAGGATTGTTAGGAAGCCTGAAGATTTATCCGTTATGGCCCCTACAGAAGTCTGTTGCGGGATGCTCGTTACTTGGTGCAACTGGCATTGTGGCTTTTTTTAAAAACAGATTTATTTATTCCTTACAAAGCGATAGAATTTTCTCTTTATGTGAAACATCCCCGGTGGTATTTCCATCGCATTTATATACTAATATTTTCAATCACACAGGAAACTTGCTTTATAATCTTATTTTACGTGGCGACAAGTTTCGGCGATAAATGTGGGCCATCATCAGGCCCTTATATAAGAACACGAAAATATACAGAATCTGTATGTACCATTAGGTTGGAGATATCCTCTTTTTTACATTAACAGTATATTATGAATGTGTATAAAATGTATAAGGGTGTTGTGTAATTACAAGAGGCCTTAGGGTGTTTAAAAACTGTACAACTATTTGTAAAATTTACAAAATACATGTGACGATAAATGTAGAAATAATACTATACGTAAACTGTAACACACACACACACACACACACACACACACACATATATATATATATGTGTGTGTGTGTTTGTGTGTGTGTTTAAAATAGTAGTGCTTTCCGTACGTGCATGCCACTAGTATCTGCCGATGTACTGTCAATTAAATAGGATGGTGTGCGATTCTCTTTTATAGCAGAGTTCCAATACAAGTGTATTGCGAGATCTTCACTTGTTTAAAGTAGTGCTGTCAGCGTTCTGAATTGTGTGGAATTTCGGAAAATGTAGCAACACAAAACAAGTAATTACTCTCGTAAGGCAAATATTTAAAAAAAAAATCTTTTAACTGGCAATATAATTCAAATGTTTGTTATTAATATTATTGAAATACACTGTAATATTCAAAACTGTTACATAGAGTTTAGTGTGCGCAGATCATCTCATATGATAGTGTGGAGCGTTTAGACAGTTTGGGAGTTTGCAGTGTTTTCAAGGTTTGTCGGTGGGACCGGTGCGTGCTTGATTTCCTCTTGGTTGCAGTTCTCTTTGCATCTATTTTCTCTTTCTTTCCGTTTATTTTGTTTTTTATCACTTGCTGTCTGTTTTCCTTTGCGTTTTTTCCTCTTTATTTGCGTGGGCGTATGTATTTTGTGCTTTAATTACATCTCTATCACTTTCTCAATTTCTACCATGTACTTCTTAGTTATGTTTTTCTTCCCATCACTTTTTTCTGTCCTTCGTTTCTTCTCCTTTGTCTCGTCCTGCTTTTGTTTTCGTTCCTTTTTTATCCATTCGTTTACTCATGTCTATCTTATTTTCCCCTTTATGCTTTCTGTCTTTCTGGTTTTTGTCTGCCTTTCTGTTGTTATTCTTTCTTCTGTCCGTTTGTTTCCAGTTTCATTTTTTCGTCTTCTTCTGTACAATAGCCAAGCGCTCGACAATAGTCTAAAGTTTATTCTACCCCAGAAAATGAGATAGCATTACATTGAAAACAGAGCAACCAAATCAAGGAAGGTATTAACCAATTTTCTCCAAACGCAACGGCATTCTTTGCCTGTTTAACGACACTCTTTAAACACATAATTAACTGATACATATAATAAGGTAAAAGTAAAGGAAAAGTTACAGCAACCCCTATACAGACGTGGACAGTCCCTGAAGACTCTAGGAAGTTGAGACTCCCAGAATTTCTAGACTATTGGTGAATGAAAGTGGCAAAGTTGTCAGCCCTACTCACCGGCCGCCTTTACCCCGCAGGAAATACCCCTGGTACTCAATTCTGTTAGAGGCCGATAGACCCTAGGGTCATAGAATGGCCGGAAGAATTAAGTCAATGGGAAATTTCAGTTTCAAAGACCCTCATCGGGGGGGGGGGGGGATTAAAAAAATCCTCCATAAAATTAAGTTGGGCATAGGCGATTTAAAAAAAAAAATAGAAAAAAAATTTAAATTAACAG
>Ga0123354_10021803_pt1 | contig 10099 bp, 6 predicted proteins | sample TergutLab28metaG_2_FD_97872 | JGI IMG/M metagenome (GOLD analysis project Ga0123354, IMG submission 97872) | Labiotermes labralis P4 segment gut microbial communities from Petit-Saut dam, French Guiana - Lab288 P4 | ecosystem: Host-associated > Arthropoda: Insects > Digestive system > Gut ...
AAACGAAAAAAAACCTGTGTCGAGATGGTCGGTCGCAGGACCTTCCGAGTACTTATGATATTTACTACTCACTAAATATTTTTGGGGGGATGAAATCAAGAATAATGAGAGGGGAGGCTTATGTAGCACGTGTAGGAGAAACGAGAGGTGTTTTTTAAGGTTCTGTTGAGGAAACCTGAAGGAAAGAGTCCGCCTGGGAAACCCAGGCGTAGATGGGAGGATAATGTTCAGAGAGATCTCTAATAAGTGGGAGGGGAATTCTTGGACTAGATTAATCTGGCACAGGATAGTGACAGGTAGCGGGCTCTCCTGAATGCGTTCAGGAACGTCTGGCTTCCGTAAAATGGCGGGAAATTTCTTGACTAGCTGAGGACCGGTTAGCTTCTCAGGACGTTCTGTGCTCCGTGAAGTTAATTAGGTAGTTAATTATTTGTGCTCTAAACTGGAATAAGGTTTTTATCCTTTATTAACTATACTTGTAAGTTCCGCTTAATGTTTTTCTTATATCTTGATTTTTCAGTCACACAAAAGTCACGGATTTTGCACATCGCCAAAAGTTACACACATTTTTTCCCCTCAGACCAAAAGCAAATTACAGATTCAATTAGCGGTCCGACCGGAATATAAAACAGACCAATATTTCTCTCGTAACCAGATCCCTCACCCCTCCTTTTTTTTTTTTGGTTGCGTATTTGTTTCGTTTACTCCTCTGTTCAAACGGCACAGCTAATTAGAATGAAGTCAACGCCGTCCGTCGTTATTACGCGCTTCATTGACGGGCTTCGCATCTCTGGCTTGTGTAGCTTTGTATGCATACAGTAGATGGCCGATATTTGGAAAGTATTACATTACCCTACTGGTTGAATGCGCTTTTTCATTCCTTGTAATTTTCATTACGGTTATTCGTGACACGTAATTTCACTCTTCAATTCTTACCCAAGACCAAAATTTTTAATGACTTGAATTGTATTGAATTCACCACCTATTCATCTACCACTGCCCTTTCAACATCTGTTCGAATGTGTCGATTACAAAAGCGTAGGGTAGACTTTTTGTATGAAAATTTAATATATTCAAATCAAATGCGTGTTCTCAGACAATTATTCGCTGGCTTCGCACTTTGGAAGACGAGTTCAATCCTGGGGCAGTTCATGTGGGTTTAGTGGTGGGCAGATTAGCGCTGGGAAAGGGGATTTATGTGCATAAATTTCTTTTTCCGTTATCATTCCAGTAAAGTTTCGTATTTATTCGTCTAACATCCTGCGGTCAGTTTTGAAGTCCCACTGGGAAAATAAAAACCTTAACTCCACATTCAAATCTTCTTTCGAAATTTCTGGGAGATAACAGAAGCACTATGTACACAGAGAATCTATCCCTTCACTGATCTGGACAGGCCCTCAGGGCTTCAGGAGTTTGAAGCTTCCAGAACATCTAGACAATCGGATCATGAAGGTGGTAAGTTTTGTCAGACCCAGGAGTTTCCTGGTACTCATTTCTGTTAGAGGCTGAGTCGACTCCAGGGTCGTAGTGCGGCCGGAAGTATTGGGTCAATGGAAAATCCCGATGAAACCATCGGGAATGGAACATGCGACATTCCGGCTTGTAGCGCAGTGCCTCAAACAACTGGACCACCACATGTCCCAGCGTGTTCTTACATATTGGCTATTATCATCTACGAGGGATGTGTTCTCCGCGATGTAGGAAGTAAGTTTTTTTATATAGAGAGTGGATCGAAATTCCCTTAGCACCGTCTTCATGTTGTCAAAGGTCCAGTGTGTTGTAAATGTAACGCCTCTGTAATAGGGATGGGCATCAGTTGCCTGCGGTTTTAATACTGTCGGTTGGTTTCTTTCTGGGCGAGATTAATATCTACAATTATCCTTATTGTTTGTAATTTTACTCCTACTTTCAGAACAAATGTAACTTGGGACTGCAGATTTTCCCTCTCAAATCATTTCCAAAACCGTAATTTACAGTCACATTTCAAGCCGTTGCCGTAGGTCAGCGCAGAACAGAAATCGTTGTACATAACCTAAGAAAAAAACGTCAGTTTTTTTCCCCGCAATATTTAGACAAACTTGTTTTCCATATGAGTCGTGTTTATTCCTTTCCAAACGCTGGTTTATAATTTACTAATATAGTCAACATTTTTGGACGTAAACTTCTTTCATTAATTTTAACGTTTTGCTGACCGTGCGTCTCAGTATATTTATCTCAGTAATTAACCAACTTGATGCACAAAAGTTTTGTTTTACAATAAGTTTATTTCGTGCCTCTACATGTTTCGAGCACATGTGCTCATCATCATGAGGTCAAAATTGCATTACACAGCCTCTGGTATCATCACAACTATAGGTGTGATGATACCAGAGGCTGTGTAATGCAATTTTGACCTCCTGATGATGAGCACATGTGCTCGAAACATGTAGAGGCACGAAATAAACTTACTGTAAAACAAACCTTTTGTGCATCAAGTTGGTTAATTACTGAGATAAATATTCTTTCATTAAGGTTCTGTTATTTTGGACATTATCCATCCCCTTAAAGTTTATTCTAAACACGGTGCTTCGGAAAATGAATCTAGCCAATCAGAGTGACGAACTGTCTTTCCTTACTGTTACTGATGAAAATAGATACTATTTTTAATTTACTTTGAAAATCCCCACAAGACGATGGACAATATCCAAAATAACGTTCGTTTCATAATACACGTATGCACATTTATTATATTACATTATATTACACCTGTGTATTATTTTCTTTATTACCTTTCAAACTTCCGTACTAATTTGTACTTGTAACATGCGGCCTGCCTGTTAAATTATTCATCGAATTCTGTACCCTACCTCAGGGGTTAACTAGTTCTTAAGCAGATAAAATATTTTATGTCACAAAGTTTTTGATTGATTATAGAGACCGACGTCTTCTGTAAATCCGCCCCCCCCCCCTTTCCCCAAAGAAGGATCAAGACGGATTACTCTGAGGTGTCTTCTTCGATATTTGAACTATCCCGCACCAAACCCTTCACTTTATCACTAAGAAAACTCGCTTTTTGAGATCGGCACATATTTGGTCATTGGTTGAGCTATCTGAAAAGTTATTTTCCTAGATTTTCTTGGCGATATTAGACACTTTATGGAATTTATCCCTTTGTATTTGTAATAATTCAATTGTAATTTGTATTTATCTTCAAATGAAACAATTTATTACACTCAAAGATTCTCAACAATGCTACATTTTTGTTTCGGTTCAATCGACTACCTTCAGTCATAAATGTGTTGAACTTAAAGAACAATATTTTAACGTATTTCACCCGGTTTTAAACAACGTACATTTTACTCCTGAAGAAAGTCGCACTGACTGTAAACATCTAGCATTGTTGGGCATTGTTGAATATAATGTATTGTTGTCTTTGACGGTAAATAATACAAATTGCCACTGATCGATAATGTTATATTAGTTGGTAACAAAAGACGCTGTGAAAAATTTACTTGTTGTTGAACTTAGCACGTTAAACATCGAGTGTCAAGTGATTTTTGTATCACTTTACATAGGATTAACAAGAAACAACAGAGCATTATGAATGGTCATTTACGAAAAAAATGTAAGGGGGTTATTTTTGTACTTTAAGCTACTGGTTTGGTATTTTTTGGAAGGGCTGATTATAACCATGAAGAATCTGCATTTACTCGGGACTTTGAACAGACTTCTAGAGGCGAATGTCCGAACTTGACGCACTAGTTCCTTTCCCCTACTCAGAGATTTTAAGTAGAGAAATTTTAGGAACCTGCTTTTTTCGGTGATGCTTATATTATCACAGAGAATATATTCTTTATCTTTGGGATAAACCCTAAACCGAGGTGGTCCTATTTCCAGAACATGAAAGCAGCAGGTCTGTATCTGTGTACCTCACATAAGGTAGCACTTTTCAGAAAATAGTAATATTTACCGAAAGAAATAAACGAAAATATTCTAGGGATTCGAGACAAAATCCCAGGATATCAATGGACTCAGCAAGATAATGATAATCCTCATAAAAACCGTTCTCTGAACATAGTTTCAGACCCAGGACCACCTGAATACATAGCTTCAGTACGAACCATTACATGGCGATGTTCATTTTGAAGTTTAACTGATAAAGGAACGAATTCTAAACTTGTGTTGCATTTGCTATACATGTTCGTATGAGAATGGGTATGTGAAAATCATATTCAATTATTCTGTTTGGAATGTAATTAATACCTCTTGTAACATCAGGAATAGAGTACGTAATGCTTGTGCTGGTGGGGGGGGGGGAGGACAAGCAGTACAATATTATATTTAAACTAATCCGATTTTGCCCTGGAATTACATTGGAATCACACCGGCTTTTCAGGGTGTTTGCTGTAACATTAGGTGGTTTATGAATTGTTCCATTGTTTCACTTATACGATGTATTTATTTGGTCTCTGTTTCAAAACAAAAAATCATAAATTATTATTCGCTTCTGATTTTACTGAACGTTAACAATAAACGAACTCTGACATAACTGCCAATGTAACGTTTGGTTGTTTGCACGACTCCTGGGGTTCAATTCCCTAAACGGGTTTCCCCTCACTGCCTCATAAGGAAATGAAATTTCAGGGATGTCACAGCATTCTTTTGTGGAAAGGCTGACAGTATGTGGGCCCTGCAATATTTAGATAAACTCCATTCCTATATAACGGCGAAACGTTACTCTGAACGCAAAAGGTAAAGCAATCCCATTACAGTCCTGGACAGACCCTGACGGTTCCAGTGGGTTGAGGCTCCCAGATTTCAAGAAAATCAGCATCTGAATGTGGTAAGGTTGTTAGGTCTCTTCACAGGCCGACTTTACCCCCTGGAAATATTCCTGGTACTCATTTCTCTGAGAGGCTTAGGTCAACCCCAGGGCCATAGTGTGATCGGAAGGAAATACCAAAGAAAAATTGCAATGACACCATCGGGAATCGAACCTGCTACCTTCCGGCTTATAGCGCAGTGCCTTAACCAACTGAGCCACAGCATACCCCTTACTCTGAACGCATCTTTCCAGAATGAGTGCAATACACACATTTGCAGAACGTGCTCTGTACAGTTTTTCATACATGTACAAGATTGGCCTAAAGATGACCACAAACACGCCGTTAGAATAAGAATATTATCCACTCTGTAGTACTTCGTTAAACAACTGATGTGGAGCATTATAGGATTAGCGTTTGCTGAAATAATTCGACTACATTACCAACTTACCCCATGGTGCAGAGTCCTTCTTGAGAAGCTAACTGGTTTGCAGCTAGTCAAGAAATTCCCCGCATTTCACGGAACCCGAAGGCTCATTACCGCGCTCACAAACGTCCGCCATCTGTCCTTATCCTGGGCTAGCCCAATCCAGTCCATATACCCACATCCCACCTCCTGGAGATCCATCCTAATATTAATCCACCCATCTACGCCTAGGTCTCCCCCGTGGTCTCTTTCCCTCTGGTTTCCCCACCAAGACCCTATACACCCCCCTCTCTTCATCCATACGCGCCACATGCCCAGCCCATCTCATTCTTCTCGAGTTTGTCGCCCGCACAATATTGGATGAGGAGTAAATTTGATTATGTTGGATTCGTAAAATTTTGGAACCTATGTCTGCTGATTATCCTCAGAAGACGAAACGTGTGGACGGCCACCGTTTTGAATCTACTTCGTCATTTGTGCGCACAAAGTACGCAGAATGACCCACCATTAGAGATTTGGGCGATTTGACTCCAAATTTTGTTTGCGCGGTTACTACTTGTGCCATTTTTGCCCTGCAAGTTGGCAGTGACGCTGATGGTGTTGCAGCTGATACACACCGGTTAAAACTCCAAACTTTTTTTCGTCACCTCATCTCACATTTTTTGTTTTATTCCCGGAAGTGTTGAGTGTTGTCGGCCGAGATTAGCCGCACACAATTTCGATACGCTTTGCCATTACTTCATGCACGTAACACGAGATAGCGCTGCCATTAATGCCGCCGTATTCTGGACACAATGGACTGCCATGTTTAGCCAGCTCTTTCTTAAAATTCAAAAGATTTCGTAAATCAGAACGTTCCTGTCCTTGGATAAAGATTCCTATAAAAATGTTTTTTTTTTTTCGTTTTGCTGCTTGTCCTCCATAGCACAAGTTAGTTGGTTAGATTTTGGTCTGATTCCAGTCTGACCATTCGCTGGATATTTGGTTATGTTTGTTTTGGGTTGATGAACTGATTGACTTATTGGTTTGTTCAGTTTTGTTAGTTAACAGAATTAGCTTCTTGGTTCAATTTGGTTACTTGGCTTAACCAGTTGATTTTTTTGATTCTGATTACGAAATTTACGTTACTGAATCGTTTGGTCTCGGTTTGTTTGTTTCATTTGTCGAATTATTTTGAGAAATTCAATTTCATGTTTTTTTATATCATAGATTCGTTTGCCGGGTGTGTCTGCTTCTGGTCTGAATTGTAATACGTCTTTGGCTGTTAGATCTTGTTAATTAACCTTTAGATGCCTAACGTCAACTATAGTTGACGTACCGCACTGCTAACCTCCAAAGTTGCATTTTATATATTTATTCAACAAATATAGGTACCGAATATTTTAAACACGGTGTATACTCTCCGTTTTTTCTCTTCAAAATGCAATTTGTTTCATAATTCTAACTTGTTTGGTCCTGTATTATTCACATTTTATATACAGGTGTGCTAAAATTAAAAAAAATAATTCCGGCGCCAAAAGGTTAATTTTTATTTAGATCGATTCATTGCCTGGGTGGCTGTTGTGATTCATTTTGGTTTGGCTCTGTTTCATTATATAAATTAGTTGGTATGTTGGGTTCGATTTTATTTCGGCCAGACGTTACTTTGTTCATTTTAAGGAAAAGTACTTCATCCTTATGATCATCGCTCTATACATTGAATGTGTAGAATGTACAGACACTGGGAAAGCCATGTCGCTCTGCCCACCCGTGTTGTCTTCGAAGATAACTACATTTCTTTTCTCATAAAATATGACATTCAGAATAGAAGAGAACATTAAAATCCGTCCTGATTCACGGTGACTCATAGCTGCCAATTACAGTTCAAGATAACTAGTAGTTATAGACCCGCTACACAGAATTTCATTAAAGAAAATCTATAGTTCTGGAAATGATCATGTTGTCAACAGATGGGATTTATCCTATATGTTCTCATAATAAAACCAACTAGACGCACTAATTTCTCAAATTTTTTTTGGAATAAAATTCTACATGTTTCGGACAGTTCCTCTGTCCATCATCAGGAGTTTTTCACTGTACACATAGCAATGGCATATGTCATACATTGCTCTGTGTACAGTGAAAAAACTCCTGGTGATGGACAGAGGAACTATCCGAACCATGTAGAGTTTTATTCCAAAAAATAAATTTGAGAAATAAGTGCATCTAGTTGGCTTTATTATAAGAATTTATCACGATGCACGGTCACCTGAACGTTAAATTTATCATACATGGTTATAATTTTGTACGCTTTAGATTTTCCGCTCGCATTTTCGGTATTCTAGATGTTCGTCACGGTCTCATTCAGGTGCGTCCAGACTGCCTGTGTTTGCGATAAGGCTCGTGTTCCGACCTCTGTGACTCCGTCAATGTGTACGCTTTCACGAACCAGAGAGCGACCAAATCTATCGCCCAGAGACGTACACTGGAGATGTTCGTCACGTCGCGTTGCAATTTGAATACCTCAAACCACCGGACTTGGCTTTGACAAGCGCGAATATTCTGGATGCAGCTCTGCTGCACTGCCCATGTCCTTTCTGAAAGAGGACTGCCTATTATCTTACAACACCGAAGGCTGTTAATTAGGTCCTCCGCTCGATTTTAAATCCCCTTACCAATTACACAGATAGCCGACTGCACTTAGCGAGCAACCAACCACCTGCGTCTAACCTTCCGTTTATGTTCTTTACGTGATGTAATAGCTAAAATGGGATTAAGGTATTACACATATATTGGGTTACAATTCAGGTACCATTTCAGAAGCATAATAAGGCAATATTTGTTCGTATGTGTGTCTCTATTTTTCTGTGGGGGACTGCGGTAGCACAGTGGTTAAGGTGCTGTTCTACAAATCGGAAGGTCGCTGTTTCGATCCCAGCTGGTATCAGTGGATTATTCATTGATATAATCCCTCCGATCGCACTATGGCTCTGGGGTCGTCTCAGCCTCTAGCAGAAATGATTACCAGGATTATTTCCTGGGGGTAAAGGCGGCCGGTGCTTAAGGCTGACAACCTACCACTATTTTGCCTGTTGTCACGAAATCTGGGGACCTTAAATTACTGGAAATCTCTGGGCCCCTCCGGGCCTGTAACGGGACTGCTTTACCTTTAACTTTACCATACACACTATACCGATTTGAATATATTTCGTGTTGCAATGTGGACAGTTACTGGAATTGTCCAGCAAATATTACGTTGAATAATACCAGTTCAGTATAAGGATGAGTGTGTAGTGAAATACAGATCGCTTTTTTATTAAATAGCAATAAGCTATGTTTATTGGACCGTGCATCATCTTGATGGTTGAATAAAGAGAGACCAACTTGATGTCACTTGCTTTATTATTTCATTATTTACTGCCCAACATGTTTCGGATGTTAATACATCCATTCTCAGGAGCTTGCGACTTATTTGATTAGTTATTTCATGGGTTGTATTGTTCTGGTTCGATGCGTGTTGGTGTTACGGTGTGGTTCGGCTGGGGTGGTGTGGTATCCGGATACAGGCTGAAGCACTGTATCCGGATACCACACCACCCCATACCACAAGGTAACACCAACACACATCGAACCAGAACAATACAACCCATGAAATATCTCATCAAATAAGTCGCAAGCTCCTGAGGATGGATGTATTAACATCCGAAACATGTTGAGCAGTAAATAATGAAATAATAAAGCAAGTGACATCAAGTTGGTCTCTCTTTATTCAACTAGCAATACGCTACTTAAAAACGACGCATGGCGTCCTATCTAACGTTGACTGTATCGGTCTGCAGCTGCCATTTGAAGGTTTTCCTTATAAGTCGCGTCATAACGAAACACAAGGGAAGAAACTTTATGTTCACTGCTGAGTGATAGCTTTAATATTTTAACGGTTAATATGAGAACACTTTCGTAAAAAAAATGGATGCAATTCCTATTTTTTTGTTTGTTTTTTTATACAAAATCAATATATGTACACCCTGTACACAACAGTACAATTCCTATCCCTCCTTCACGTTTCGGCATTTACGTTGTCTTTATTAGCGAATATAACAAACCAAGTTATTTAAAACATATTCAAACATTACACATTTACTAGACCAATATACATTTGTATCGTAGTGATAACTCGCAGCGGTTTGTATATGACGTCAGATGTAGTAAAGTCCAGTAACTTAGTTTGTGCCCAGTTAGAATCTCTGTTCCTTATTTTAGGTGATTCCCAGGCGTCCGAATGTTATGTGCCGACTTTTCGCAACTCTGTCTTTTCCATATTCAGAGCTGGTGTAATCTGCGTTCCTGCTTACACCAGCTCTGAAGATGGAACAGACAGAGTGTTCCGAAACGTCGGTACATAAAATTTAGACGCCGGGGGAATCAATCAAAAGAAAGGATTCGTTCATTCAGAACACGGCAAAGTTTGAAATCAAGAATATTTTAGTTTGAAATCAAGAACTGTTAGAATCTCTCTGGAACACTGCTGTATGATTCGCAGTAGTAAAGCAACATCTGAAATTGTACTTGATGCGTAACGGATCTGTGCCTGCAATGCGTGACGTAACCGGTAGAGTAGAAAGTGAACAACGTTAAGTTCCTGTATGTTTTGTTTATAACAATTTCGCTGATGATTATCAATCAATTCAAAACATTTTGGCAAAAATAAATGAAGAAAATATTTTTTTTTACAAAGTTGTTATTTTATTGATTGTTACTCAATTATAACACCAACTACTGCACATATATAAAATTTATAAAATTTACACATTAAAACATTAAAAACGCTCCGACATGTTTCGGTCCTAAGACCATCATCAGGGAGCCATATCGTCCTTGCTAAAGTCACACT
>Ga0123354_10021806_pt1 | contig 10098 bp, 8 predicted proteins | sample TergutLab28metaG_2_FD_97872 | JGI IMG/M metagenome (GOLD analysis project Ga0123354, IMG submission 97872) | Labiotermes labralis P4 segment gut microbial communities from Petit-Saut dam, French Guiana - Lab288 P4 | ecosystem: Host-associated > Arthropoda: Insects > Digestive system > Gut ...
AATAACATCCCATAGCGAGATGCCTCTTTATTCACTTAAAGTTCAGACATTGGTCGCTAGATGTAAGCACTTTCGTAGCTCAAGCTCCACAATTTTCGTGGACGACGCAGTTCCGCAATGGGTACTGTACTGTGTGTGTGGACACAAGAAGAGCTGCGATCAGTTATTCGGTTTTTGTGGGCAAAAGGGACAGCTTCAATACAAAAAGCAGTTTATGGCTCAAATGTGATGACCGTGCAGCATGTGCGAAAATGGTGTCGGGAATTTAGTGATTGTTGCGTAAGTGTGACAGATGAACAAAGGAGCGGGCGTCCTTCCACATCAGCAGATCTTGTTCCTGCAGTTGAGGAGACTGTGCGTGCTAATCGCCTAGCGTTGCTTAAAGAGTTGGCAGAACAGTTTAATCTTTCACATGGCACAGTCTGGGATTTTGTTCACGAACGTTTAGGGTACAGAAAAGCGTGCAGCGGGTGGGTCCCTCGACAGCTGACAGAGGACCACAAGAAAACCCGTATGGGTGCATCCCTTACTCATCTCCTCCGCTTTAATGATCATGGTGAGGATTTCTTGGAGCAAATCGTTACTGGGGATGAAACGTGGGTGCACCAGCACTGTCCTGAGACAAAAGCGCAATCTGTAGCATGGAAACATCCAGGGTCCCCCACCATCAAAACATTCAAGACATCAACCAGCTCTGGGAAACTGATGGCGACTGTGTTTTGGGACATGCATTTTGTGCTTCTGTTGCACTTTCTCCTTCTAATGAAACAGTCAATTCTGCTGCTTATCAGATCACTCTCAAAAAACTTAAGAGAGCTGTTCAACGCAAGAGGCCTCAGATGTCACACAAGAGGGTGCTGTTGTTGCATGACAATGCCCGACCGCATACAGATCATGCGACAGCGAGTCTTTTGGAACGATGGGGCCGGGAAATTCTTGAGCACCCGCCCTACAGCCCGGATCTGGCACCTTCGGGGTTTCATCTCTTCCCCAACATGAAAAAACATCTTCGTGCCAAGCGATTCAAATCACATGATGATGGCAGGTTTTGAGAAATGGATTTCCCGCCTAGACAAGTGGCTCAACAGAGAAGTTGACTATGTGGAAAAATAAGTGAAGTGTAATAAGTGAATAAAGGGGCATCTCACCGTGTGAGGTTATTTGGTGGCAATAAAATAGGGAACCTTACTTTCTGAATACCCCTCTTATCCGAAACATGTAGCAGCTTCACTTACGAAGTAAAGTTGTGTCTGTACTGTGATTTTGTATCCTTCGTTTCCTTTACATACCTCTATTTAAGAATGTGACTTGGAGTTTAGGCGTGTCGTGCCTACATTTCATGTTTAATATCGCTAGATCTTGCAGGAAACTTACCAAACGCCATTCGCGAGGCCTGCTGCCTTCTAAGATACGATGCCGCCCGTTCTGGTTTAACCTCTGCGACAATTATATGATCGTGCTGTCTCTGCATTCAGGGTGGATGGGTGTAGATACAATACGAAATTCACTACACTTTACCAAACCACAAAATGTCATATCCCAGATGACAACTTTGGAATATCACCTTCACTTTCAACATCGCATTCAATATCGTCTTTATCTACAAATGTAATATAAATTTTATTGTTTATACGTACTGACTGTACTTACACAATACAGATATATGGAGGAGTAAAAGTACAGCACCAGTCAATCTTTCCTTCTGGCTGAAGTTTCCGGCCGCTCTATTATCATACATCAGAACCTCAAACCAAATTCCATAAAGACAGCCTTAGTGTAGCAGTTGTGAGTAGACACATTTATATTTTTTTATTAACTGCAATTGGGTTGTCACCCGGTGGCAGTGGTTATTTTACATGTATACAAAACATGAAATTGGTTACTAATAAATTTAAGTCTGGAGGGCTACATAAGAAGCATGTAGTGGCAACTTGGAATGTTGGGAACCGTCTCAGCATTTGCTTATAGACAGAGGGAAACCAAGAAAAACCTGTGTCGAGGTGGCCAGTCGCAGGACCTTCCGAGTACTGACTTCTAGCCAGCAGTCCGGCATCTGCTTTGCTGAATGGGGAATAGAAGTTACGGCTTGCTACTAATAGTACTATTGCTACTTCTGCTACTATCACTACTGCTACTACTGTTACCACCACTACTATTGCTACTATTACTACTGCTGCTGCTGCTACAACTACTGCTCCTACTACCATTACTACTACTACTAGTACTACTGATACTACCACCACCACCACTACTACTACTACTAGTACTATTGCTACTACTGTTGCTACCACCACTATTAGTACTAGTAGTAATGCTACTACTACTAGTAATATTACTAATACTAGTACTGCTACTACCACCACTACTAGTAGTACTAGTACTACTGCTACTACTGCTGCTACCACCACTACCAGTACTAGTACTAATGCTACTACTAATAATACTACTGCTAATAATATTACCGCTACTACCACCACCCCGACTAATACTAGTACTATTGCTATTACTGCTACTAATCATGCTCCTAATGCTTATTGATATTTACGTCTGTCAAGATCATTCAAATAATACTAAATGCTGCCGTCAAGATAGCACATGTATTTGCTTTGTACATCTGAGTGCTCGGGTTCAAATCCCGGTGCGCGACGTAGGAAATTTCCTAATTTTCCTGAGACCGTCCCAGCAAATATCGGAATAGAGCTTCGAGCCGTAACAAGACCGCTTGTTTCTATGTCATATATATATATATATGTAACACTATTTACAGTACAGAAACTGGCATGCTGAGAAATACTCCACGGAGCAGATTTCTTCCTCAGAAGCTAACAGTTCCTTAGCTACTCCAGAAACTCTCAGCAATCTATAGTAGCCACATTCACGAGCACCCACCACCTGTCCCTGCTCTCAGAATAATCAATCCAGTCCATCTTCCCAAATCATTTCATGAAAATTCATTTTAATATTATCTTCTTTTCTATTTCTACGACGTCCTTATGGTTTCTTTCCGTCATGTCTCCCCACCAAAACATCTCTCCTGTATCCCATGCGTGCCACATGCCCCACTTATCGACATACTGAGCGTATCGCCTATATAAACCGCAAATCCATAGGTTTCACTTTTGCTTAAGACCGCACTCCAGGTAAAGACGTAACTATCTGTGAAAACCGTAAGGGAAGTAAGACTCTTCGTGGCAACGCTGAAGACGTGTTTCAATTCGTCTCTCGTCTGCCTGTCAGAGCTCTGCAGGGCAGGTTTCCTCTCTTTTCCGCACCACCAGAAATCTCACGCGCTGAAAGTTCAAAGCAACCCCTCCCGTAACCTTTGACGATCTGTATTTTTCCCGCATGTGGACGCGCACGTTTCGCGTGACCCTGGCAGAAGACAGCGCCACTTTGTTGAAGAGCAGCAAGCGATCTGTCTTTGTAATAGAGAGGGACTGTGATTGTCAGGCGAGACGTAATCGTTGTGTTCAATAATCAACAGAATATATACAATTGCACAGTCTAACACAAGTTTTTATTAAGTAATTACAATTAAAAGGTGGGCCCGGTAGCTCAGTCGGTATAGCGTCCGAACTACAGGCTGGACGGTCCGGGATCGAATCCCGGTGGGGACGAGATTTTGCGTCCGTCCAGGCCGGCCCTGTGGCCCACCTAGCCTCCTGTAAAATGGGTACCGGGTCTTTCCCGGGGGTAAAGTGCGGTCGGGGCGTGCTGCTGACCACTCACCCCCTCCTAGTGCCGCGGCCATGGAAGAGTAGAGCTATAACTCTACTCAACCTCTGGGCCACAGCGGGCCTGTAACGGTATCATTTTACCTTTACCTTTAATACAATTAAAGTATAATTAAATCATTTAAACTGCAAAATATTTCGGCTCCTCTTATAGAGCCATCTTCAGGGTGAACCCCAAAAAGTGATATATACAATTATCAATGCTTTATGGAGTACAAGAACTCGTTTACATGTTAATAATATATACATATATTAGAGAATTAAAAATATATATTTGTGTGTAATTTCAAATGTAGAATAACATAAGTAATGTATTTAAAATGTAGGGAGAATATTAATGTTTTTAGAATCGTAAGTTGTGATGTTAATGAAGAATTATTTTATCCAGACTTTATTTGTAATAACTTTCAATTGTAATTACTTAATAAAATTTGTGTTAGACTGTGTAATTATACATATATATAAAGGTAAAATGATACAGTTACAGGCCCAGTGTGGCCCAGAGGGTGGGTAGAGGTATAGCTCTACTCTTCCATGACCGCGGCACTAGAAGGCTGTGAGTGGTCAGTAGCACGCCTCGGTCGCACTTTACCCCCGGGAAAGGCCCGGTACCCATTGTATAGGAGGCTGGGTGGGCCCCGGGACCGGCCTGGACGGGAGCAAAATCTCGTCCCCACCGGGATTCGACCCCGTCCGTCCAGCCTTTGATCAGTCGCTATACCGACTGAGCTACCCGGCCCATATATATATTCTATAGAGGGAATATGTTCTCCGTGAGGTAGGCACGGAATTTCATGTGTTATTCAAAGGCTCCAACATAGGCCTACACGATTTTTTTAATTCGGTTCATTATTAATACATTTATTGTTAGAAGATGGCGATTGTACAGAAAGAAAACCACCTCAGCACTTCTCTTTGTTATTTCGCAAAGAAATTTCTTCCTCTGGGAAAACAAATGTCAGCGACAGTGGAGACTTTTAAAAGAGAAACATTGGAGTGCTGGACGTTCTTTACAAAATAGAAAAGCAACGCGTTGCGAGGAACCCAACTTCGTCCTTCCATCTGTGACCCAGTTCCAGTGACGGGGCTATTTATATCGGATTTTAATTGAATTCGGTATGGGATTTCTTCATGGAAATTTGTCGTGCAGGGTTGAGTTTCGTGGAAATGCAATCACTGACTGTCACTCCACTGCGTTCTAGGTGAGGTTTTTATATCTCTTGGCCGATCTGGGATCTGAATGTTGTGTCGTTCAGAAATTGGGATTCAAAATTCGTAGGGCGCAAATAGGCATGGGACTTTATTGTGCACCGATTCATGCGATTTGGAAAATACTCATTACAGCAGTTACTCAATAATTTACTTACTTGCTTACTTAATTTACATACTTTACTTTACCCACTTACTTATTTACTTGCTTGCTTACTTACTTTACTTTACTTACTTAATTAATTAAATAATTTATTAATTGCTTACCTACCTACCTACCTACATACATACATATTTACTTACTTAGCCACTTACTTACTTTACTTTACTTTACTGTACTTATTTTACTTAATTAATTAATCAATTAATTGCTTACCTAAATACCTACCTACTTACTTACTTACTTACTCACTCACTCAATCACTCACTCATTCACTCACTCACTCACTCACTTACTTACTTACTTACTTACTTACTTACTTACTTACTTCCTTACTTACTTAGCCACTTACTTACTTTACTGTACTTATTTTACTTAATTACTTAATTAATTAATTGCTTTCTTACCTAACTACCTACTTACTTATTTACTTACTTAATTACTCACTCACTCACTCACTCATTCACTCACTCATTCACTTACTTACTTATTTACTTACTTACTTACTCACTCACTCTCTCATTCACTTACTTACTTACTTACTTATTTACTTACGTACTTACTTACTTATTTACTTACTTACTTACTTACTAACTTACTTCATGGAGCACAGTCCTTCTTGAGAAGCTTACCGGTTTTCAGCTAGTCAAGAAATTCTCCGCATTTTATGTAACCCGAAGGTTCATTACCGCATTCACAAGTGCCCCCACTTGTTCCTATCCTGAGCCAGCTCGATCCAGTCCATACCCCCACATCCCACTTCCTGAAGATCCATCTTAATATTATTTTCCCATCTACACCTGTGTCTCCCAAGTGGTCTCTTTGCCTCAGGTTTCCCCACCAATACCCTGTATACGCCTCTCCTCGCCCCCATACGCGCTACATGTCCCGCCAAACACTTTCTTCTCGATTTGATCACTCGCACAATACTGGGTGAGCAGTACAGATCATTAAGCTCCTCATTATGTAATTTTCTCCATTCCCCTGTTACCTCGTCCCTCCACGGCCCAAATATTCCCCTCAACACCCTACTATCAAACACCCTCGGCCTACGTCCCTCCCTCAACCGTTACCGCAGCACACAACTCTTATTAACTGAAAGGCAGCTTTGTGACAATCAGCACAATGGCAACTCGCTTTATGATATTCGCTCTTCTTCTATGTTATCGCAGCCTAGATTGGTAGTTATTTACCTAAGGTTCTGCTCAACATATCAATACGCTGTCCCTAAAGTCTGCACCTACAGGGGTGCTGATAAGTCCTTAGCCCGACCCTGGAAGGAAACAAGCTACAGCTACCAAGACTATACCAAGACTTGTGGCGTACAAACAACAGCAATATATTGCTGTTGTTTGTACGCCGTACGTCTTGGTATAGTGTTGTAAGTCTTGGTGGCTGTAGCTTGTTTCCTTCCATGGTCGGGCTGAGGACTTATCAGCACCCCGATAATTACTAATCTACTATGCTTATCGTCAAAGAAAAGCGAACATCTCGTTTACTCCAAGACGGAAGCCTGAAATCACATAAATCATGCTTGACTTAGGAGATAAATAAATTTCTTTCCGTACTACTCACGCTTATTAACCAATATGTGTGTGTGTGTGTATGTGCGTGCGTGTATGATATGCAGCATAAGGGATCTGCACATAACGCCGTCGAACACTAGTGAATTTCGTGAAAATCCACTGCGAAAGACCGTAAATTTTTTATGGAGGCGAATATTACACGTGCGTTTGTACCAGGAAAGGGTGGGGCAATTTGAAGGCTAAATATGTCTTGGTAAAGCTCTGGGATATTTCCTGATACCACCCCACGGTACTTGCCCAACATCGGCGCTGCTGTCGTACTGTGGAGGGGCATGTTGTAACGGAGAGAGAGACTAGCCTGACGTCTAACCCAAACTCTGCAGTAAGGAGGGAGGGAATCACTAGTGACAGAGAGATATCCTGCTAAACAACACAATAGTGAGGTTATAACCGGAGAGATCAAGCTGCGTAGCACGTCAAGAATGACAACAACTTTAATTCTGAAGTCTTTCTAGGCTAAGGTCATCTGGGATATGGTGCTGAATATTTAGTAACGTCACTAATCTGAAAAATGTGCTATTTATACTGACAGCCTTGGGAAACTGCAACATCACGCAGTCTGCTTAAATGTAAGAAGTTAGGAAATGTAGGCCAAATCATAGCAAATAAATTCCTGGAAAATTTGCTCGCTTTTCTATAATTATCTACAAAAATATAAGGCTTGCGCAAGAAATATATACGGCATGTCTGACAAGTACAAATCCTGATCTTGTATTACGCTATGACTCATACTTATCGAGCCGCGTATAGCAGGATTAATTCCACAAAATCTCCAGCTTCAGGCACGGGTAATATTAAGCGAGCCTAGGCTGATGTCACAAGGCAGAAGAGTAAGCGAAGTCGTGCGCGTGTATATCAGTGTGTTTCTGCAAAGCGATGGTGGTGTCAGCACTGGTCTGTTTACGTAGCAGCTACTGTCACGTGCCTGAGGTAGGAGGGCCGTAGGGTTTGTGAAGCCGAAGCTGAAGGTTTTGATGAAAACTGATGAGAATTTTTGGATGTAATCATGCTATGCCACATATGTTCATAAACAGAGAAGATTTGTCGAATCTTGTCTAACAAAACCAAAGCTGGAATTTTTCGACGGGTCCTAAAAGGTGTCCAATATCGCATTTAATGCTCTTCTGTTTGGCAGTTAGCCAACTCTTATACTTGAACCACAGACATGGTGAAGCTAAGTGGTGCCTTTTGCAATCTGTTCTTGCAAAAGGGAGAGAATATATAATTAAATCTTAATTTATCAATAAGACGATTTCTTTATTTGGGGGAAAATAATTGTAATATGTTTGGTGAAAGACCCGATTTTGAATGCTTCATGCGCTGTCACTTGTACAAACAACGGAAGCAATTATTTATGTTATGTGGAACAACAGACGGAATTGGACCTAGGTCACCTAATTGTTGAGTTATCTAGACTACACACAATTAGACAAAAACACATACGCGGTATGACTCCTCTTAACGAAAGATCACCTCTTTGGAGCGGCCACTATCTACACAACGCACAGAAAAATACACACAAATGACAAACATCCAAGCCCACAGCGGGATTATTTTTAACGAATCGTTTATCTGTTCATTTCGTCTCTACATAAAGTACTTTTGGACAAGTTGTTTCGTGGTAGGAAGTGCTGGAAAGTTCAGGGAGTCTAATGTCCGGGGGTAACCCCCATTTTTTGTTTGTTTGTTTGATTCCTTCCTCTATCCGCCGTAGTTTTGGTGGGGGGTTTGGACTCTCCCATCGTCCGTTGTCTAGTATCAGCTGGTGTTTGGTGGACCAGTGTCGTTCGTGTATTTATGTCGGTTGCAGTTAGATTATATCGAAGTAGTTTCCCCACGGTGTGCTGTTTGGGTGATTTTTTGTAGTCCTTCCATCTGGCGGGGAGACCGCGGTGGCACGGTGGTTAAGGTGCTGTGTTACAAATCTGAAAGTCGCTGGTTCGATCCCAGCTGGTGTAATTGGAATTTTTTATTGACATAAAATCCTTCCGATCGCACTATGGCCCTGGGGTTGACTCAGCCTCTAACAGAAATGAGTACCAGGAGTATTTCCTGGGGGTAAAGGCGGCCGGTGTGTAGGGCTGACAACCTTACCACCACAATCCTGCGCCGTTGTCGTGAAATCTGGGAACCTTAACTTCCTGGAACCATGTGCCCCACCCCAGGCCTGTAACGGGACTGATTTACCTTCACCTTCCATCTTGCGATTCGCAGAACGTCTATGTAGTCGTTGAGTGTTAGACGTCTGTACCTTTGCAGCCGGTACTCCACCAGATTTGCCAACATTCATACGATTGCTGCCTGTTTTTTTTTGGAGGGAGGGGGGGGGGCAGAAGTGGAATGTGAGACGGATAGTCCAGTGTCCGGTATGAGGCAGGGGTCCATGTGGAGAAGTGCAGCGATTATGTTAAAATTGTGCGGCTTCAGACCTACGTCTTAGACCGTGCGGTCACTGCCTTCGGCAAATTGAAAAAGGTAAATCAGTCTCATTTCAGTCCTGGACAGGCCCAGAGGGTTTACTGGAAGTTATGGTTCCCAAATTTCATGACAACGGCACAGGATTGTGATAGGTTGTCAGCCTTACGCGTCGGTCGCCTTTACCCCCAGGAAATACTCCTGGTAATCATTTCTGTTAGAGGCTGAGTCGACCCCAGGATCATAGTGCGACCGGAAGGATTATGTCAATGAAAAATTCCAATGACACCAGCTGGGATCGAACCAGCGACCTTCCGATTTGTAGCACAGCACCTTAACCACTGTGCTACCGCGGTCCCCTCGGCAAATTAAAGTACACAGAAAAGTGACACTACAGATGGAACAAGTTGCTGTCGCAAGTATTTCCGCTATTTTCCAAAATCTGGTCAAAATTAATTTTCCAGAAATTCTCTAGTGTTCAAAGTTCAAAATCGCCCACTAAACAATAACAGCGTACAGAAAATAAACATAAAACACTGTAAATTTCGAATTAATTTCGAAATTGGACCGATTAGGTTAACATCTTACTGAAACCGATATAATTCACCTACATTTCACTAAACATCTACCACCTGCTGTGACAGACTGGTGGCCTAAAACACAACGTCCATTACCCATGGGTGGTCAAATGTAAAGTCTAATATTTTTGTTTCCCGTGGCGGACCTAACAGTGAACACAGAAAGAACCACAGTGTAAGCTACAGCACTACCAACACGTAAGGTAGCCACGATGTGCAAATATTGCGGTAAAGTTTTCTGTTGCAACTTGAATCCTAACCCCACACCTCCATTTTGACTGTGTGATTACATATAAAACTCCGTGGCCTTAGTCCGCACGCGAACTATACCGACAGAGCGGCCGCCGCCGGTCGGCGAAGTTAGTGCCAACTTTTGCGGATAGAGGGGTGTCACGTGGTCAGCGCAACGGTTCCCC
>Ga0123354_10021808_pt1 | contig 10097 bp, 6 predicted proteins | sample TergutLab28metaG_2_FD_97872 | JGI IMG/M metagenome (GOLD analysis project Ga0123354, IMG submission 97872) | Labiotermes labralis P4 segment gut microbial communities from Petit-Saut dam, French Guiana - Lab288 P4 | ecosystem: Host-associated > Arthropoda: Insects > Digestive system > Gut ...
CCTGGGGTCGACTCAGCCTCTAACAGAAATGAGTACCAGGAGTATTTCCTGGGGGTAAAGGCGGCCGGTGCGTAAGGCTGACAACCTACCACCATCTTGTGCCGTTGTCACGAAATCTGGGAAACTTAACTTCCTGGAACCCTCTGGGCCACTCCAGGCCTGTAATGGGACTGCTTTACCTTTATAACTACAGTTACTGTTCTTTTACTAATTCTGTCCACTTAGTCACTTAAGTTTCCGATTCATAAAGGCGATATCACGATCCCATTAAAAAAAACTGCAGATTGTTACATGCGCTGTGACACAAAAATGATTAATTTCAGTGCATCTGCTGCGTCTTCTTTGTTGGCCCTGCCCGTGAGCCTACTGAATATATGTACATACTTACGAGGTACAATTAAATCCAAACACAGTCGAGAAAATTACTTTGAGATACTGACCTAAAAATATTCCCGCCATTATATAATGGCCACGACGCATAATCTTAAAACCTAAGGACTAATGCCTTTGTTTGATTTTGTGTGTTTTTTTTTTAACTACATATTTCCACACACACTGTGGCCTGTAACTGTTTCTGCTCACATTTTCAAGTATTTTATTATATGTCAGCATGGAAGTGAACCCTCAAGGTACAAACTATGAACAATTGAGAAATATCTCCTAATTAATTCACTCAAGTACACGGCACATAATAAAGACTGAACAGAAATAAGTACGTTATAAATAAACACAAGTTCTGGGGCTGTTTTGTAATTTTTCCTGTCGCACCTTCAAGTGTAACGCTTAAAATAAGTTGAAACTAGCTTGTGTTCAGAGAAAACAAAAAGCAAAAATCAATTGATTTTATTGCGCAGAGCAAAAAAAAAATGCTGATATTTACCGGAAATTCAAAACCTACTGCTTTTATACCTGGCAGACTTTCGTCTGACAGCCACTGTTCTCTTAGCAAAAGACTGAGTATCCTTATGGCCTGTTTTCTTAGAGCAAGGATGGCAACCCACATCACATATTTCTTCCATCTGGAGTCTTTTTACAATGCTTGTTGAGGAGATATATTTTGTATCTTGTGAAATAGAGAGAAAACCCAATGCTGCATTGTTTTGTCGATTAGCCCTGCTTTTAAGTGTTGAATAGATAAAACCGTATTAAGAAGCCGTCTCTCACACGTAATGATCGCAATATATGTATCGCTCAGATCTACATGTGTCCTAGAAACGGAGGAACTACCTAACAAAAGTGATTCGCCGAAGTAAGGAGAAGGATTCGGAAAATTTCTTATTGGCCAGTTACTTTAGGTGTAGATCTTGCACCAGGCAGCAAATAGGTCCGTCACCCCTCTTTTAGTGAATCTGTTCCATCAAAGAGTATTGAGCACTAAGATATTCATTCACCTGAAGGCCTCTTCCTTGCTTCGTTCTGCAACGCGGTTAGTCAACACAGCCTGATTACTGGAAACGACAACCTCTGTTGGTTAGTTACTGTCCATTCTGTAACTACACCACGGCCACAGTGAATGTGAATGATCACTGAACGCTGGTATTTAGGTATCAAGTCACGTTAAGGTAAAGCAATAGTTTTGCTTTTATTACTTAAGCCAACTTTTCACCCGTTTTACTTTGAGCTTTATTACAGTGTTATATATCCCTAGTAAAGCCCCGGCCCAAAAATACACACAATTTTCTTTCAATAATCAAGTCGCCATATATTTTACGACTTCGGCAAACAAATTATCTTGTAATCGTATACTAATGTTAATTTATGCCCAGGAGGTGTGCAGAATCCCTGACTGGTACAAGCAGGTGTTCTCAGACATTTTCGCTGGCGTACCACTCTAAGAAATTTTACAGTTTCAACGTACCACAATTTGTTTTATTATTATTTATATTTATAAGCTAAAACGGGGAAGACAGGTTGACAACGGGGATGAGTTATGTAATGTTGCTAGCAATATTGAGTGTTACCAAATACACTTGGCTTATGTTTTATTCATTTAAAAAAATTTTTATGCCTTTTTGTATTTCGATATTTTTTTTTTTTGTATTAAGGTCGCTTACCAATAAATAATGGTTTGGCTTACTAGAAGTATCACGCGTACCGCAGTTTGAAAAACCATGGCATAAGCTAATGCGGACTGTAACAAGCTATACCTATAAAATGTAATCAACAGCATTCGAAAATAGCCTGTCCATAAGTTGTTAACTTCTATGGCTGGAGTGTCTGATATGACGGATTAAGAGCATTTACCTGACGCGTATCCTTAAATTCGCAGGCTCTATGGGGGGGGGGACTAAATGCGTTCGAAATTTAATTTAAACTCTTAGTTACTCGTACAAACAAAACGGTAATCCGTCTGGCCAATTATGAACAAAACTTAAATATCACAGTCATATTTTTAAATTTTGGGGGTTTTAAGGGAAGAAAAAAAGGTTTACAATACCACTTTGCTTGCACATATCCATGTCTTTGTTCCCACAGACCCTCCCTCCCCTCCCTTACTTACTTACTTACTTACTTACTCCATGGTGCAGAGTGCTTTTTGAGAAGCTAACTGGTTTGCAGCTAGTCAAGAAATTCCACGCATTTCACGGAACCCGAAGGTTCATTACCGCACTCACAAGCGTCCGCCACCTATCTCTATCCTGGGCCAGCCCAATCCAGTCCACATACCCACATCCCACCTCCTGCAGATCCATCCTAATATTATCCACCCATCTACGCCTAGGTCTCCCCAGTGGTCTCTTTCCCTCCGCCTACCCCACCAAGACCCTATACACCCCCATCTCCTCACCCATACGCGCGTCATGCCCAGCCCATCTCATTCTTCTCGATTTTATCACCCGCACAATGTTTCCCTCCCCTCCCTTTCAACGAAAATGCTTCAACCAACTGACAGATTTTCACGAAACTTAGTATGAAAGTTACGCCAGCAGAAGCCACTCCAACATCGCAGTTTTCAATGTCATGCTATCAATATGGCAGTATTGCGAAATTGTAAGGTTAGCGCCAGATGAATGGCATTGAAATAAGGCCAGATGTATATGGGAATAAGGCCAGATGTATATGGGAATAGGGCCAGATGTATATGGGAATAAGTCCAGATGTATATGGGAATAAGGCCAGATGTATATGGGAATAAGGCCAGATGTATATGGGAATAGGTCTTCCTTCAACTGTTGCTGAGGTAACATTCTGTAAATTTTAAAAGGAGCAAGACCTCCATGAAATTTTATTCGACAAAATTAAACGAGACAATTTGAAAGTAAATTTGTTGGTTCATCACAAAAAATAAGGACGATAACAAGAGTAATACAGAAGATCCACTAAATAGGATAAAAGGCTTTATGAGTCCGGCTCGGAATTCCTTGCCAGTAATGACTCAGAACGCCACATCAAACCAAAAGTCGTTATTTCACTGTGTCACTCTTATGCACGATGGGGGTCAGCAGATATTTTCAGGCAGTTGCGAAACGACCCTAAAATCAGCATGGTCACGTGATTTAGCAACTAACTGTTGCCCTTACTCTTGAGAAAAACTTCTTGGTGATATTCTCTACGAATATGAATCGAGATTAAAAGAAACGCGCATTGGTGTGTGGTCGAAATATATCCACTAATATTCGATCAGAACAGAATTTAAGAACGGAATTGCAGTTCCCAAGCAATTCTCTCGTGACACACATACAATATTTCCAGTCTGGGTATCTCGGTAGTTACTTACCGGTATTTGTTTTATAACATATGAAGGAGGCAGGGAGTCTTATTCACGGGGGATACAATTGGCTTTCAGAACTTCCCACTCGATGCATGTATTGGAACTCCGTTAGAGCCTGTCTGACCTACTATATATTTACAAGATGTTACGGTTTTCTGCAGATTTTTATTCCTTAAAAAGAAGAAAGAAAATAGGAAGCACAGGAGGAAAGATTTTGTGTAAGTTCTTATACAGGAGACTGAATCTGACCCAAGCGCCTTCTGCTCTTCTAACGGGTTTTCTATATTTTTCCATCTTTTCTCCTACTTTTTCTTTTTTTTTTTTTCTTATTCTAAACCTAGGTATAGCCCTTCCCCCTTTACATCTTTCTCTCTTCTTGTGAAACCCTTCACCCCCCCCTCTCTGCCCCTTTTTTTATCTGGTTGCGAATTGAAGGGTACGTGTGCTTGGGCTCTGCCGATCAAAGGACGGCCAACATAACTGCTGGACTGAAGCCGGCGGCACACTTTGCCAAAGAAATCCATCACACCTACCGGAAACGCCAACTCATGAACGATATATGTCTCCAACATACCCGTGTTATTACGTCACGAATGGCTGCAGTGAAAGTTGCGGATCCACGTGGAAACCATACACAATCGAATATTTTATTACAAAGTTAATGATTTAATTGATGTTTCAAGTTAATACGTAGGCCTAATATCTAAATGGGGGCAAGCGATGGAGAAATTTTTTTTTTGAGGCACTGCGCTACAAGCCGGATGGTCGCGGGTTGGATTCCCTATTGTGTGACTGGAATTTTTCAGTGACACAATCTTTCTGGATGCACTGTGGTCCTGGGGTCGATTTAGCCTTTAACAGAAATGAGTACCAGGATTATATCCTGGGCGGTAATGGCGACCGGTGCGTAGGGCTGACAATCCTACAGCCTTTATGTGCCGAGTATCTTGAAATCTGGGAGCCTTAATCTCCTGTAACCCTCAGGGCCTGTCCAGGTCTGTACAGGAATTGTAAACATAACCAACTGGAAATCCAGTCGGTCTGATCAACCTATGTGTTTCCCTACTATACATACTTTTTCAAGCTGGATGAACGTATGGGCATACAGCCATCCTTACGCTGGTGTATCCATTGCTGTAAATGGTCGTTATAAAGATAATACTGGAATATGAATTTACCGCTTGTTACACAAAACATTACCAGCCTAATGACATCATAAATTTTCGAAATTTGCAGGCCCATTTTACGAATTGGGCATTACCTTCTTTTCAAACTCACTAAATCCATTCAGCTGGATAACAAACCACCTACTACTTGTGATACTCAGGTTTCACCACTGTGTGCACAACAGCAGTCTTCCTGATTATGCCTTCAGCCAGGTGAATCTAGTTCACATCCCACTCCCTACTTCTCTATTATAAACTTTCTTATTATTCTCCTTCGTTAACCCATGTCGCGCCGACCGTATTTCGTCACGTGCTTACCTCCTGAACTGTGTATGTTCAAGAAAGGTAGAACGAAAATCCAAAGTTTTTATGACAGCCAGTTCTGCTATTACACGTGTCGACTATTACGCGATTCTAGCGACCAGTTTGAAGACATAAGTTTGGATGATGGGCCAAACATTTTTCTGATCTCACACTATTTGAGTTAAGAATTCTTTCAAAATGCGAAATTTCACAAAAATCCAGCTATTGTGTTGTAGCCGAATTGACAGTATATATATTTTTTTGAAAATGTTTATTTCTATGAAGTTTGTAGTACAGAGATTCACCTGGATACAAGAATAACAAAATGTTCCCAATTCACCATTTTACATGAGTTATGTCTCATCTTGCGGGTGATATGAAGGGGTTTGTCGTGTTAGGTGTTTATAGGTCGACAGTGAAAAAGCAGAACAAGGAAAAAAACACTGCTATGGGAGGTGTGACAGTATCTGTTTTCATGTACCACATACAGTGTTCAAATGAATGTTTAAAAAAGAGGGTACACTGATGTGACAGAAGCATCCTGTCCAGGATAGAGAGAAGTGTCTGTCATTATGCACACAGTCATGACCCTGCGGTTTCGATAAAAGGGGGAGACTTTCTTGACATTCCGTGGGCAGTTGAGTAGTCCACTCTCTTGCATGGCGTTCCTCCAACTGTGCTATAGCTTTTTTAAACAAACAATGTAAAATAAAATACAAGCTAATGATGCAAGTCTTCTAAAATTGTCGATCGTCAGGAATGGAAATTATTCAACTTCGTTTCGGAGTAGCTTGCCGCCTCCATCTTCAGGATCTGTGCAATCTAATCATTCTTCTCGGATTGCACATATCCGGAAACTGGAGGCAACAGGCTCCTCCTAAACGTCTGTAACTTTTTACCGTTTGATACAAGTACAACCAAGGAAACATAAATCTTCTACTGCCGATGTTAAAACCTCATCTCACGAAAAATATTCCAAAAGAACTCTCTGTACGAACAAACCATTCTTTTGAAAAGTGCTGGGACCTTACCACTTAGACCTACAGCAAATGCAGATCTACATACTGAATCATTTAGAGAGTATTACACTTTTAATATCCCACAGCGACACCTTAATTTACACCCGGCATAAATGTAATTATGAAACTACATGAAACACCATGGTGCGTACTTCTGATAATATTACTATACTAATTGGGCGAATCTTCAAAGTGTCGGTTGCTTTACTGAATCTAACCTTAAATAATAAAAACGAGAGTGATTTGTTTCGGGATTAGAAATGAAAAATTTAGTTCTGTAGCTTATGTACATTTAGACACATTGTTATATGTATGAAACGTGTTTAGTATTGTTAAGAGAAAAAGAAATTGGTGAACGTATCCACCTCTGCGCCTTAATGAAGTACGATGTCTTGAATGTGTACGACGCAGTGAAACAATAGCCAGAGTGAATTACTCTTGACTTCCAAATTTCGCCGTGTTCTGAATGTTGTATTATTTTCTTTGGGTGATTCCCTGGCGTCTGAATTTTATGTGCCGACGTTTCGGAACACCGTTCCACCTTCTTGGGTGGTGTAACCTGCTTATACCACCTACGAAGATGGACACAAAAAATTCAAATGCCGAGGAATCACCCAAAAGGAAGACTAGAATATAACCAGGATATTTTACAGAGATGAAAGGCCAGTTGTAAGGATGATCACTTCCTGGTCACTTCCGTCACCACAATATACCCCGATACCAAATAAATTATTTACAATAATGACAAGTTTTAAACTTCAGGACTTTACTTGAATACGGGCTAGAAGATCGGAAAGATTCATCTCTTCGTCAGAGGGTCAAGACTGATCCTGGAGCGCACAAAGCATCATAGTCAATGGCTGCTGGGCGTAAAGGAGTATAAAGTCGTCAGTATAGGGACTAGGCTATCGCCTGGACGGTTCGGTGTTTGAGTTCCGATAGAAATAGAATTTCCACTTCTCCAAAATTTACAGACGTATCTGGGGTCCACCCAGCTTCTCATTCAAGAGGTATAGGATCTGTACCCCGGGGGTAAAGGGGCAGGAGTATGAGGTTAGCCACTCGCCTCCATCTAGTGCTGAGGTTAGGACTGAGTGGTGTTGTATCTCTGCTCCCTCTGCATGCTTTCACGGAGTGAACAGGGAAAAATTTCCCCTTCACCTTTATCGGGGATAAAGCGGCCGAGACGTGAAGGTGATCACTCCATCTAGTAAAGAAGTTAAGAATTAATGGATTTGTACCTCCATTCTTTTTTATGCCTTCATGGTGTGCACAGAGAAAACTTCCTACTTTTTTTAAGCCAACTTTCGTACAACTTGTAAAGCACTGCGCTTAAACGTCTTTAGGGACATCAAATGGCACGAAACCATTATTAATTTAACAGACAATAAATTATTACTAGACTCATCCCAGCAAACATGCACTCAAGGAGATGTGATATGCAGTTTGCATGGCTTTACTTGCAATGAAATATGCAACAAGCACTTCTTGAGTCAGTGAGTTGGAAGGTCTTTGGACAGTCAGCGTCAAATATTGCGTGCAGTGTACTAACAACAATTCACCGTTTCATTTTCGGATTTGGAATACGTCTTTCAAGCCTTAAAAACTCTGCGATTTTACTCGAAATTTTCATAAGATAGTAATACTTTATTCACATATTCGTTTTCTGACTTTCCTTTTCCGGGTTACAAAATGTGACAAATGTTGGGAGATACCCAAACAATTTCAGTGTTGTTCGTGTTGTTGCTACCTTTCCAGGAGTTCCGGTTGGGCGCGCACTTCCTGACGGCCATTTTGTTTACGTTTGCATCGAATTGAAATTACACATCTTAAATCTTAAACTTCTCAGGAAGAATGGAAAGCGGGATCGGAAAATTACTGTGAATCTTTAAGAATAAGTTCTAAAAAAAAAAATGGTAAAATTTTGTCAGTTTTTAGAGGATATACGTAGTGTTACAAAGAGTGGATTTAGTACATTTTAGCACTAATAGAGCATCACTAGCTAACATTACTGCCACCCTCAAGGAGACCAGCTTGCTTCCGCAAACTTGAAAAATGTATATCCCACCACCTGAACGAAAAAATCCCTCTTTCTAGGAAACGTGAGACTCCTTTATACGGAAAGCGTCCCAGCACTCCATATTTCTTATTGAAAAGAGGATACAAACCTAAGAACAAAATTTCAGTCACATAAAGGTAAGAAGGGGGTTCTATGACACAAGATTTAGAAAGATTATCACAAAAAGTGTGCAGTATTAATTCCCACTTTATATCCAGCATGAACAATTCTCTTAATGCAAGGCTTCCTTAAATGCCTAGTACCTGTTTTTGCCGCTTACGTGAACTGATACCCGTACGAGTTTTGCAAGAATGAAGCCGATGTTGCTTAGCCCGTGCGAACGTTTCAAGACGCTTTCTTGTCCAGATTCTGTAACAGTCGGCATCACTTTACTCTTCAAACATACTAAATGACCGACTGCTGAGCAAAAATATTCTCCTACGTACGCCACTGATACTGCACTGAACGTGTTAAAGCAATAATTTGATAAAAATAAAATATATGATATGGAGTATTGCACTAAGGGGTTAACAGTCCTGGATAGTATTCTGCATGTACCGGGTTCTAATCTTGGTTTGGCAACAGACCGTCCTGATTGTAAATTTTCAAAGTCCGTCAGAGCAAATATAATCCGCGCCAGTTCAGGCGACATAGCGAAAACGCTGCTGGTTGGAGGAATCAGAAATAGTAGGACGATTGTTGCCATGAGAACACGTGTTTGTCTCCCCCCACGACATCCAGAACGACAACAGGACCAACCCACGGTCCTATTCAATTCCCTGGGTTAAGGTGGCCAGGGGGTGAATCTAACTACATGAATGCATTTAGGGCTGAGGTTACGAATGCATGGGACTGTACCTCCACTCCCTTATAGGTCTTCATCATCTGGAGCTTAACCTTTTGGCGCCGGAATTATTTTTTTAAATTTTAGCACACCTGTATATAAAATGTGAATAATACAGGAACCAAATACTTTAGAATTATGAAACAAACTGCATTTTGAAGAGAAAAAAACGGAGAATATATACCATGCTTAAAGTATTCAGTACCTATATTTATTGAATAAATATATAAAATGCAACTTTAGAGGTTAGCGGTGCGGTACGACCACTATAGTTGACATTAGGCGTCTAAAGGTTAAATAAACACAGGGAAACATTTTATCCTCCAGCCAAGTAATGAATATTACAGCATTCTTCCAAATTAATCGTTTAAAAATTATCATTCCGTTGTTTCTCAAATGATGACCCGCAGGATCATAGTATCAACGAAGTAAAAGCGAGATTTTCGCAAGGAAATTCCACTAAAATATAGAAATTAATTTTATTACAATAATTGTTAACTTAAATTACCATTTCCTTTCTTTTTGCGTGCATGAAGTGCTGTCTGTACGATGTCAGGCACACATACGGAACATCGATCTCTGAATGTCTACGGTACATTGACCCTCCGTACGGACATAACACGGAATGTGAACACCAGCACTGCATTAACACACATCGAAAGTCATAATTACCAACATGAATAAAACAACTACCAAATAGCAAAACGTTTGGTGAGTACCCACGCATAACAATGGAATTACTGTAAAACCGGAGTAATTTATTCCTGCAAATCGGACATTCACATTGTCTTGGAAGCACAAGACAGACGTGTGCTGCAGCACATCAGATGTGCCTACCGTTTTTATTTATACTTCACTCATACTTATTTTTATATATATATATTTAAAAGTTTCTGGCTACAGATACAGAGGTCCCGGGTTCGATCCCCGGCGCTACCAGATTTTCTGAGTAGTAGTGGGTCTGGAACGGGGTCCACTCAGCCTCGTGAGCCTC
>Ga0123354_10021810_pt1 | contig 10097 bp, 8 predicted proteins | sample TergutLab28metaG_2_FD_97872 | JGI IMG/M metagenome (GOLD analysis project Ga0123354, IMG submission 97872) | Labiotermes labralis P4 segment gut microbial communities from Petit-Saut dam, French Guiana - Lab288 P4 | ecosystem: Host-associated > Arthropoda: Insects > Digestive system > Gut ...
AATTGTGTCAATACACTAATTGTGTCAATACACTAATTCTGTCAATACACTAATACCTACCTTATTCCAATTTGTGTTCGCAACCTCAGTTACAACGAAGCAGTCGCCGGAAACCGAACTTAACTTGGCCATTCAACCTGAAGAGATAATCAGCACCATTTCGTTTTCAGTTCCTGTAATTCATGGCAAGAAGTGATACGTAAAGTGTTTTTTCCCCTTCTTTCCCTTTACACAGTGAACACAGTGTGGCCCAGTTATGGCACATTGGCTACTGTAACACAGATTGTATTCGCTGAAGTTAGACAACAGCCTGACCGTCGTTATGAAGTCAGTAAATATTTCTTCGTTCCTCATTGTGACACATTTAATATTCAAACATCTGTGTGGACAGAACGTGGCAAGCAAATGCACAGACACTATTTGGCATTACATTAAGACAATTCTCACTTATATTTCCCACTCAATTTTTCTTTCAATAACCTAATATTCGTCCGTATATATTCCTGTGCAGAGGTACTGATTTTACGCTAAATGCACGAACAGGAATTCCTCAGATTTTGAAGAAAATTCACACATGAATGGAGAATCTCGAGTTACTTTATGCGCACTTTACATATTAGGTCACTCTGCGTTCTGTAGCATTTAGTAAATTGGAAGTGTGAGGAAGGTAGTTGAGTGGCGTAATAAAACATTTTACCACTCAATGCCACAAAGATATTCAGTATTGTTGACTTTCAGTGTCATACATGAACACGGGACCTTCCGAATTGAAAGCGTTTGTGTCAGTCACCAGATGCTGTGTACGGCTGTTTGACCCAACAGATGGTAAAGAGATATCAGCCATTCCGTCAGTAATAAGTCCAGAAATTTCGCAGCCATTTCTAGAACTGTGTCACGGTTGTAATTCCGTTACAATATTTGGTAAATGTGACTGTAACATTCATCATGTCCATCCCCCTCTGTCTGTCTGTCCTTCCACAATGTTACTGTAACATTCATCATGTACATCCCCCCTCTCTCTGACTGTCCTTCCACAATGTTACTGTAACATTCATCATGTCCATCCCCTCTCTCTCTGTCTGTTCTTCCACAATATTACTGTAACATTCATGTCCATCCTACCTCTCTCTATCTGTCCTTCCACAATGTTACTGTAATATTCATCATGTCCGTCCCCCCTCTCTCTCTGTCCTTCCACAATGTTACTGTAGCATTCATCATGTCCATCCCTCTCTGTCTGTCCTTCCACAATGTTACTGTAATATTCATTATGTCCATCCCCCCTCACTCTGTCTGTCCTCCCTCAATGTTACTGTAACATTCATCACGTCCATCCCCCCTCTCTCTGTCTGTCCGTCCACAATGTTACTGTAACATTCATAACGTCCATCACCCCTCTGTCTGTCTTTCCTTCCACAAAGAATATCTCATTTCGAAAATTTCAGTTTTTTTAAAAATCAATCTAAAATATAAATCTATCTAAAATATAAATATTTCATTGAAGTTTCATAAGAATGCTTTACACGAGGCAACTTTACATTTGTGGTAACATCACGCTGTATGCGTCTTATACTAAAAAATGAGAAAATATTCATAGGAAATTAAAATCCACGTTGTTTATTCAAAATGTTATATTCGGCTAGTTCCTGCATTGTAGCTATTTGATGATTTAATTCAACAAGACTGCACTGGATTATATGGTTTTGTCAGCACTGAAATATTAGCAGGCCTGTACATACCGAAGAAATCACAAACTTTACATACAGAATTCCGTCCTCCAGTCAGGGTTTGTCTTGCACCGAATTCTCTGCAGGCAGTAAATTTCTTACTCCCATTTCTATAGGGAAAAAATATGAACACTTTGCGTTTTCGAGAGCCGAAAATGCAGATTTATTGTACTGGCTGTCGTAAGTTGGGTAATAGCGGAGATGTGTTTTATTGCATTAGTTAATTCATGCACTGTCAAATATTATCACTAAGTCAGAGACGGATGTTAGGAATGAAGTGTATGTTTCAAATGTTTGAATATATTCTGTGAACGTTGTTGACAACCCGGGAATTTCATGTTGAGAAGCGGATGGATACCGTCAGTTTTGTGGGTGTCGAAACATCTGACAAAGAATAATCTAAACATCTGAGTAATTTCTCTCAAAAGTGTCAACATATCTGAAAGTCACCGGGAAATATATCAAGGTGTTGAATATATATTTAAAAAAGAGACAGACCTGCAGATATGTACGATGTCACGAATTGTTCTCATGACATTCCAAGTCCAATACGATTTCAGGCATTGTGGAATTCAATTCATTCAATCGTTCATGATGTATAGAGCAGTATATCAGTAACAAGAGACTAGGCATGTGGCGCAATTAGCCTTATGTAAAATACGTACTGTGTTACTTTCATGGGGCATATTGTTTGAAGAGTGTCCTTGGCCATTCAACAAACTTAGCACCGACGATAAAGAAAGAGTAGAATTAAACTCAATTGCTTCTCGGGGACGCCATGACCTGTTCTAGTGTGAACCTTACATTTTAGCAGCTAGAACAGTTAGACGCAATTCTATGCAATACTTAATGTAGAGGACTGCTGTGGTGATAATCGGTGTGCTGCCTGCTGATAGTTCAGGTAGGACGGTACTTCGAAGGGAAAGTACAGTGTTGGTTATTAAAGTTGTGTTCATTCAGAAACGTATGGACAGAAATACATAACCTCATTAACCTTCAGTAATAACAGCCTCTTGTTTTATATAAGTGGTTATTACACACCTGCATATCTTATGCAGCAGTTCACAAAAATGACACAGATTTAACACATCTGATCGGAGTTGTGAAGAAACATTACCCGTAACACAGTATTAAGTGTATTTGATGGCGTGTGTTTGTGTTTGTGTTCCAGCGACTAGACACAGAAATACTGTGTTAGAACACAGGATGAGGGAGATATTTTGTGTGAAGTTATAGGGAGAAGCAGAGAGATGAACATAATTACACAGTGAGGAGGCGCAGGAATTCTAATTTTTAGTGAATAATGGTGGATGGGGAAGTGAAAGAGAATGGGAAGATGGGACAAGACAAAAGCAATGGAGAAATTTAAAATACAAACAAAATTTCAATTGGAAATATGAAAGGAAAAAACACTTTGGGAGATTTAAGCCTAGATGAAATGTTACAGACATTGTGGGCGAACTGGACATGCGGGAGTGTAATTACATGTAACTTCTGCTCAGTAAAAAACGAATTCTTTCTTCGCTATATAAGTTTGGAAAATGGAAAAAGAAGATAGAAATTAAATTTCTTTAACGATCTACAAAATTATGCTCAATTGTATTACGATAATTGGACATTATTTGTATCCAACCGTGCGCTGGGATTTGTACGTTCACATTGCGTGATGAAACTTCACGTGACCACTTTGAGAACGTTTCAAAAGAGGTGCTGTATGAATGTTTGATATTCGATACACGTACAGATAATTCCTATGTGACACGACAGACAAAACATATAATTGGCCATTTTGAAATAAAGCTGCAATGTGGAAAAACTGATCGAAACATTAGACAGAATGTTGTTTGAGAATTAAGTTGCGAATGGTGGCTTGAAAAAATGTGAAATGTTAGAAGCGAAAGGTGAAGTGGAGTTGCTAGAAGATTCTGGATAGCAATTTGAGGCCAAATATTGATGTAATTATCTAACGTTGTTTGATACAATATTTACATACATCTAGGCTCGTAAAATAGAAGCGGAAAAAGTTGCTTATAATATTACCAAACAATAACATACTTCGGTAATATTCTAGTTTGTTCCGATCAGAACTGCTAAATATTAAAATCTGTTCAGAAATCACTCCATGCTGACCGGTATATTATAATCAAATTTCGCGGCAGATTACTGCCTCCACCTTCACAGTTCTGGCAGTCCAACTCTTGAACCTCTAAGCAATTCACACCATACACCATATGACGAACAGAGCTGTACCAATTTGAAAAGCCGCCAGTCCACACGTCACCGTACATATCAGTTCCAGACACTCGCACAGCCTTCAGTTACTGCTGCTCGTTTAACTGGAAAATTAAAACTAACGGTATCTTTGCCCTCAATATCATCACCTCGGCAACCAATACAATACAATACCAATACGCCACTGCCGCTTTATACCTAGTGAAGAAGGACAGTATACACTAACCAGTAGACTGTGTGGGCTCCAGAGTCAGTCCGGATGTCTTGAACGGGATAGTAATCTCTCGCCCTTACCAGAATTCGAAGCTGGGATCTTCCAGTCCACAGCCTCGTCCCTAGACCGACTGCGCGATTTTCTTCAGGAAACCTCAAGTTGAGAAGGTTAGAAAATTACTGACAAATGGTTGTTGTGATCATTCGTGCAGTTTTGTTTAATCTTCTCTGCCAATTTCGCAAGCGGGGATGTCAGTAAGGAGTGGATGATATATTGAATGTCAGTGAGAAGTCAATTAGAGACTGAATGTCAGAAAATACTTTATAATATATTCAATACCATTAAGGAGTCACAAATAAACAAACAGAATAAAGAATTAATGATATACGCAGATTCGGGTTAAACAATGACTATTTTCTGTAATAATGTTAGTTTAAATACTACTACCGTAACTAGTGCTATTACTACTATTACCACTATACCACAAGTAATAATAATAATAATAATAATAATAATAATGGGCCTGTATCTGCAGCCGTATTAAGTGCGTATCAGTCATTACGGTGTGGCAAGTACTTAGGATGTAATGAAGGTAAAAGGCTTCCAATTATGCAAGTTGGCTGGTAATATACTTAATAAAAAGCAACAGACATTCGACAAGGGGTGTCTTCCAGTTTGGTGGTGTCGAGAGTTGCTAACAACTCAACACAGTAACAGCTTATTGCGTTACGAAATATTTCACAAAGCCTCGGACTGAGACTGCTCTTTGCAAGGATGTAAGAATTGGGAATTGGAAATGAGATTTGGAAAGTGGAATGTATAAAGAGGGGATGAGTTTGGGCCATAGATATTATTAAAGTGGATGTCGAAGGAATAGAATTTCGAAGCCTCTATTTAGTTTATGACATGGAGAGGTAGCGGTCTGTTTAAAATATTGTGATGAATTATCGGGTGTTATAAAATGCTGGAAGATTCTTGACTAGTTGGGAAACTGTTAGATTTTCATGAAGGAATATGATCCATTGAGTTCGTCAATTGATTATTTAGTGAATGAAGATTCCTTAAGAAGCAGGAGAGAATCACACACACACACATACATACACACAGTCTGCAGAAATGAAATTTCCTCTGACAGCAGTTAAATGCAACTTGAGGTTTGGACAAATTTATAAGGTAATGATGGTACCTGGAGAAAAAATATCCAGCGGCTATGGAAACACATACCGAAGTTCGCCATCAGTTACAGCCTGCAGGATGACGAGACATAAAGCGAGGCAAACTGACAGTTGAGAGGGAGCAGCAGAAGGTTGAAGGGAATAGGTCTGAGACGGAATAATAATAAAAATTAATATAATAATCATTATTTAATAACAATAATAACGTCTTGAGGCTTGCATAAATAAGGACCAAAAGACCACGTGGAATTGTGACTCACACAGAACAATCTGATGAACGTTTACAAAAAGCATTGTAGCTGCACAGTGCGGTGTGAATGCAGTAGAGACAGCAGCAAAATACGATACACAACAGACATCAACTAATTGCTACAGCAGATTCATTACGTAGCTTGCTGCAGAAAAGTGGTACTGTGGGCTGCTTACAGACCGTCAATAATTCGGTGAAGCGCAACCAAAATTTACAATAATTCGCACAATTCTAAGGCACAATTCGTTCTGACATTTAAATTTTTGAATGGCTACAAGTATGGAAATAGATAAATCGTAATTAAATTAACTTCTAATATATAGATACATAATTTCTGTAAATCACAGTTGCTATGATATTTTTGGCTCTCCTGCCCATCACTGTCATGGCTAACGTCTGCAGGTTTGTAAAGACGTGCACAGTTGCAGTCATTTAGCGAAAATGGCGATGAACGCTTCTATGACCAAATTCGCGATAGTGGAATGAATACGCTAAAAGTAATTTCCTCCAACTGATCTACAAAATTACACGGCATCACCTTCCAATAAACAGACATTTCGGTTTAACATTCAAAGATTTATTAGGATTGGAAATCAGAAGAATCGATTAAACTTCTTTACTAAAATGTTATACTCTTTGCAGATGTCAGGGGCCGACATGACTGTCAGCATACTGCTGCTGTTGCTGCTGAATTCTGTCACTCAAGCTGAAGCTGTAGTGACGGACATCAGGCTGACCACACAGCAGCTGGAAACAGTCCTGTGTGTGTGTACTGTCGCACACAAACACTTCGCACCAGGAAGACCTCTCGTCGTCTCGCTGCCACGTACAACACCGGAAGTCGTCCGCAGTGATTTCAGTGTCTGTCTGACACAGAGTGACGAACTGCTGACTGTGAAATTCATACTGGGAAAGTTACATGAGGGAACAAGATGGCCGATTGAACTGTTCCGAACAAGCGGAAATGACACTGCAGACACATCGGTTTTACACTACAGTTACATTCTGTTTGTGTGGAACGAAGAGGCGAGCAGCTTAAACGAGACTCTTGAAAATCACTTGGAGAATCTGAAATACAGCATATCGTGGAACCCTCGAGGAAGATTTCTTGTGGTGACAACTGCCAGTAGCAATGAACCAGCACACTTACTGGCTGCTCACATATGTTCAATAATGTGGCAGGTGGACAGAATTGTCAACGTGGTGGTCTTGATCCCAAACCAATTTGCATATCGTCCACTGCATGCTGTGAGCACCTCAAAGACAACAGCAGCTGACAGGTTTAACTTGTACTGTTGGTACCTATATAAATTGGGAGGGTGTGGAGAGGTACAAGACGTCATTCTGCTGGATGAATGGGTCTTTGAAAATAATGGCAGATTTTCAGAAAATGCCCATCTGTACCCCACAAAAGCTCCTAAAATTTTAATGGGTTGTCCCGTCAAAGTAGGTACCTGGGGAATCAACCCCTTTGTGATTATGACAGAAAAATACACACAAAATGATGGCAATACTGTTTACAAATTAACGGGCTTATCGGTGGATATAATTAAATTGGTATGTGAGAAAATGAACCTGACAGCACTTTTCCTTGCGCCATCGTTAAATTCGGAATTCGATTCGGCTGTAAAACAGATTTCTGAATTAGAAAAGTGTATATCTGACGTTCTAACCGGTACAATTCCTCTTATGCCTGTACTTGTCACGTCATCATTTGACGCCACAATACCCTATGTGCACCTGAATGTGAAAATGCTTGTTCCTTGTCCTAAAGCTATTCCTGAAACGGAAAATTACTGAAAACTTTTTCCCTGTCTGTTTGGTTGACAACGGGCCTTGTGCTGCTGCTAACCACAACTGTGTTCTGGTGTGCCGGTAATGTTCCCTACCGGTCTGTGTGTAATGATGCACACACATATCAGTCATTGTCCCAATGTTTCCACACAGCTTGGGCTGTTTTTGTTGGAGTGTCTGTTCCACAGCGGCCCACAGCTTCTAGCATTAGAGTTTTCTTCTGTCTGTACGTCTGTTTTTGTTTCGCTATTAGCACTGTATTCCAAGCTTTCTTTGTTTCTTATCTGGTGGAACCGAAGTATGGAAAGCAGTTACACACTTTAGACGAACTCCTGGATTCAGACGTAGTTTATGGCTACCATTCAGTTGTCAATCTCATTCAAGGTACTGTATCTTATCCTGAATTTGTGAAGTTCTTTGAACAAAAGAAATTTAAGGAAGACTGCAGCGAATTTCGGAAGTGTGTTGAACGAATGATAACACAAAGAGACGTTGCGTCTGTACTTCATCCAATGTTTGCTACTTATGTTGCTAAGCAATTGGGAACTGTGGATTTCGGTAAATTAATCTGCCCCCTTGATGAAGTCTTTTTTCAGCAAGCGCAATAGTTCTTTTTAAGAAGAGAAATCCACTTCTGGACAGATTCAGCTTCTTAATGAGACGCTATTTGTAAACCGACCGGTTTGCTGGAAAGGCTCTGGACAGACTTGCAGCATCGGACATCTTTGAGGGGCGGAAGCAGATTTAGAGATGCAAATGATGATATGGTTTTCGCGTTCTCTGTTTGTCATTTAATGCCGGCATTTGCTGTACTTCTTGTTGGAACTATCTTGAATTCACTGTTGTTTATTGCTGAGTTAATTCTGAACTGTCTGTGCAAAAGGAAATAAATTCGGAACTTAGGAAATTATTAGTAACATCGCTCACTTACAGTTGTAGATAAATGTTACTTTTTGCAGTCACACATCACGTGTTCTGGCCTCCAGTGTGTTTGTGTGTGTGTGTGTGTGTGTGTGTGTTTGTATGTGTGTGTTTACGTATTACGTAATATGAATATCTTTATATACATATATATATATATATTTGTGTGTGTGTGTGTATTTTTATATATTTATATATGTATCTCTGTATGTGTATACTATGTATTTATGCATGTGTTTACATATGTATGAATGTGTGTGAATGTATGTGTTATTTTGTGAGTGTATCTATGTATGTATGTGTTTATTTACGTATATCTGTATGTATGTGTTTGCATATATATATATGTATAAATATATGTTTATATATATGTATGTAGCTATGCAATTAATCAGGTGTTTATTAAGTAATGAAGGATGTAGTTGTGACTGTATCTATGATTGTAGGTATGGATGCATGTATGTGTGTGTGTATGTATGTGTGTGTACGTATATATTTACGTATGTGTGTGTGTGCGTGTGTGTACGTATGTGTATGTTTATAAATATTTTTATGTGTAATTACGCACCAGTTCTGCAGTATTATTATAAGTGTGCTGGATTTTGTTTGCAAATATTTGTGTAGTTTTAATACTGAACTCCACCATGCTACTAACTGGGCTTCAACTGATTCATATTACAGCAGCTGCAGTGTTCTAACGTGCTGCAGTAATGTTAACTGAACAGACATTGCACTGACAGTTTGCACATAACTTCCTGCTCCAGTCTGTATTTCTAGACGTAATTACAAACAGAACGCTGTCAGCAGACAGCTGAACTGTTCATTGCGGGGAGACACGTCATCAACACCTGAGTTCTTTTAATTCTGTGTGATTTGTAAATGTGAGATTTGGGGCTGCTACGAGCCACGCTAAAAGCTTCTTCTTCAGTGCAGCTAGTGTTACTGTCAGTAGCACTGTACAAATGTGTTCTGTAGGTGTGTCGTGTTTAAATACAGCACTGCTTGTAACACTGTGTTCAGAAAAATTTTCAATTAAATAGATATATTCATGAAAGTAGACTCTTTTTAAATCCAGAAGGAAAAACCTCCATTCCAGTATCACTAACATTAATACACTTCGGTGAACTTCGAGGCTGTTAGGATGATTACACTTTATGTGAATTTCTAGCGGGATATGACTGCGTGTAGATGGTTAAGTGTTACAATATCCTGGAGTCGTTTAATACATAACACTTTAAGAGAGAAGACGTAAAATTCTGAAGATTAAAGCAACCAACAAATCTCCCTATTCCAGATTACTTAATCTTCATCAACACCGCTCTGAATATACTGATCTACGACGTCATCGTATGAACGGACGTAGGAAATTAATTAACCATTTAAGGAGTATGTTTTTTCCGTGTGTCTGCTCGTATTAAGAAGCGCAGCACACTTATACGCTAATAAAATTAACACTGCGAAAGCAGAACTGAACACGAGTATGTACGCGTGCAGAACACTTACTCTATTGTGGGAACAATTGTGTGTGGCAGAAATATATGGGTTCATTAGGAGACATAAGAAACATTAACACATTTCTTCACATTCAGATAGATAATGTACATTAAAGAGAATTTAATCTCTGAATACGAGAGAGCTGCAGAAACTGATGTCTTCAGAAGAGGTGACACGGCACACACAAACTGATGTCTTCAGAACAGGTGACACGGCACACACAAACTGATGTCTTCAGAACAGGTGACACGGCACACACAAACTGATGTCTTCAGGACAGGTGACACGAC
>Ga0123354_10021812_pt1 | contig 10097 bp, 4 predicted proteins | sample TergutLab28metaG_2_FD_97872 | JGI IMG/M metagenome (GOLD analysis project Ga0123354, IMG submission 97872) | Labiotermes labralis P4 segment gut microbial communities from Petit-Saut dam, French Guiana - Lab288 P4 | ecosystem: Host-associated > Arthropoda: Insects > Digestive system > Gut ...
CCGCATCGTAGAGGCTATTCAGCCCCGTCCGGGTGAGAATGTCGTCGAGATCGGCCCCGGACTGGGCGCGTTGACCCAACCCCTGATGGAGCGCCTCGGGCATTTGCATGTGATCGAGATCGACCGTGATCTCATCGCCCGCCTGCGGGAGCATTACGACCCTGGATGCCTGACGATCCACGAAGGCGATGCGCTGGAATTCGATTTTGGTGCGCTGTGCGCGGGAGAAGAACCCTCGCTGCGCGTGGTGGGCAACTTGCCCTACAACATCTCGACCCCTCTGCTTTTTCACCTTGCCGGTTTCGCGTCCCGGCTTCGCGATGGCCATTTCATGCTGCAAAAGGAAGTCGTGATGCGCATGGTGGCGGCCCCAGGCACGGCCGAATATGGGCGCCTGTCGGTCATGTTGCAATACCGTTTCCAGATGCAACGGCTGTTCGATGTGCCCCCCGGTGCGTTCCGTCCTGCTCCCAAGGTGACATCGAGCATCGTGCGCATGGCCCCGTTGCCTGTCGGGACGTATGTCGCGCACGACGAAGCACGGTTTGCCCGTGTCGTGGCCGCAGCCTTCGCGCAACGCCGCAAAACCCTGAGGAATACCCTGCGGGATTTTCTCGATGAAACCAGCCTCAAGGCGCTCGGTTTCGATCCGGGACTGCGTGGCGAACGGTTGTCGGTGGCCGACTTCGTGGCGATTGCGAATGCCTGCTGAAAATGCTGGGGCGAAATTTTTCGCCCCAGCATTCTATTTATTGCCCCCGGTTGTTGTACTCGTTCACCAGTTTGGCCTGTACATCACCCGCGACAGGCTCGTAGCCGCCTGCCGCCGTGGCGAATTCGCTCTCACCTGCACAGAGTGACTTCAGACGCGCTTCAAAGCCGTCCATGTCGGCCATCGGCACGCAGGCGTTGATCAGCGTCCAGCCGGGCGTGGGACTGTCGGTGCCGGTGACACGGCCTCGCCGCCCGGACAATTCAGCGCTGACGTTGCCGAAGTAGTCGTCTGCTACCCGAACCTGGACTTCGATGATGGGTTCGAGGATCTGGGGCCGCGCGGCCAGCACGGCATCGATCAGGGCATGGCGCCCGGCGGTGACGAAGGAGATTTCATTGGAGTCGACGGGGTGATGTTTGCCGTCGGTGATGACAACGCGAATGTCATGGATGGGATAACCGGCCAGCGCGCCTTCAACGACGGCCTGGCGCACGCCTTTTTCAACCGCAGGCATGAATTGCGCAGGGATGGTTCCGCCCTTGACTTCGTCGCCGAATTGCAGACCTTCGCCACGCGGCAGGGGTTCGACGCGCAGGGCAACTTCGCCAAACTGGCCTGCACCCCCGCTTTGTTTTTTGTGGCGATAGCGCGCTTCAGCGATGGAGGTGATGGTTTCGCGGTAGGCAATGGCCGGCGGCGCAGTGTCGAGTTCCAGGTTCCAGCGCGAGGAAAGCTCGCCAAGGACGATTTTCAGGTGCTGTTCGCCAAGGCCGCGCACGACAGTACGGCGGCTGCGCGTGTCGTAGTCGATTTCCAGGCAGGGGTCTTCGTCGGCCAGACGGGAAAGGGCTTCGCCCAGTCGCTGCTCGTCGGCAGTCTTGCGGGGGATGAGCGCCAAACCATAGACGGGCTGTGGATAGGCGGGCGGAACCAGATGGTAGTAGTCCTCATCGTGGGAGTCATGCAGCACGGCATCGTGGTGCAGTTCGTCGATTCGGGAAACGGCGCAGAGATCCCCCGGTACGGCGAGCTTTGTCTCTGAGGTGGTTTGCCCTTGCAGGCGCAAAAGGTGGGCTACTTTGAAAGGTTTGCGCCCGTCGCCGACGAAAAGCGAATCGCCTGGGGAGACCGTGCCCTGGTGTATGCGGAACAGGGCGATTTTGCCCCGATAAGGGTCGTTGCTGATCTGGAAGACGTGGGCAACTGTATGGCGGTTTGGATCGGGCAGGACTTCTACCATTTCCGAGCCTTTGAGGAATGATGCCGGGTTGGCCTCGGTGGGGTCAGGCATGAGCTTGCCGAGGATGTCGAGCAGTTCGCGTATGCCTGCGCCGGTCTGGGCGGAAACGAAGCAGACGGGAATCAGGTGTGCGTCGCGCAGGGCAGCTTCAAATGGGGCGTGGAGTTGGTCGGGGTCAAGCGCCTCTCCCTGTTCGAGGTAGCGCGCCATGAGGTCTTCGTCAAGTTCGATCACCTGGTCAATGATGGCTTCGTGTGCGGCATCCACGCTGGAGAAGGCGGTATCGGCATCTGTCTTGGGGGCGAAAAAGCAGTCGGCCACGGCGCTGCCGTCCGGCGTGGGCAGGTTGAGCGGCAAACATTCGCGGCCAAAGGAAGAGGTGATGGCTTCCATCAGAGCGTCGAAGTTGCCACCAGCGTCGATCTTGGTGATGATAATCATGCGGCATTTGCCCTGTGCTGCCGTCATCATTCGGCGTACGTTGTTTTCGAGTCCGGCAGCGGCGTTGATGACGATGGCTGCGGTTTCTACCGCAGATAGCGTGGACAGCGCCCGTCCGGCCAAATCGGATAGTCCCGGTGTGTCAAGCAGGTTGATCCAGCGGCCTGCCCATTTCAGGTGCGAAAGCGAGGACGTGAACGACTGTCCGGCGGGGGCGCCGTTACTGCCATCGTTGATCCCGGCAGCGGCAAGCAGCGCTCGGATCAGAGTTGTTTTGCCGCTGCCGGTCTGTCCAAGGAGGCACAGGTTGCGGATGTCGTGGACTGAACTGGGTGTCATAGTGCGTTCTCCCTCAGGATATTGTTGATGATGAAGCTACGATGAGGCCGATGGTGGAACCAGATACGAAATAAAGGAAGTTTCTGCTATTCGGGCGGTTATGGCAATTACACTACACGTTTTCGCATTATTGGGGCGGGCAGTTTCATGAGCAGAAAAACGGAAAAGAAAACCCCTGTAGCGATCCTCCGTGCTGATTATCGCCCATTGGCCTGGACGGTCGAACGAGTCGCGTTGCATTTTCGTCTCGATCCAGTGGCGACCGTCGTGACCAATCGCATGGTATGCGTGCGCAATCCAGGGGCAGGGGATGGGCCTTTGTGTTTGTGGGGGGAGGAACTCGAACGCCTCTCGATGAAGGTCGACGGGCAAATGGCGATCCCACGTGAGGTCAACGGTAGCGGCTCGCTGGAACTCGACCTTGGTTCGGCCTCGGACAACACCAGGGTGACGGTGGAGGTTGTTACCCGGATCAGGCCAAGGGTCAATACCACGCTCTCTGGGTTATACCTGTCCAACGGCGGATTTTTCACCCAATGCGAAGCCGAAGGTTTTCGCCGGATCACTTATTTCCCGGATCGTCCCGATGTGATGGCGCGTTATACCGTGACCATTGAGGCCGAGCGCGAACGCTACCCAGTACTCCTGTCCAACGGCAATCTGGTTGAAGCCGGCGATTTGCCTGATGGCTGGCACTTCGCACGATGGGAAGACCCGTTCCCGAAGCCGTCCTACCTTTTTGCGCTGGTGGCGGCGAAGCTGTCCGCGCTGGAGTACACGGAAAAAACCGCTTCCGGGCGGCAGGTGCTGCTCCAGGTATGGGTGGATGAAAACGATCTCGGCTGTACCGGACACGCGATGGAGTCGCTCATCAACGCCATGCGTTGGGACGAAGAATGCTTCGGGCTGGAACTCGACCTTGACCGCTTCATGATCGTCGCTGTGTCCGATTTCAACATGGGGGCGATGGAAAACAAGGGGTTGAATATCTTCAACGCGCAATACGTGCTCGCCCAGCCTGGGACGGCCTCTGATGCCGATTATGCAGGCGTGGAGAGCACGGTGGCCCACGAATACTTCCACAATTGGACGGGTAACCGCGTGACCTGCCGCGACTGGTTCCAACTTACCCTTAAAGAAGGACTCACGGTTTTCCGCGACCAGGAATTTTCCGCCGATATGTTTGCCCGTGCAGCGGGAGAAAAGGGCGCTGCTTCGGCCAGGGCTGTCAAACGCATCAAAGATGTCGAAAGGCTGCGCGCGACACAGTTCTCAGAAGACAACGGCCCGATGGCGCACCCGATCCGGCCCGACAGCTATCGGGAGATCGACAATTTTTATACTGCCACGGTGTACGTGAAAGGGGCTGAAGTCGTCCGTATGCTCAAAACCTTGCTTGGGACGGAGGGTTTTCGCGCGGGGATGAGTCTCTATTTCCGCCGTCACGACGGGCAGGCCGTGACCTGCGACGATTTCGTCGCCGCCATGAGTGATGCCAATGAAACAGATCTGACCGCTTTCATGCGTTGGTACGCACGGGATGGTACGCCCCGGTTGAAAGTGCAGGGCCGGTGGGATGCCGCCAATGCCAGCTACGCCCTTACGCTCTCGCAGCATATCCCGTTCCCGAAGCGAAAATCGCTGCCGCTGGTCATCCCGGTGGCGGTGGGGCTGATTGCCCCCGATGGCAGCGATTTGCCGCTACGCCTTGAAGAAGAGAGTGAACAGAGTGCTGGTGAAGCGGTGTTCACCAAAGTGCTGACGCTCGATGAAACTGAGAAAACTTTCCGTTTCACCGGGATCGAAGTCGAACCCGTGCCTTCGATCCTGCGCGGTTTTTCTGCTCCTGTCATTCTCGAACAGGAAGAAGACGAAACCCGGTTGGCCTTCCTTATGGCCAATGACTCCGACCCCTTTAACTGTTGGGATGCCGCGCAACGCTACAACGAGAGGGTGATCCTTGCACGGGCTGCCGATCCCCATCGGGAAACGCCGACTGCCTGGATCGAAGCTTTCCGCACGCTGCTCATCGATAGTCGGCTCGATCCAGCCTTTCGCGCCAAGGTGCTCGCTTTGCCTTTGGAAGCCTACCTGCTTGAACGCATGAACCCCGCTGATCCGGCTGCCCTGCGTGCGGCGCTCATCCACATGACGCGCGAACTCGGTTCTATGCTGGCTGACGACTGTCATGAATTGACCCGCACCCTGTGGGTAACAGGGCCTTATCGTTATCACCCCCTGGATGCCGGACGGCGCGCATTGGCCAACCTGACGTTGCGCTACCTTGTTGCTGGAGGGGACGCCCGTGGCGTGCCGCTTGCCCTGGCGCGCTTCGCTACCGCTGACAACATGACAGAATACATGGGAACGCTCAACGCGCTGATGGCGAGTGCTGACGAGGCAGCGCGCAATGCCGCGCTTGACACTTTCCGCAGACGGTTCGATGGGCGACCCCTGGCGCTCGACAAGTGGTTTGCCCTCCAGGCACTGGCCTGGCGCTGGAGCAAGCGTGCCCGCCCGGCGCTCGACAGGGTACGCGACCTGATGCAGGATCCCGCCTTCAGCTTGTCGAATCCCAACAAAATCTATGCCTTACTGGGGGCTTTCTTCCATGGCAATTCCGGCGAATTCCATGCTGGGGACGGTAGCGGGCACGCTTTCTGGGCTGATCAGGTCTGCGCGCTCGATGCCCTGAATCCGCAAATTGCGGCGCGGATGGCGCGTGCGCTGGAAAACTGGCGACGTTACCCCCCGGATTTGCAGGTAAGCATCCGCACGCAACTCGAACGGGTGAAGGCGCAATCGGGTCTCTCCAATGGGGTGGCGGAGGTGATCGACAAAGCACTGGACTGAACACGGTTTTGCGAAGCAATTGTAAACGATAGGTTTTTTCATGCGCTGCTCTGCCAGTTTTCCGTCTTTTCGAGTGCCGCTATAGCTACTGGCCAGCGGGCTATCTTTTTTTGCTTTGTATCGGCATAATCCGCGTGCATTCAAAATCTGGTGAAACAGAACATGTATTGCTCTTCATGCGGTTCCGATCTGGGGTCAGAGCCCAAAAAATATTGCGGCCATTGCGGTTCGCCACTTCACCAACTGAATTCCGATACACAGATTGCCAAACCGGTGGGGCAGGAAGGCGCATCCACTACTCTTGCGTCCAAGTCTAATGGTGAAACGACCATAAACAGGGTCGTGCTTCGCTTTGTGTCCAGACTCGTACCTGTTTCCTCACCCGTGTTCCGGGTCGTGTCCCTGGTCGTGCCCTGGCTCGTTTCTAAACTCATTTTCATGTTTTCTCCCGACTCCATTTTCGGCAAACGGCACCCCAGGTTCATCAGATTGTCCAGGGGTCTGGCTATTGTCGCAGTAGTATCTGTGGCTACGATATGGTGGAAGTTGAACACGGAAAAAATGCCTGCCCAACCAGAATATGATTCCTCGGGCGACGTTCATTCCTTGACAGACACCTCTACGTTGGAGAACGATGCTCCGCCTGTAGAATCAACTTTGGAGAACGATACTCCGCCTATAGAATCAACTACGCTCCCGGATCAAAACGTAATACCACCAGATCCAACGCTGAAACCTGACGATAAAACGCAACTTGGCGGCAAAACGCAACTCGGCGGCAAAACGAAACCTGGCGACAAAACCATAGACCCAACACAAATATATTTCCCTCCAAATAAGCGGCGCTGAGGGCAAGTCAGGGGCGTTTCCAAAACGAGCGACGCCAGGATGTCCGGTGTGCTGTTGCTCGAATCGCAGTCCACCCCATATAGAGCCGCCCGTGTTTGCCGTCTTTTTTTCCAATCGCTACGAGAGTCTGCTGGAAGCCCTGTTGGCGCGGCGGGAGGCTCTCCGTTTGCAGGGGCCGTTTGCGTGTGGGCAGGTGATCGTTCCGGGAAGCGCGCTTAGGCGGCGTATCGAACTGGCGATGGCGGATCGCTTCGAGATCGGTGCGGGGCTTGATTTTGATTATTTGGCGCAATGGCTGTGGCGGCAGATTGCCCGCGTCGTGGATGTCCCGGAGGCTTCGCCATATGCTCCGGACGCACTCATCTGGCGGATTTTTGCCGCGTTGGAAGGGGATTGGCTGGGCAAGCATGCGCGGTTGGCGCATTATCTGGAAGGGGCGGACGCACGGCAGCGTTTTGAATTGGCTGGAAGGCTGGCGCGCCTATTCGACCATTATCTGTGTTATCGCCCAGTGTGGCTCGAAGGGTGGGCCGCCTCGATGCCCGCGTTCGTGTCGCGGGAGAAACTCCTTCACGCAGACGAAGCCTGGCAGGCCGAATTGTGGCGGCGCATTGTTCTTCATGATGAAACCCAGCCATTCCGATTGCCGTTCATGGATTTCCTGCGCCGCGTGGCGCAGATGGAAGATACCGAACTCGCACAATTTGGCCTGCCTGCTGCCGTTGATGTTTTTTGCCTGCCAAGCGTGCCTCCGCTCTATCTGGAGGTGCTGCGTACGCTGGCGCAGGTGACGGATGTGCAGTTGTACGTGCTCAATCCGTGCCGCGAATACTGGTTCGATATCGTCGATGCACGCCGCCTGTCGTGGCTGGCGCGCAATCAGCGCAACCATTTTCATGAAACAGGCAACAGGTTGCTGGCGGCCTGGGGCAAGCAGGCGCAGGCGCTGATCGAATCTCTGTTTGAAAGCGATGCCCCTGTGCTGGAGAACGCGGAATTTATGCCGAATCCGGCTTCTCACTTGTTGGCGCGCCTACAGAACGCTTTTCTCGATTTACAGGAACTCGAAGCGGGCAGCATCCGCTTAGATGTGGGCGACCGCAGTATTGAACTGCATCTGTGCCACTCGCGTATCCGCGAACTCGAAGTGTTGCATGACCGCCTGCTGGGACTTTTCAAGGAGCGGGAAAACTTGCGCCCGGATGAGCTTGTCGTCCTCATGCCCGACCTTGCCGCCTGCGCGCCGTTGATCGAAGCAGTGTTTGGTACTGCACCGCGGGAGCGGTTTATTCCTTGGCGCATCACGGGCCAGGGGCGGACGGAGGAGAACCCGGTTGCACGCGTGCTCGGTGACCTGCTGGCCCTGGCGGGGGGGGACGCGCCCGCAAGCCAAGTGTTCGACCTGCTGCGGCAACCGTTGGTGGCCGCGTATTTCGGGCTGGCTGAGTCCGCACTGGAACAAGTGCGGGATTGGATGTGCGAGGCGGGCATTCATTGGGGATTAAACGCGGAACAGGCGCGAGCCGCAGGTACTGGTGGCGGGCATACCGTAGAGGCTGGGCTTGCCCGGCTGTTTCTATCCTGGGCGGCGGGAGAAGCAGCTGGACGCGCGCTTTTCGCCGGACAGGCCGGTATCCCCCATGCACCGCAAGGCAGTGCCGGACTGACGTTAGGCGCATTCTGGCACTACGCCCGCACCCTGAACCGTTTACGCGCCGAATTGCTGAAAGCGCATGATGCCGAGGGCTGGCGGGCAGTGTTGCTGGAGGCGCTCTCTGCCTTGATGGGGGATGCGCCGGAGCATGCCGATGAGATGCGTGCCGTTCGTGAGGCGGTCAACGCCTTGGCCGACGATATGGCCGCTGCTGTTCTTGATGGGCAGGAAACCCAGGCCGTGCTGTCGCTCGATGTCATTCGTCTGGCCCTGGCCGAACGGCTCGATGAAGCCATGCACGGCAGCGTGCCGGGTGGTGCGGTCACGTTCAGCGCCCTATCTGCCCTGCGCGGGTTGCCGTACCGTGTGGTGTGCGTCATCGGCTTGGACAACGATGCCTTTCCCGTCCGTGAGCGCGCCGACGAATTCGACCTCATGGCGGCTTTTCCACAAAAAGGCGACCGTCAGCGGCGGGACGACGAACGCAATCTTTTTCTTGATGCCGTGCTGGCCGCGCGCGACGTGCTGCATTTGTCCTGTGTCGGGCGCAGCGTGCGGGACAACGCCGAATTGCTTCCTTCCGTGCTGGTCGATGAATTGCTTGATGTGCTTGCCGCCGCCTGCGCCGAAAATCCGGAGAAACCGGATTCGGTTGCCAAAGCCCGTGCCAAGTTGATCGTGGAGCATCCCCTGCAATCCTTTTCGTCCGACTACTTCGTGGCGGAAGGGAAAAGGGACAGCCGCCTTGAAAGTTTTCACGGCGAATTTGCCCAGGCGCTCGATGAGCGTTTTCGTCAACGGCAGGCGCTCAAGGCTGGAGAACAGCAGCGCGTGGAGACGCGTTCTTCCGAAGAAGATGAAGGTGACGGGCATGTTGGGGAAGAGGGCGGCAGAGCGTTTTTTACATCTCCCCTGCTGCTTCCGGGCAAGGAGTGGCATTGCGTTGACCTTGCCCAACTCAAGCGTTTTTTCAGCAACCCTTGCCGTTTCCTGCTACGCGAACGTTTGGGACTCGACCTTTTGGCAAGCGAAGAAGAATTTGTCGATGTCGAATCGCTCGTCCCGGATCGACAGGCGCGCGACGGGCTTGCAGCCCGGTTGCTGCCTGTCCTGCTGGAAAAAGGGGACGTTACGGTCGTCGATGAGGCGCTTTTTCCCCTTGCCCGCGCTGGGGGCGAATACCCTGCCGGAAGCCTGGGGGAAGGGGCGTTGCGCCGTGAGCTGCTTTCCCTGCGTGATTTCGCTGGCCGGGTGAACGCGGCGCTCGCCAAGCCCTGTTGCCCGGTACATACCGTGAAACTTGAGCAAGTACGCGATAAAAACGGTGGGTTTGAAGCCGAAACCTGGGAACTGCGTGCCGTTTTCGGTGCGTTACGCACGGATGGGCTCGTTACTTACCGTTATGGCGGTGCGCAAAATATCCCTGCGAACGATGTGCTCGCGGCCTGGCTTGACCATTTGGCCCTCTGTGCCGCGCCGCCGGCGGGGGTGGAATGCCGAACCCGGGGTTTGTTGCGCAATGGCGGGTTCGTATTGCACCCTTTGACTGCCGCCGATGCGCGCGCACACCTCGGAAAACTGCTGTCGCTTTACCGCGCAGGATTGCAGGAACCGCTGCACTTTTTCCCGAAATCGGGGTGGGAATACGTTTGTGCCCGCGCCCGCGAAGGCAACGAGGACAAGGCCCGCAAAGAGGCGTTCAGGAAATGGAATGATGGAGATTTTCCCGAAAAGAACCACGCTGCCTATCAGTTGGCTCTGCGCGGCATGCGTGTGGAAGAAGTGCTTGATGACGCGTTCCGGGAAAACGCCGAAACCGTATTCGGCGCGTTGCGGCAGGTTCTTGAAGAGTCTCTTTATGGGTTTTCCCTGGGCAGGACGCCTAAGGAAACGCTGAACAATTCCTGAGCGTTCTGGCATCGCAGGTGCGGGTTTCAAACCCGCCCAAAACATAGCCTGACACATGGTCTGCAAGCCGACGAACGGACATGGACGTGTTTGAAACC
>Ga0123354_10021813_pt1 | contig 10096 bp, 7 predicted proteins | sample TergutLab28metaG_2_FD_97872 | JGI IMG/M metagenome (GOLD analysis project Ga0123354, IMG submission 97872) | Labiotermes labralis P4 segment gut microbial communities from Petit-Saut dam, French Guiana - Lab288 P4 | ecosystem: Host-associated > Arthropoda: Insects > Digestive system > Gut ...
AACCTTTTGACGCCTAATGTCAACTATAGTGGTCGTACCGCACCGCTAACCTCTAAAGTTTCATTTTATATATTTATTCAACAAATATAGGTACTGAATATTTTAAACATGGTATATACTCTCAGTTTTTTTCTCTTCAAGATGCAGTTTGTTTCATTATTCTAACGTATTTGGTGCCTGTATTTTTCCATTTTATATACAGGATGTGCTAAAATTTAAAAAAAAAATACCGGCGCCAAAAGGTTAATCTCTGCACAGTTGCCATTATTAACATTTATAAGACAGCCCAAGTACGTAAAACTCTGTACAGCTTCGAAATTAAAATTCTTAATTTGAAAATAACTGTTGATTTTTACTCTCTCTCTCTCTCTCTCTTGTAGTCAGATACTTAGTCTTTTCCTCTTTTATCCTTAAGCCCATTTCTCCAGCCACTCTTTCAAGTGATAGGAAGGCTTCTTTTAATGTTGCTCGAGATCTCGCTATTATATCTATATCATCAGCATATGTCAAGAGCTGGACCGATTTATAAAATATTGTTCCACTCGTCTGCATTCCTGCATTCCTTACAGCTTTTTCCAGTGCTGAGTTGAAAAGTAAACAGACCAGTGAGTCACCTTGTCTAAGGCCTTTCTTTGTAATTATTGAGTCTGATAAATCAGATTGGATTCTGACCTGGCTTTTTGTATTTTCCATAATCATCGGCGTAAGACATATCAATTTATTTGGAATATTAAATTCACCCATTGCGTCATGTTGTTGGTCTCTTTTTATTGTGTCATATGTGGACTTAAAGTCAATGAATAAATGATGAATTTAAATACCAAATTATTTTGTCTTTTCCAATATCTGCCTTAGTGCGAATATCAGATTTTTTGTGGATCTGTTCTTCCGGAAACCACATTGATAGTTCCCAATTTGTTTTCAGCAAATGGTGAAATCCTTGCAAATGATATATTGCACAATATTTAAAAGGCTTACACCTCTATAGTTCGAACATTCCATTATATCTCCCTTTTTATGTATGGGACAGATTATACTTACATTCCATTCCATTGGCATTTTTGTCTTTTGCCAAATATCCTTTATAATAGTGTGTAGGTGTTTTACTAATTCATTTCCACCACATTTAAATAGTTTCGCTGGTATATTTTCTGTTCCTGGGGATTTATAATTCTTTAATTTTTGAATTGCCATTTCCACTTCTTCTGTTGTAGGGGCGGAGTCTTCCTGCATTATAGGTGATCCTTTATTTTGCTCCGTGCTACTGAGAAGTTCATGAAAGTGGTCTTTCCGTCTGTTTCAGATATCACCCGTTTCAGTAATGATATTTCCATTCTTGTTTTCACATATTGTGAGCCTCTGTTTAAAATCGTTTCTAAGCTTATTTATATCCCTATAAAATTTTCTGGTTTGATGCTGTTGTCCTAATTCCTCCAGTCGTTCAACCTGATCGTCTTCATGTTGTTTCTTCTTCCTCTTATGTACCTGTTTTTCTTTTCGTCGTGCTTCCCGATAGTTATCAGTTGAGGCTCTAGTGTAGCTTCGTTGCTGCATGTTGACATAAGCTTTATTCTTTACTTCTGTGGCTTCTTGGCATTCTTTGTCAAACCAGTCGTTTGGCTGTTTTTTACTTGCTTTTCCAAATGTTTCCTCGGCTGTTTTATGGATTGCATCAGTTATTTTATTCCATCTACTATCGAGGCTGTCATTAGGGTTAATGGAAAGTTCCTGCAAATGTTCTTTCAAGTTTGTTTTATACTCAACTTGTTTCTCTGGTAGAGTCATTTTTTCATAATCATATTTTTCAACCTTTTTCACGAGGAACTTTTTAGAGATGGAGATTTTAGCCCGCATTAGCGACACAAGGAGGAAATGATCTGAGTCAACATTGGCACATCTATGTGTTCTAACATCCATTAAATGAGAAAAATGTCGTGAATCTTTAAGAAGATGGTCTATTTGACTAAAATGATGTGCATCTGGAGATCTCCAAGTTATCCTGTGTGTATCTTTATGTGGGAACAGTGTGGTACCGATAACCATGTTTCTGGATGCTGCCAAATGGATCAGTCTTTTCCCATTTTCATTATTTTCCTAGTGGAAGGCCTCCTTCCCTATTGTAGTGATATATTGCTTCCTAACCAATCTGTGCATTCAGGTCTCCTATTATCAGTTTTACATCATATTTGGGGCAAGCATCATACAAATTCCTCAATTCGTCATTAAAAGCATCCTTCTCAGTGTCAGATTTATCCTCCGTTGATGCGTGAGCATTAATTATACTGTAATTTAAAAATTTTCCTCTAATCCTTAACAAGCACTTCCGGGAAGATTTTGGGTTTAAAGTTCTTAATGAGGCGTTTCACCTTCTTCTGGATCACAAATCCTATTAATAATTTATGTTCCTTGCTATCACTGCTGTAAAAAATAATCCTTTTTTTTTTATTGTACCCGACCCTATCCATCTCACCTCCTGTACAAAGGTTATGTCCACATAATACTTTTCAAGTTGGTCCAATAACATCTGTAATGATTTTGACCTGTATAAAGATAAGACATTCCACGAGCCAATTCTCAGGTCCTTAAACCGTTTCGTAGGTCGTCGTATTTCGGACAGTCCGGCTATTGCTTATTTAGATTTCGCAACAATTTTCCGGAGCAGGTAGTCAGCCTTGCGTCCAACCCCCAGCAATCCTGGAGGACCGATTGTCTTGCTTCTTAGTCTGGATCTTCTTCACGGACCAGTATGGCATGGGAGGCCCTACCGGTAGCTACGCTACCACCAGCATGGCTTCATGATTCATTAGACTACACAAGCCCCACCACCATCTTCAAAGTCATGCAATCGCTAGGTAGGGGCAGAAAGAAATGCTAGTTTGAAAAACCAAGTAGGGAAATTGCGAAGACTTTGGAGGAGAAAGATAAAAAATTGTAAATACAACTTCTTTGTTTCTAGAATACTTAAGATTAGAATTTAGCCGTTTATGTACAGAAGAAACTGGACAGGTAGGTCTCTTTTTATGTGAGTTCTTTCTGCGCGATATAATTTTAACGCGCCTTGTAACTTTACATCACTTTTCGAATTTACGTGATAACATTCGTTTTAACGCGGTGTGGCATACACGATCCGTGGTCGCTCTTGTCTTGTGTTGGGGCTAGTAGGAAGTGACGTCACAATTACGCTATCAGTCACATGTATGGAATGATTACGTTGGTGATGAAATCACGCGGCTCATTTAGTTTCCTCTTCTACAGCATTGGCTTTTCTATCAAAGTGAGGGAGAAACGTAAATACACATCGCCTAATGTAATCCAAGTGAAAATTCGGGGAAAGACAGTCAGTTTTGAAGAGATATTCTACGTAATAAACCGACTTGAAAAAGATGAAAGAATTTAAATATGACGTCATGTTAGTTACGCTCATATTAGCGTCCGAACAATACGTGATAATGTTGAAGATTTCAAGAAAGTGCTAAGTCAGGAACTAAAAGTGTTTATATAGGACGTCCACCGGAGTCCTTTTGGAATGAACCGTACCAAAAAATACGGATGGGAGTCCCTTGCATTTTTCTCGCATTAGAAACAAACAAATATATTATATAGAAATGTATGTATACCTTATACAAAGTACATATATAATACTTTACAGGTCCCTATATCTAATAGTGGTATAGTAATAACTATACAGGATGAGGTTGTCAGAATCCGAACCCCATAAAATACACCATTTTCAATGGGAATTTTGTGTTCGACATGCGCGACGTTTTTTCAGCCACATGTCCCTGGCGTAAAACTAGGCCCGACTGTGTAAGGTGAAATAAATATGTTGTAATAAAAACAGTGGTTGTGTACTGAAAAAAAACCTGATGTTAGCAGGCACCAGCGAAGAAATGCACTTGAGACCCACAAATATAATTTCATTTGAGAAACTTTCTAAGGCGTAAGAATAACCGCCGCGACAATTTAAGCCTCTCGCACACAATAAACTCATTTACGCTGATTTTTTCACGTTGCGGTAGCATGCAGCGGTGTGCTTGTTGGGAATGTAAGGTCGTTTAGCAGATAAGACATTGTGTGCTGAAGTCTCCCTTTCCAGGTTCGAACCCGGGAACAGGTTTCCTTAAGATGTAACGGTTTTATTTAAAACTCACATAAATTTTTGTTTACGGTTTGCGTCGGCAAGTCAACGTTTGTTCTGCTTACTCTGCTAATTCCGGCATTGGGCTGTCCGCTTAGCAACCGTTGTTGCAGGTGTGCGAGGATCGTATTACAGAATGGATGTCAGGTGGCAAAATGAGTAACTGACGTTTGTGGCGAAAGCATTATCCACTGGATCACTTATGAAACATCAAGGCAGCGAGCAGGAAGTAAGTGTGTGTGTGTGTGTTCTGGTACATATTGAGTAGTTCGACTTCAATAAATGAGGCTGTTTTCTATAAATTCAATTTGGCTTATCATCCCTGTCGTCTCCATCCTTCCATCTCCCCCTCCCCCGCAATATTCCCTGTGACGAGGAGAATCACTAGAAAGGCCGGGTATATTAGCTTGTGTGAAAATCGAATTTTTATGACAATGAGCACAAGATCTCGTCAGTGGACGTTATAACCTGTCAAAAAAAATTAGAGAATATTTATTTTTTACTTTGTCATCAGAAGTCTGTCTTTTAATAAGCACGCTCCAAAATGTCACTCTCCAGTATTCCATGCCGTATATGCCCATTCATCTTTTAACTCTACTATTCTTCACACTGCAGTAAAAATCCAATACCGAACACAGCATATCAGTAGTTCATCATATTACAAGTTACTATGACCGTTTAAATTATCAGGGCAGATGTTGCAAAATAGGATTCAGGAGGTCATTAATCTTTTAGGCCTTATTATGTATAATATAAAAAATTCTTTCTTGTCAGTATACTCCAAATCATTTTCGAATTCTCGCCTCAAATAAGTGTCAGTATTTACTAGATACGCCAAATATAAATTACTATATTGCAAAGGAGAAATATGCTCTTGGTTTTTCGTAACAATATAGAGTAACAAACTATTCAGACTAGAATTCGTAACTCATAATTTTCCAATCTGCTTCAATGTCTTATTATTATTATTATTATTATCATCATCATCATCATCATCATCATCATAATCATCATTTATAAATTTTTTTGGGGATTTTAAAAATGTATACCTGAAACAAATCACGTTTCTAGGATATTTAACGTCGCAACTATTCAATGTTACTATATATGCAACATGTAATGTTACTCCCTGTGAGAAACATTTTGTAACTCTACATTACTACTTTCCGAAATATTTTTTAGTTGCTTCTATAAATTACTGGTAACACTTTGTTTATATTTTCCTCATAGACTGTTTTCTATGTAATGCCTTTATATTTTAAAATATTTTCGGTTTCTTTCTTAATCACATTTATACGAAGGGGTGCTGATAAGTCTATAACCCGAACATGAAGGAGACAATCTACAGCGACCAAGTTGGGATTTATTCAACTTACTATCCACGAAGCTCAATAAACTTCTTAGCCCGTTGCTCTAACTTCTGCAAGCCACTCAAAAAAAAATTCAGAATATTGTCCGTCCAACCAGGTCTCAGCGGCAGCAATGACCTCTTCGTCGGACGAAAAATGGCGACAATTCAGTTGTTTTTTAATTCCAGTGAGCAGGTGGTAGTCCGAGGGGACCAGATCCGAAGAATAGGGTGGGTGATCAAGACACTGGAAGCCCAAGTAGGCCAGTTTCTTCTGAGTCGCAAGTGCATGGTTAGCCGGGGCATTGTAGTACAAGAACAAGACCCCCCCCCCTTGGTGAATTTTCCGCGGCGTTTTTCTTTCAAAATGTCATTCAATTGCACAAACAGAGACGAGTAATACCCCGCGTCGAATGTTTGGCCCTTTGGAAGATAAGCAATGTGGAGGATGCCTTTTGATCCCAAAAAATCGAAGCGAGAACTTTTCAAAAGGATTTTTGCACTCGGATTTTTTTGGGGGAGTGGTGAGCCGCTATGCCGCCAGTCCATTGATTATTGTTTGTCTCCGGTTCATAGTGATATAACCAGGTTTCATCAATGGTCACCAAACGCGATAGGAAGTCATTTGGATTGCGCCGAAAAAATCCAAAAGTTGCTCAGACGACTGGCACCTATGACGTTTTTGATCCGCATTCAGGCATTTCGGGACTCACTTCGCGGAGAGTTTCCGCATTTCCAAATCCTCATGAATGATGGACCCAACCCGCTCACGTGAAATGCCCGGTTGCTCAGCTATTGATTTAGCAGAAATCCGGCGGTCTTCCAAGTTTATCTCGTGAATTTGATCAATAATCTCCGGGGTGGTCACTGTTTTGTGTCGTCCAGGACAAGGCGCATCACAGGTGGAAAAATCACCTCGTTTAAACTGGGCCATCCAGTTTTTGACGGTGGCATACTATGGTGCATATTCCCTTAACCTTTAGACGCCTAACGTCAACTATAGTTGACGTACCGCACCGCTAACCTCCAAAGTTGCATTTTATATATTTATTCAACAAATATTGGTAATGAATATTTTAAACATGGTATATACTCTCCTTTTTTTCTCTTCAAAATGCAGTTTGTTTCATAATTCTAACGTATTTGGTTTCTGTATTATTCACATTTTACATACAGGGTGTGCTAAAATTAAAAAAATAATTCCGGCACCAAAAGGTTAATGTTTCTCTCAGAATAGCATAAATTTCCTTCGGCGCCTTGCCTTGGAGGAAAGAAAACTTGATGACAACTCGCGTCTCCATGTTATTGAAATCTCGAACATTGCCTGACATGCTTCCTTTCAGCCTCTGTAACAAGAAAAGATACGCAATTCAGCACATGAACAGACCCCATCTTTCCAACGACACTATCGATTCCGTCCTACGACATCGGGAAGTAAGTCTGGCTAAGGACCTTTCAGCACCCCCTTGTATCTCCGAGAATTGCACTGTCTGTTAACAGGTATGTATCATTTTAATTAGTGTTAGGGATAGTTCTTACAGTTGTCACTTGTAGATTCCGTAATATTTAATATTACTTTTATTATTATCACAAAAGTTTCTCTAAAAATGATTGCTTGACTACAGATTGTATACTTCCTTAATAACTCCACGAAGCAGAGTCGTCCTTGAGACGTTAATCGGTGCTCAACAAGTCAAGAAATTCACCGCATTATATGGAACCCGAAGGTTCTTTACTGCATTCAAAGTGCCCGCCACCTGTCCCTATCCTGAGCCAGATCTCTCTGGTCCCTGCCACCACATCCCACTCCCTGAAGATACATCTTAATATTATCCTCCCATCTGCGCCTGGGTCTTCCAAGTGATCTCGTTCTCTCACGTCTCCACACCAAAACACTGTATAAACCTCTCCTCTCTCTCATACATGCTAAATGCCCCACCCATCTCATTCTTCTCGATTTTGTTACCCGAAAAATATTCGGTGAATACAGATAATTAAGCTCCTCATCATGTAGTTTTCTCCACTCCCCTGTTACCTCGTCCCTCTTAGGCCCAAATCTGCTCCTCAGCGCACTATTTTCCAACGCACTCAGCCTACGTTCCTCCCTCAATGTGAGCGACCAAGTTTCATAACCCTACAAAACAAGAGGCAAAATTTATAGTTCTCTACATCTTACTTTTTGTATTTTTAGAAAGCACACTGGAAGACAATATTTTCTGCACCGAATGATAGCAAGCATTATCTGACTTCAGTCTGCTCATAATTTCTTCCTGAATATAATATCAACATCAAATAAAAACTGGTGCATGCCGTTTAATTTTGAAGCCATCCTCGTTTTCTTGAAACCTCCTAAAACGCACTCTAAGAAAAGTTGAAAAATGGCGATAAACATATCCTTGTTTCAAACAATTCCTAAAGCGACACATGTCAAACAAATGCTTGCCTACCCGGACTCTGATATAGGTGTTATTCAGATACTTTTTAAAGTTGTATTAGTTAGTATCAACATAAAAAGATAGAATATATATTTATTAGCTTTACCAGTTTCATTGGAATACCGAACCCAATGAACGTATTATAAAAACCTCCCTCCTGAGGCATAATCTCTCCTGGAGTCTATGAATAGCTGATGCACTATTTCATTGTATTCCCATTTTTTTCTATTATTTGACCAATTCAGAATATATATCTATAGATGACATGTTGCTGTAAATAGAATGCAACGAAATAGATTACCCAGGCTAATGAAACAGTACTCCCCAACTGGCAGAAGGAATCATGGAAGACCTTTGAAGAGACTTCTGGATACGTGAGAATGGAACGGGTCAATAAGTGGCCCAACTCCATGAAAGATACATGATGATGATTACTTGTTGCGCCGAAATCCACACTGAAGATCCTAATGATTTCCTCTGCTTGGGGGTTAATTTTGACAGCAGAATACTGGATAAAATTTTATACGTGTTTGACAGAAATCATTTGCCTTCTAATTACTACAATCTGTTTTATCACCATTCTTATAAATAGATAAAAAGGCCTACTCCTTCCACTCCTAAAGCAATTCTTTCTTATTCCTAATAGAATCAATAAGTTTATGGATCTCAGAGCGAATTGTTCTACCTGCTACTTTAATCAATTCTGGTGGAATTTGATTAATACCTGGTGATTTGTTTATTTTTGGTTCCTCAATAGCCATCTCAAACCCAAAGCCCTCGGCTCAGGTGCTAGTGGTTCTGCTGTAGGTATGTTGGCCTAACATAACTAACCCCATGTGCATCGAACAGTAAAGAGAAATATTTCCCCCACTTAGCCAAAATAATGTGGCAGTCTGTAACCAAATCATCCTTCACATCCTTTAATATATTAGATTCAGACTGCTAATTCTTCTTAAAATCATTGATGACCCTACACAAGTCTCTGATATTTTTTATCTTACTCTTTGTTTCATGCTCATCAATTTTAACTTTCAGATATTCATTAATTTTGTTCCTGAAATGTCTACTATTTTCACGTCTTACATTGTTTAGATTATCTACACTCTTTGGTTTGGATCCTTTAACCACTGCACATTAGCCTGCTTTCTTTGATCTAAAAATTTAAACTTCCTTAATCAAAAGATTGTTTATGCTGCTTCAATTCGCGCAGACTTAAACTTTCTGTAGCTGACGTTTTGGTATTCCCTTTAATGTTCTTCCAAGCCCTATTTATGTGCTCGCTATAACTTAAGTTCTCCGAAGCTGCAAAACTATTTGAGATCTTAATCTGATACTTTTCCTAACCTCCTGCCCATTTACCTTCTTGAGATTAAATCATTTCCCTTCAAACTTCTTTGCTTCTTGTTTACTTACTGCCAATCTTTCTCTAACTTTTGCAACCACTAGTTAGTGATCAGTTTCACAATTAGCTACCCCAAAAATCGTAATCAAGTGTGCCATCTCCTGTGTATCAATTTGTGTTCAATCTGGTTGTGAGTCTTCCCATCAGGAGAGGTCCAGGTGTACTTATGAATGTTGCAATGAGAGAACATCGTGCTCTTAACAACTAAATTTTTTTGATGTAGCAAATTTCACTATTCCTACACCATTATCATTACTATCTTGATGTAGACTCTCATTCCCAATTTTTCGGTTAGAAAATATTCTCTCTCCCCAATTTTGTTCTAAAATCTCGTAACTGAATTTCTACATGTTACTTAAAAATGACCTGCTCAAATTCCTCACTAAAACCGTCTTTTGAATCATCACTTTTCTCCTCACTTGGTGCATGCATATTCAAAACAATATTACACCAGCGACCTCTCATAACTATATATGACACCCCATCACTAACAGCCTCTATTCTCTTAACTGCTGATAATATTCTCTGGTGTAAAAAAGTCCTGTTCACGACTGAGGAGTTTCGTTTCCTTTTCCGTAGAAAAAAATTATAACCTCCATTTCTTACCGAGTCCTTTTTGTCCCACCTAACTTCCTGTACACCCACTGAATCTATTTGAATAAAGGTTGACCAACTAGATGACACTTGCTTTATTATATATTGCTCAACATGTTTCAGACGTTAATACGTCCATCTTCAGGAGCTAGCGAGTACTTGTGTTGTGTAGGCTGACT
>Ga0123354_10021815_pt1 | contig 10096 bp, 12 predicted proteins | sample TergutLab28metaG_2_FD_97872 | JGI IMG/M metagenome (GOLD analysis project Ga0123354, IMG submission 97872) | Labiotermes labralis P4 segment gut microbial communities from Petit-Saut dam, French Guiana - Lab288 P4 | ecosystem: Host-associated > Arthropoda: Insects > Digestive system > Gut ...
CTGTTTGATAACAGATATGGAACGGGTCAGTCGGTCTGGGACGGGATAAACCGCACCACGAACCTGATAGTCGCGGGAAAGAACGTCGTCGTCGCAGGTTACGGCTGGTGCGGCAAGGGCATCGCCATGCGGGCAAAAGGTTTCGGAGCGCAGGTGATCGTAACTGAAGTCGATCCGGTCAAGGCACTCGAGGCTATGATGGACGGCTTCGATGTTATGACAATGGACGACGCCGCGCTCCTCGGCGACCTTTTCATCACGGCGACCGGCTGCGCCGGGGTTATCACGCAGCGCCACTTTGGCAACATGAAGGATGGCGCGGTGCTTTGCAACGCAGGCCACTTCAACGTCGAGGTCGACGTTGCCTGGCTCGATGAAAACGCCGAAAAACAGCCGCAGAAGCAGAATATAATGGGTTATCAACTGGCAAACGGCAAGTCGGTATTCGTTCTCGCGGAGGGCCGCCTTGTCAACCTCGCGTCCGGGGACGGGCACCCCGTCGAAATCATGGACATGAGCTTCGCGATACAAGCGCTCTCGGCCCGGTTTTTGGTGCAAAACCACAAGATGCTGGCCCCGGGCGTCATACCGGTCCCGTCGGATATCGACCTCGACGTCGCGTATATGAAGCTCGCGTCGCGCGGCCTGACGATTGATAAGCTCACGGATGAGCAAGCGCGGTATTTATCCAGCTGGAGCCTGGAATAATAAGAATTCCCGCTATTGGGAGGCCGTATGAAAAAAATCATGCTGGTATTCGGCACAAGGCCGGAAGCGATAAAAATGTGCCCGTTGGTACTCGAACTGCGGCGGCGCGAATGTTTTGAAACCGTGGTCTGCGTCACGGGGCAGCACCGCCAGATGCTCGACAGCGCGCTGGAAGCATTTGATGTTGCGCCGGAGTACGACCTTTCGATCATGGACGTCAATCAGACGCTGTTTGATATTACGCAGAAAGTCATGACCGGGATGCGGGATTTGCTGTTGTCGGAGAAACCCGATGTTTTGCTCGTGCACGGCGACACCACAACAACCTTTGCCTCCGCTTTGTCCGCGTATTATCTGGGCGTCCCCGTTGGCCATGTCGAAGCGGGCTTGCGCACATATAATACCCGTTCCCCATTCCCCGAGGAATTCAACCGTCAAGCGGTAGACATCGTGACCGATTTCAATTTTGCCCCGACCAACGCCTCGCGGGATAATCTGCTCCGCGAGGGCAAGCGCCCGGAAACAATATTCGTCACCGGCAACACGGGTATCGACGCGCTGAAAACAACAGTACGCGCCAACTTTACGCATCCCGAACTCGAATGGGCCGCCGATTCACGGCTCGTAATGCTCACGGCGCACAGGCGCGAGAACCTCGGAGAGCCAATGCGCCGGATTTTCCGTTCGATACGGCGCGTCGTCGAGGAATTCCCTGACATCAAGGTGCTTTATCCCGTCCACATGAACCCTCAAGTCGTGCAGACGGCGGAAGACGAATTCGGCGGGCATCCCCGCATCCGTCTGATCGAGCCATTGGACGTCCTGCTGTTTCACAATTTCCTCGCCCATTCATACCTTATCCTGACCGATAGCGGCGGGATACAGGAAGAAGCCCCGTCGCTTGGAAAGCCCGTTTTGGTTCTTCGTGACACAACGGAGCGGCCTGAGGGCGTGCAGGCAGGCACGCTCAGGCTGGTAGGCACAGATGAGCAGGCGGTTTACGACGGGTTTCGCTCCCTGCTTACAGACCGGACGCAATACGAGGCGATGTCCAAGTCCTCAAACCCTTACGGCGATGGCTTTGCCTCGAAACGCATAGCGGATATACTCAGCGAGAAACTATAAAACTAAAATAGGAGGAACAAAATGAGAATCCCGACATTCGACCCGAAAGAACTGAAAGTAACCGGCGAAAAACCGGCGACCATCTTCATGCCGGCTATAAAAACATATGATTACCCCGTGACGCCGAAAGAAGCGTTCATGTCGATGATGAACCGCAAACCCGTCTGGCAGATAATCGGTGTGGAGAGCCGGATATTCACCCCTGTGATCTTCCCCGACTATATTGCCCGCGCATTCGTGCTCGAAGATAAGCCATTCGATAATCAAACCGGCGGCGGCGGGAAGGATATGTTCGGCATCGACTGGGAATACATCGCCCAAGTCGGAGGCTCGATGGTGCGTCCGGGCAAGCCGCTGCTTGACGACGCCAACGAATGGCGCGACAAGGTCGTTTGGCCGGATATCGACGCGTGGGACTGGGAAGGCGCCGCGAAGAGGAACAACAACACATATCTAGCGACCGACAGCTACAATACCAGTTGGCTGATGACCGGATGGTTCGAGCGCCTGATCTCTTTCATGGACTTTGAAGGGGCGATCATGGCTATATTCGACGAGGATCAGAAAGACGCCGTAAAGGCGCTGTTTGACAAGTTGTCCGATTTGTATATCAAAATTTTCGACAAATTCGTCACATATTTACCGAAAGTCGACGGCTTCTTCATACACGACGACTGGGGCAGTCAAAGGGAGACGTTCTTTTCCCCCAAAGTCGCTGAAGAAATGATCGTCCCATATATGCGCAGGGTCACAGACTTTCTGCACTCTAAAGGTAAGGGCTGTGAATTTCACAGTTGCGGCCAGCTTTTCAAGCAGGTTCCCAATATGATCCTAGCCGGTTGGGACTCATGGGGCGGCCAGCCGATGAACGACACGCAGAAGATTTACGAGCTTTATGGCGACAAAATCATGATCGGCGTCATTCCCGACAAGTTCGATCCCGAAACGGCGTCGGAAGCGGAACAGCGAGCCGCCGCGCGGGCATACGCGGATAAATTCTGTAACCCGGAAAAACCCTCTTTTTTGAATTTCAGCGGCGCGAGCCTGCTCACTCCCGCCTTTAGGGAAGAACTCTATATCCGCTCGAGGGAGAATTACGGCAATTAATTTTATTAAGGTTCACACCCCGCGTGCAACCGCCGCGAATTGCGCTCCGTAAGCTTAGACAAGGATGCCGGAACTCCGCGAAAGAGCGCATAGATGCGCGGCATAGCGGGAAGGAGCGCAGTTGCGGCGGCTGCGTATAGATTGGCGTAAAGTGTATCCGGTCAATCCCTGATTATTTTCAACATCCCGCGCAAAGAATCAAAATAGAAATCGCTCTCTTTCCGCAGCTCGTCCTTTTGAGCGTCGGCGGACAAGTCATAGATTGCGGCGACTGTGAAGCCGGCCATTTTCGCCGTCCTTATCGCATACGGCGCGTCCTCGGCGACCAGCGTTTCGTTGACCTCTGTACCCATAAACGCCGCCGCGCGAATGTAAATATCCGGGCGGTTTTTACTTGTCTCTTCTTCCCTGCACGTAAATATCCTATCAAAATACTCCAGCACTCCGCAGCGCCGCAGCGCCGGTTCGACTAAGCGCCTGTCGGTCGCCGTGGCGACGCACATTTTCACTCCGCTATCGAGCAGCGCCTCCAAAACCGGAATAGCGCCGTCTTTCAGCGGCGCTTTATAGAAATAGAATTCCTCAAGCAACCGGTATATGCCGCTCAAAATCTCGTCTTCGGTCTCGCGGATACCGTATACGCGCTGAAAATACCTCGGTATCTCATGCCCCCCAAGCGCCAGCAAAGCGGAATATAAGCCTGGCATCGGCGTCTTTCCCTGGCTTATCAGGTAATCCTCCGCTACGCTTTCCCATACGCGCATAGAATCGAGCAGCGTACCGTCCACATCAAAAATCGCTCCTCTTATTGTTCTGATAAATTGCTTTTTCACGTTTATTTCCTTGTTTTCCTTACTATCTTTACTTTATACTTGCGAGCGAAAATATAATTTCAGTCTTTCAGCCATCGTAAACCGCCGGCCCACATGATTATCAATGTCCCGGCGCGTACCTCAACAGCGGCGGGCGCGCCGGTAAACTCATTGCTCACGCCGAGCGGATAATCGTATTTAAGAACGGCGTCATTAAGCGGATATTTCAGTCCGGTAAGCGTCACCCCCGACGCCGCGCCCCCGGCGCAAAAAACAGAGATATACCCACAGGCGCCCTTCTCAAACCGCAAAGCTCCGTTTGAGACAGCAGTAACGCAGATATCGCGCCCCGTCAGCACACCGCGCGCCCCTTTTTGCGCGATGTACGCCAAAAGCTGGATGTTGGCGAGCGTATGGTCAAGCCTGCCGCCGAGTCCCCCGTCTATGACGAAGCTCCCGCACCCGCGCTCAAAGCCATATTTTACCGCCAGCATCATGTCGGTATCGTCCTTTTCGGCGGCGATGCGCACGATATTCGGGTGCCTCGGCACGTCTGTGAGCGAGTCAAAATCGCCAACAACAAGGTCAGGGATGATACCGCGCCGCGCAAGCTCCGCGTAGCCGCCGTCGGCGGCGATAATAAAGTCGTCCCGCGCTGGCGGCTCGCTGCCGCTAAACTCTCCCGCCCCCGCTATATAGCAGCGCATACTATGCCGGCCCCCTCAGTCTCAGATGGATTGCTTTTCATATTTTAACATATTTATTAAAAGCGCGCACATAGTTTTTCCGGGAATAAGTTACTGTTATAATTCGCGATAGGTTGCCAGTCAGTTGGTATCCCAAAAACACGCAATGCTTACAGTCTGCACACAAGTTTACCTAATAATTCAGGCTTTTAGCCGCAGTGCCCGCGCATTGGCTGTAACCAACCTGTGTTTTGGGGATATCCACTGACAAGTAAGCGCGAAAGGAGGCGGAAACGCAATGTTATACGAAAAACTCGCGGAATACGCGGCGGACGGAACCTATCCGATGCACATGCCGGGGCATAAACGCAACCCGGGCTTCATGCCCTCCACGCTGCCTTTTGATATTGACATAACCGAAATCCACGGCTTCGACGACCTTCACGAACCGCACGGCGTGCTGAAGGAAACATCAGAACTAGCGGCACGGCTCTACGGCAGCGACAAAGCGTTTTTGCTCATCAACGGCTCCACGGTAGGGATTCTCGCCGCCATTGGCGCGCATACTTCGCGCGGCGACAAAATACTCATTCCGCGAAACTGCCACAGGTCTGTGCATAACGCAGCCGCGCTGTTCGGGCTGACGCCTGTTATCATTGAGCCAATCATCGACGCGGCGACGGGGATACCGTGTGATGTCGCTCCCGGCGCCGTCGAGGAAGCGCTCGATAACAACGCCGGTATCAGGCTCGCTGTCGTCACATCCCCGACCTATGAGGGCGTCGTCAGCGACGTCGCGTCGATAGCCGATATCGCGCACAGACACGGCATCCCGCTATTTGTGGACGGGGCGCACGGGGCGCATTTGGGATTCTCCAAACGGTTCCCGCGCGGCGCGCTGCAAGAAGGCGCCGACGTCGTAGTCATGAGTCTGCACAAAACCTTGCCGGCGCTGACGCAATGCTCATTGCTTCATATCCTCGGCGCGCGCGCGGACGCGGCGGAACTTGCGCGGCTGCTTTCCGTCCTTCAGACCAGCAGTCCTTCATACGTGCTGATGGCATCGATCGATTACTGCCTGCGCCTGCTGGAGTCCGAAAAAGATAAGCTTTTCAGTGAATACGAGCGTAAGCTCGAACGTTTTTACACGCAAGTACAGCAACTGAAACGCCTGTCGGTATTCCGCTCCTGCCCCGGTTCATTTCACTCCGGCCCCGGTTCATCCCGCGCCTGCGACAGCCCCGGCTTGCCGCGCGACGGCTTTTTCGCGTTCGACCCCGGCAAGCTTGCTATTGTCACGAAAAATGCCGCGATAAGCGGCATTGAGCTGGCTGGCGCCCTGCGCGAGAAATATAAAATCGAGCTCGAGCTGGCGTGCCCTGACTACGCCGTCGCGATGACAAGCGTCTGCGACAGCGCGGAAGGCTTCGACCGTCTCGCGGCAGCGCTCGTCGCGATTGACAGCGCTTTGTGAATAAGATGTATTGTCTTAGTCCCCGTCCGTCAGCGAAAAATCGATCATGCCGTCGCCGTCCCTGTCGTCGCCCGGGAACATCGCCAATATGCCCTCCTCCGCCGTGTACATGACTCCGTAGAGATTGAGCTCTTTATCGAACTGCGCCACATATACAGCGTCCGATATATCTGCGAGCGTTCGCACTGTAGCAGTATATTTCTCATCCTTTGGGAACTGCCTCTGACCGCCGCCCGGAGCGCCCGGCGTGTGCGAGAACATGTGGAATTGCTCATCGAAATCGAGAATATACAGGAAATCGTTTTTCGACCGCGCTATCACCATATTCCCGGCGGCAAGTTCCTCAAGCACGCGCTCGCCATCCTTCGGCAGCAGGTCAAGATTTACTTCTTCCATTGAAACTCTCCAAACTTTTTTTGTTTTATAATATATCAACAAAAGCCGCCGGTCAATACTTACGGTATGGAAACAGCGTTCTTATAAACACTATTGACTTTTAGGACACCAAGGGAGTTGCCAAACTGGTCGTTTGCATCGTTGATTTCGTTGCAATAGCGGATTATATGTTCAAGGACGCTCTTATCTCGCTCGTTCATATATCACCACTTCTTCCTTTTTTATACGTGATAGAAACTCTTCATCAAGAGCGCCCTTGGTCAATACATCAACCGACATACCCAAAGCCTCTTCAATATCTCTATGAAAGCCTGCAAGCCTGAAATAGCCCCGAATTGCGCCTTTATCAATATATAGATCAATATCACTGGTAAGTGTAGCATCGCCACGCGCATACGAACCAAACAGCAATACACGTTCTACGCCATAGAGCTCTGCAATTGGCTGAATCAGACTCTGAATATCCGAGATTGAATATTGTTTTTCAAGCATATACTCCGCCTCATTCCGACATGATGGGAAAACTATATCATCCAGAGCGTCTTTTGTCCACCAAGCAAGGGGGTTAGGGCTTCTATCTTCTTCTTTGGGAGAGGTCACTGTGTTCGAGTTCGTGCGTTTCTCTGTGTGGATTTCGCGCTTCTCCATCGGAAAAATCCAAGGATTTCCCGACGGGACGTTTAGACCGAGAAATGTTACTTCGGATCAGGAACTCATCGGTTACGCTACCGCTACCCGCGAACAGGCGATAATCATCGCCCTGCGGATGGTTAAGAATCTATAGACGCAATAATTATCGAAATAACACTTCGCGCCTATCGGTATACTGCGCCATGCTCCTATATGCTTTACTGGTGTGCCGCTTCATAAATGCAAATAGCATGCTTATACCCAAACTTTCGGAATAACTTCATCGTAAAACAGTTTGACACCATATATGACACCATGCTATTATATACTCAAAAGTTGGTGAGTGATTTGGGGCAGTTAGATAAGCTAATCGAAAGAGTTCTGAAACTTGATAAGAATTTGCGTTTTGATGAGCTGGCTAAATTACTCAATCGAATGGGATATGTTATGCGACATCCCAGAGGAGGTAGCAGTCATTACACATTCAGTAAACATGGAAAACCGCCTATTACGATTCCAAAAGACAATCCAATCAATAAGGTTTATATTGAAATGTGTAGAAACGCGATATTGATGTTTGAGAGCGAGGCGCAAAAGGATGATTAAGGACTTAAGTTATTATATGGAGTTGAGTTATCGCATTGAGATTATCGAAGACAAAGAAGAAGGTGGTTATGCATTCAGCTATCCTGAACTGCCAGGTTGCATTACAAGTGCGGACACTATTGAAAAAGGTTTGGAAATGCTCAGGGATGCAAAAGAATCTTGGCTCGCTTTATGTATCGAAGATAATTATCCGATTCCGGAACCAATCGATATAGACAACTATAGCGGACAGTTTAAGCTCAGAATCCCAAAATCACTGCACAGAACGCTTGCGTACCGTTCAAAGCAGGAAGGTGTTAGCATGAACCAGCTTTGTGTTTACTTGTTGGCCGAAGGGGTTTCCGCTAATAGCGTAAACAAGAGTTCTGAATGCGGGTGACGCGCGTAATATAAATACCGTTTTTTCTCCTTGCCGCCGTAACAGACGCCGGCGATATTTTTCAGCATACCAACCCAAGCACGACAAAAGTGCGGCAAAAAAGAGCCTTTGGGCTCTTTTTTGATAAAATATTTTTTGCAGGGGTAAGCACAGAATCGGGGAAATTATGCACATAAACGCCGCTCATAATAGTGGTATAGGTATTTGTTGCTCATTTCTATTCACCACCAATTCCCGAAACGTTTGAAAACTTAAGCCAGTTTTGCAGTTTCTCATAAATAACTGGCAAAATCTGCGGATAGGTCATTGCGTCCGGGATGCCGTCGTCAGACACGGTAACGCGGGTTTCGCGTTCCGCTTCCTCTGTTGTGATTGTCAGCGTGGCGTTGACGTAGTTGACGGGATTCAGGGGAATCACCTCACAAGGTTTGTTATCAATCAATGCCGCCGCGCTTAATCGCCGTCACATCTGTTAAAAGCGATCAGCTCATTTAATGGCACTCCGGCATTTCTAAAGCGGTCTTTTCCATCCGTTTTCCCTCTCCAGTCGATGGCTCGGATAGGGCAATGCTGCAAGCAGGCCAGGCAGTGCTCGCAGTTGTGCTTAAACTCCGGCTTACCCGAAGGAAGCGCGATATTGCCCGCAGGGCAGACGGCTTTGCAGGCGCCGCAGCCCGTACACGCGGACGAAACACTAAAGTATCGGTCGCTGTTTTCATCGGGGTAAAAGCGATGTGAAAGTTTGGCCACGAAAGCAAAAGCATGTACGCGATTGGCCGCCCCGCGCTGTACCGCGTCTGCGATCTTCATAATATCCCCGTCGATCTTTTCCCGGAACGCTTCGCTGTCGTTGACCTTGTACCTCGGAATGTAGTTTTCGACCATCTTCAGGTTTTTCCCATAGCTCAGGCGAACGCCGTTTGCCTTCAGCAACGTTTTCACCCGCTCCAGCGCGCCGTAGACAAAGCCGCCATAATTCGCGACGGCGAAAACATACGCGTCTTTATTTGCGATTCGTATTTCCCGTACGAAGCGTTCGACCATGCGGGGCAGTCCCCAAAAGTATACGGGGAACACCAAGCCGACGACACCGTCGCCGCAATCCGCCGGTTCTCCGCGCATGGGCGCGACGTTCCCGCCAATTATTTCGGCGATCTTTTTCGCGGCGTACAGGCTGTTGCCGGTGGAAGTGAAGCAGAATATTGTCGCCATAATTACTAAACCTCATTTCTTTTTGCTATTGAGATATGCAGTGACAATTCAGTGGGTATCCGGGAAACCGTCTTTTTGACGCTCTTTATGACTTTAGTGTGTTATATTGGCAGTGGCTACCGCCTTCTGCCTTAAAAATCGCATCAAAAAGGCTGTTTCCCGGATACCCTCTGAATAGTCACTGAGGCTTATCTGGAATGGTGCGATGAAGTAACTGCCGTTTTGAAAGAGAGAGGGTGAAGCTGTGCTTGGACATTTCGGATTTTCGTACATCGGCCTGATTTATATGCTCATGCTGGCGATACCAAACATTATCTGGACACGGCGCAAGCGATTGCGTTTTTTGGAAGAACATGATATTTTAATTTGGTGTAGGTCAAATGATTTATTAATTCGGAGGTCGCTATGAAACAAATCAGCACGCAGATAATATTCTTGCTTTGTCTGGCATTCGCGGTTCTCGTTGCCGGCTTTGTAATTGCCATAATTTATGTCAATTACCTGTTTGTTTCCAGAACAACCATGGGACTTGGGATATTATTTACGGTTTGTATGGCAGTACCTGCGATCATGCTTATAAATCGACACACCAAGCAAAATGAAGACAGGATAACAAAGCTTGAACAGGAAATTGAATTGTTAAAGACGAATAGCCTCAAATAAATAATCACAATCTCCATTGCCGGACGCGTAAAAAAGGCTTGCCATTTGTGGACAAGCCGTTTTTGCGCTCCAACACTCAGTTATGTGATTCTCTTTTCCGTCGTTTCGGTCTGCTTACGCGCTTCGTGCTCCGCTTTTTTATGCGTCTGCATCCATATTCTTTCTGTAACTATTTTCAATTTGATATGTCGATTGCCCGGCTACTTGCCAAAATCATCTGTCCATATTACAATAGTCGGCGCACCGCCAACCGCCTATTTCCCTTGAAAGAAAGTGATCCGTTAATATGCATATACTC
>Ga0123354_10021816_pt1 | contig 10096 bp, 6 predicted proteins | sample TergutLab28metaG_2_FD_97872 | JGI IMG/M metagenome (GOLD analysis project Ga0123354, IMG submission 97872) | Labiotermes labralis P4 segment gut microbial communities from Petit-Saut dam, French Guiana - Lab288 P4 | ecosystem: Host-associated > Arthropoda: Insects > Digestive system > Gut ...
ATATTTTAATGAGGCTTCTGTATTATACATGTTTTTGACGTTGGACATTAAAGGGATGAATGATATTAGATTGATCTCCAGGCCTATTCATGCTCCCAATCATGAATTAGACGATACAGATACCAGTACACCCCCTACTAAGGTAACTAGCAGGAGGATTTTTGTTGAGTTACTGGGCATTAGAGAAGAGAGTGTTATACTCTATTTATGGGGTATGAACCCATTAGCTTAATTTAGCTTACTTTTCTATGTTAAAATTATTGATTATATCTATCCTTATAATACGAACACACTGAAATCCGATGTCATTTTCGGGCTGTATGCATTTTACACAATGATTTAAGCCTAAAAACTAGTACCAAAGAATACCCAGCGAACAGTGGCGTATAGCTAACACGTAAAATATTTGTCGACTCCGCACAGTGCACTGTAATTCTACTTTGCAAGAGATGTTTTACTGGATAGGCGCGTTGCGTTAGAAAATAAATAAATTATATATATATATATAATATATATATATAAGTATTGATTATTTTTAAGCAATCTCGTTTAATTAAATCAGTAGTTAAGGCATTTTTGCAGTTTAAAATCCTAAGAAATATAAGGTACGGTTTACACATAAGCTGTATGCTTGAGCTTTACGCCACTGAAAATTGAAATTTGCTTACTAGCCGCATTTTATGTGTCACATGAAAGTTTATATTTTAAGCTGATTTAAGGGATCAGAAGTGGAAAGTGAGATCATAAGACGGGAATGTAATATTTGATATGTAGAACTTTTGTCTAGGTAACATTGTCTGTAAATACAGCGAATATTGGCAACTGAACTACTTTTAGTGGCTTAATACGTCACGACACGGTTTTTGTAACCACAGTACATGTAAGAGCAAATTTCCCAGAGGTTCGTTTCAGTAATTTCACCGCACAGTGCGAGCTGGACATTCCACCTAACACACTAGCCTGGAGGTTTTACACTAATTTCTGGGGAAGCCATTTCCACCACTGCGATTTTTTGCCAAATATTGTGAAGAAGTAAAAGCTATTCCCGTCTAGCCCCCAACCGTTATTTTTCCACATTCGTGACCAAATGAAAGGCAAAAAAAAAACGTGCGTGACTACTTTGTCCACGTTTGTGACGTCAAAAATTAATCATGGACTGAAAATAGAATCACGACAACATGATAACAGTTTGCACACAGTACTACCCGAAGTTAGAGTACGTTTCGAAAGAGTACCGAAGTTTAATGTTTGATAAATTTACATTAGTGTAATGTTGGATTGTGCACAGCGTTTTGTACATTCGAATGTACTTGTTTCTAGCTGTTTTTGCTGAAGGATTAGGACATTTAAGTATATATATCACAAATACCAGAAGCCCATTGACTGTCCATCCACTTTTTGTTTTATATTTCAGGGCAGTTCTTTTGTTCCCTTCAGGTTTTGAGCTACTTAACATTAACCTTTATCCTGCGAACATGGAGAATATGGTGAGCTCCCAATAATGCCAGAAGAAGGCAGATGGGATTTAATTCGTCGTTTAATGAGTTTATATCAATATTGTCTACAAAATGTGATGTCTGAGGTGAATCTAATTGATAGTAAGAAAAAAAACAACTTTCTACTTCCCAGTAAATAAACAGACCGTTCATGTCTTCGTTACTGATATTAACAGGTCAAGTCTGATTAGGGAAATTAATCTCAGAAATAGACATGTTTTCCAGAAATATAGTAAAAGTTGTGTAATTTCCTTGTGCCTCCTGGGAGATAATGCAGTAGGTTTCTTAGCGAGTACCAAAAGATTTTAGGTGTCGCCGTTTAAGCATTTAGTATCCCCGGTCACCCGTCGCCCGACATTTGTACAGCCCTGATTAGCTTTTTCATCCTATGTTCTGTGAAAGATGGAAGACCCAGAGATTCGTAGTGGTCAAATGGATTATGCATAATAACAAACGTGACGGAAGGGATGGCTGCTTTACTGCAAAATTGAAACTTACTGACGAACAAAACTGGTGTACCTCATGTTGGTTGCTTGAATTTAGAACTAATTTATCTCAGTATTTAACCAATTTGATGCACAAAATTTGTTTCACAATAAGTTTTATTTCATGCCTCTATATGTTTCGAGCACATGTGCTCGAAACATGTAGAGGTATGAAATAAACTTATTGTAAAACAAGAATTGAGATGCACGGTCAGCAAAAGTCAGGATTTAGAACTGATTGTTACCAAGAATGTCGTCTAAATTTAGAAGTACGAAGCTGTAGATTAAAAATTTAATTGTTGATATTCGTATAATGAATTCCGATAAGAGATAATTCGCGTTGTGCTTTTAGCTACAGAGGCCAAAATGGCGATGGCCTCAGGCAAAACAAATGAACATTAATTATTAAAAGCTATCGCATCTGTATGCAGTGGTACAAGTGTCATGCCAATTACACCGAATCATCGAACATCCGTTAAAATTAACACCGTTTAAAACATATCACTTAAATGTGTGTTATATATCGCTATTCTCCGAATCGATTTATTTAGGAGACATTTACATATTCATTTTTCTTAAGTAGAGAAAAAAGATGCCATGTAGTGGGTCCCTGTCACCACGACATTGCGCGTCCTCAGGTTGCGGATAGAGGAACGGCCTCCGATAAGAAGGGTAGCTGCAAATAAATTGAATAAGCAGTCGCGGACAGCCGACGAGGGGTGGTCCTCCAGCTTGGGGATTGGGCGAGGTGCTAACAGCCCTTCCCTGTAAAAACCTTTGTTAAGAAACACTCACATGCGGGATGCTTGCTCTGGAGACAAAACAATCCGGAGGTAAACTACTCCCTCACACGGATCTCCGGGGGGGCCGGGGGGAGTGTTTCTAGGGGAAACATCACGCAGCATACATTAGGAGGTGGGATGTGGGTATATGGACTGGATTGGGCTGGCCCAGGATAGAGATAGGTGGCGGACGCTTGTGTGTGCGGTTATGAACCTTCGGATTCCGTGAAATGCGGGGAATTTCTTGACTAGCTGCAAAATAGTTAGCTTCTCAAGAAGAACTCTGCACCATGGAGTAAGTAAGTAAGTAAGAGAAAAAAGATGTGTGATTCATCAACAAGAAAATTAAATTTGTTTTCTTATTTCTGATGAATCTGTGCACAACACTTGTTGTAGCACAAAGCCTGATGTACACATTATAAGCACAGTGTTGAAGTTTGTTGATGAGGGAAAGGAATTGAGCTCGGGAGTGAACAAACAGGAAGCAGCAATGTTTGCCTGATGAGAAGTTGCTGTAATATTTGAAAGTTTGGAGAATAGCATGCCACATCTATCTATAATGTTCGTAAGCATAATGCATGACATCAGATGTGGAGAATCTGTAACAGGAATATTAGAGATTACTGAACTCGTAACCTTACCAAATATTCCCTAAATTAATCCCGGTATTATTCATATATACTTTTTGCGTCTTTTTTTTAATACTGTAATTCTGAATTCATTGTTCTGACTTAAAGTATCCCTGTTATGTTTCACATTATTTGATTCACACCAGTAGCGTATTGTGAATGATCATATGAATTTAAAGAATGGACAGGCAGCTCATACGTTTCTCATATCTCAATATTTAAAGTTAGAAAAATAAATGCGTAAATTGACGTATGAAATTCGAGTGAACTAAATTAATTGTGTGAGTCTGATGTTTTTTGTAACCACGCATCAGTGATACAATAGTATAAACCAGTGTTTCTCAACCTCCGGGCCATGGTTCTGTAGCGGGCCGCGGCATCAATTATACCGGGACGCGATAAGTTCTCCTGGAATTTGTCATTTCAGTTTTCTAAGCAATTTTCATGAATAAATGTTTTATAGTGGAAATATTCTGAGGAGAAAATGTTCGTGAATGTGTCGAAAAACTAAGATCCAGATGTTGGCCTGAGGAAACTACAATATGCTACAAGATTTCAGTAGTCCAGTGACTGGTAACTGATTTAAGTGTAATTTTATATTTGTCAACATGCCACACCGTATTCATAAGTGTACTAATACTCTTTATGATTATGCCATAATTAATTATTAATACTTAAATTAGTTTAATGTATGAACTTAAAAAATTGGAAAGTTATTTACGAGTAAATTTGTTGGGACCGGGCCCTCGTCTTATGAAAAAAGGATTTACCGGGCCGTGGTCTCACAAAGTTTGGGAAACACTGGTATAAACAATCAAGCACATGCAACAATAATAGTTTATTAGTAATTTCAATCAGCTCAACATGTTTCGGGCGATAATTTCGCCCATCCTCAGGAGCACTAGACTTTGTTTACAGCTTATGGTATAAAGCACCGGCGATGCAGCTAACAGGCAGCATCATCAGTGCATTATACCACAAGCTGTAAACACAGTCTAGTGCTCCTGAGGATGGGCGAAATTTTCGCCCGAAACATGTTGAGTTGATTGAAATTACTAATAAATTTTTATTATTGCATCTGGTTGGTTGTTCATAGTATTGTAATTGTGTGAGATCTGATGTCCTATCTTCAGTGACTCAGAATTGCTGGCTTCGGTATGTGTAGTACCGCCACATCATCTCGCTTTTATATACTGACGTTTGATAGGAGATATATACCTGCTATCCTCGCACCAAATGCGGAGGCAGTGTGTAAGAAGCAGCGAAACAGAGCTCATTGAAAACATTATGAATCGACAGAATAAGGTATGTTTATGAATTTAAATAAGAACTATTTCAAATTAGTGTAATTCGTCCCCCCAAAAAAGGTACGAATAATATATTTCCGTTCCAAAAATATCGATCACTGAATTCATAATTACAATATTTTTTCCACAGCACACTAAATACTAAGATTAAACTCAGTTATACTTAAAGATTCGGGTCGTACCGCGCAGTAAACACATTCCTTCTAGGTTATAAATCCCATTCAGTTAATGCTATATAGAGAAATAATGGCTGTCTTTCTGAGATCCGTACAAAATATATAGATACACTGTGTGGACAGAACGCAGATATTCTGAATGTTAAATTTGGTTGGTACGTAAAGTAACCACTATGTTTTTTTTTAATGGGCTAAATTTCTCGAAGTTTCTTAAACAGGACAGGGTTGTCAGCATAACATATTTGATCACAATACTTGGCTGACGCGTCACCTTCAACTAGTTTAACCTTGCACAAGAAATGTTCCGTATTACGAGGTGCCCGAGTCTAAGTCCTTGGCCCTCAGCTTTACGTCTGTCGCTCATTGCTAGCGCTGATATTACCGGACGACTGACAAATGTAGCCCTCTGTAAATCAGACGCTGTGTGCTTTGTTAAGGGAAAATTGTGAACAAGTTGGGGAAAGCTGGTGGCAAGCCTGGATTGATCTAAACACGTAAGATTTAAGAATTAAAATTCATTTATTGCCACAAACTGCTCAAAGAACGCGTTTAACGTGCTATAGAAAAATATTATTTCTTCTGGTAATAAAAAGAGTATGATTAATAAATTAATGGACGAAATATAGAGTTTTATTTAGTGTCCTAATATAGTCAAATTTAAATATAAGACTGTGATTTGAAAAGAGAATGCCCTGAGGTCCTTTGTTGAAAGTTCAGCTTAAAATATGGAAGATTTGAGGACGATATGGAAAAGAAAAATTATTGCATGTTACTAGATTCAAAGCCTTAAGGAAGAAATATATTAGTTGGATTTAAACTTAAGTCCCTTTAAAGAGGAAAACAGACTCCCTGTATTATGCGCTTCGAATTATGAATTTGCAGGTCAGACTGATTACATATCCGATACGATGTGATGTTAACCAATAGAGGTGGCACCTCTGACGTGCTGGCGAGAGACCTGCAAAGGACTTCATTCAGAACGCAAACTATAATACTGGAAGTTATCGTGGTTAACCTCAATTACGCTAGACCAATGACAGGACGATATTGATCCACGGTCATTTCTTTCCAGATCCTAACAAGTTCATTGCTAAATAATAATCCTAACATCCAATAATACATAACCAGATGTAACAAAAGCGTCGTTACAACAAACAAAGCTTCACAATATAAATAAATATATCACCACAGATATACCAAAACACTCGTTAATTAGCTCAAGTATACCACAATCCAGTACAACATGTAAAATAACTTGTCACCAAATTTTAAAGTCATGGTTCCGTGCATCAGAATTCAATGTTAATAAAATTCGAACCAGATGCAACAGTCCCGATCAGGCCACGTTGGAGGGAAGTAGCAGTACCTGTATTATGACCTGTACCGGAGGTTGCGGTTACAGTTTTTAGTACTCCTGATGATGGGTGCTGTGACACCCGAAGCATATAGAGTGACTTTGCAGTGAATAAATATCTCCATACTGTTGCATCTGGTTGGATTTTTATTTATATTGAACTTATCATTTGAGCCAAAAAAAGAACAAGTTTAGATCTTAGCAACTTGTATCGTAGGTGTGTAATTTATGGGCAAACAAACACGTCAAAAAAAGGAAGTTAATGTGTCCATAAAGTTTATATGCGTGAGTGGAGAGGTGTAATTCAGTATCCATTATTCATTACTATAGACTGTAATGGGCTAAGCGATGCGTGTAGCTAAATTATTGACGTCAACCCACGCCGACATTATTTCTAAATCTGTTGCAAATAATGCAGTAGTATCAACTTCAAGAACTGTAGCTTTAAAAGTTATTTGTGTCGGTTGTTATGAAGAAAAGGCGGATGTGTATAGACCAGTGTTTCTCAACCGCCGGCCCACGGCCCGGTACCGGACCCTGGCATCAATTATACCGGGCCGCTAGAGGTTCTCCTGGAATTTGTCATTTTAGTTTTCTAAGCAATTTTCATGAATAAATTTTTTATTGAGGAGAAAAATATTCGTGAATAAGTCGAAAAACTCAGACCCAGATGTTGGCCTGAATAGACTACAATATGTTACAACATGTGTATAGACATGTGTTTCTCAACCGCCGGGCCGCGACCCGGTACCGGACCCCAGACCCCAGATGCTGGGCTGAGGAAACTACAATATGCTACAAGATTTCGTTAGTCCAGTGATTGATAACTAATTTAAATGTAATTTTATATTTGTCAACATGCCACACCGTATACATAAATGTACTAATACTCTTTATGGTTGTGCCATAATTAATTATTAATATTTATGTTAGCTTAATGTATGAACTTAAAAAAATGGAAAGGTATTTACGAGTAAATTTTTTGGGTCCGGGCCCTCGTCTTATGAAAAAAAGCATTTACCGGGCCGCTGTCTCACAAAGGTTGAGAAACACCGGTATAGAACAGGCCAGCTTTGTTGTACTGATAATGTATTTTTCTAAGAGCGTAAGTTGCGTTCTCTTTTCATTGACTCATCGGTTTAGAGACAGTGTCACTTTGTTTTTTGATGTTTCTACAGGGGTGCTGATAATACCTTAGCCCGAGCAGGAAGGAAACAAGTTAATGTTTCTGTCAGAATGGCGTGAATTTCCTTCGACTCCTTGCCTTGCTGGAAAAAAAAAACTTGATGGCAACTCGCGTCTCGATGTTGTTGAAGTCGCGCGCGTCCCTGAAATGATTCCGAGCTTGTTTCCTCCCTGGTCGGATTAAGTGCTTATCAGAAACCCGGTGTGTTGATATGTTGATTTTGTCTGTTTGGCATCAATAAATATAACATTCTTCGGTCCATGCGCTGAGAAGACAGTGGCATTCTCCTCAATGCACTGTTCGTGCTGGGCATTTCAATCAGGCATTTTATAATAATAATAATAATAATAATATATCCTGCCTCTATAATGCATACAATGTGTGAGTTACATCCCAGTTAGCATGGGAAGAAAACTGGAGTATTACCTGCGAGGTGACCTGTGAGTCCAAAGAAAGAGTTGAGTGTCTAAAATGTAACAAGATATAACCCAACCAGCTGGTAGCTTTCGGAGAGATGAAAGGAAGTCTTGGTTCATTTTAAGAATAAACAAATGGGAGATGAAAGAGACCTGGAATAGCGCGTTAACATAATTATACACTATCATGTGACGTGCGCGCCGCCATTACAATTCAGCAGGTTCAACAAAATTGCGGATATATATATATGTTGGTTTTTAATAACTGGAGGCATATTATATAACATGGAATGAATATTATCGAATTATTCAGAAAGAGAATTAAATATATCTTCGTCAATTTTCCCAATATCCTGTTCGAAACTAAATGTGATTCGTACACGGGGTTCTGCAGACTTGTGTGTATGTTCATAACAGTATCTGGAAGACTTAGAATTCAACCGTCATATTCTGAGAGTGAATATTACCCTCTCAATTGCGTTTAACCCTTTAAAAGCCGAAATAAAGCCCATCTGCAGTTGGCTGATATTATTAGGAACTCACCATATTCTCCACGTTAGCATGACAAGGGTAACCTCGTCCTAAACTCTTTATTTGTGCTCACACATCAAATTTGCAGACTGGAGCCTTCACGCTGTTAGCCCTCTAAATCACAGTACCCCCTGATTTGACACTAACACTAACACATCTGCGTTTGTCAACACTTGTATTTAGGCTTTACATATTCGCAAAAACAGCTGTTATTTTCGTAAGCCGTAATACCGGTAGATCTGTGTAACAACGAAGTATTATTATTATTATTATTATTATTATTATTATTATTATTATTATTGTCGAATTTTTCACTTCTTAGCTTTGACTGGGAAATATTCACATATCGTCGGATGTAGTAATCAACAGGATTAGGTTCGGTGGTCTTACTTGTAGTTTAAAAAGTTTCTTACAATTGAACATGTGCCAAGAATTACAGGTTTTTGCAGTTGTGTGTATGTATTGGGGTGCAAGTTAAGTCTTGTTATACTTTGTGATAGTGACTTTGGATTTACTGCCGTAGATGATATTACTATCGGTATCACTTGTGCTGCCTTTTGCTTCCAAATAACACATACTTCATTAGCCAGTTCTTGGTACTTGTTATTATATTATTATTATTATCATTGTTATAGTTATTATTATTATTTACTGCAATTGCGTTTTCACTATGTGGCAGTAGTCTTTACACCGGTAACAAAACGAATAAATATACATAAACGAAACAATAAGGAACACAGTAAATACAATCTAAATACACATCAGTGATTAAGTTTTGTTTGATTGCATACCTTTTCCTAGTCCTACAGTAAATACAAGCAAACATATTACCAAAACACCCATACAATTGTCAAAACCCCAACACATTACAAAACCCACACATCCACACATTAATGTTGGCAGGGGGCAAAGTATTTAAATGTTATTTAAGTGGAAATCTGCTTAAAACTCTGTGCAGTTAGATTCTCCTTGTGAAGCTAAGAGCCATTTAGCGGATAAAGAAGGTTTCAGCCATTTGTGAAACGCAGGTTAAATTAACAAGTTCACAACAGCAATGTGGAAGCACAGCTTTTCTCTTGGTTATTATCTTCGGCTTGTTTCGATTTGAAACAAGGAGAAACAAATTTCCACCCCAAAATTTTAGAAACCATCGCTAAGTTCTAAACGCATAGAAGTACGAAATGAAAGAATTTCTACTTTGAGGACCCACAAATATGAGACGTCAGCATAAAAAATTTCATTGCTCAGGCGAGCTGGCTCTTGGTTTTTGTGCACCCCTGATATTAAACCATGGATTATTGTTAATATAAGCCCACCTGAATCATAGTTGAAAAACCAAAACCTCAGGGAATAAGACGACCAACTTATCACATGTCGGAGTTGGAAAATTTTTTCTTCCTTCTATATAAATAGCAAAGGGTCTAGTAGCAATAGTAAAACTAGGCATGAAATATATAACAGGAGAATATTAAGAGCAAAGAAGTGGCAATGCAGATGATAGGCTAATGTTTTGAATAATATTAGGCAGACCTTGTGACGGAAAGTGTGTACTTCTGGGTGCTAAAGCCGTGGATATTTGTCCGCTTGCGAACAAATCATACAAATATACTTAGAGTCCTTCTTGAGAAGCTAACTGGTTTGCAGCTAGTCAAGAAATTCCCCGCATTTCACGGAAACCGAAAGTTCATTACCGCACTCACAAGCGTCCGCCACCTGTCTCTATCCTGGGCCAGC
>Ga0123354_10021818_pt1 | contig 10096 bp, 5 predicted proteins | sample TergutLab28metaG_2_FD_97872 | JGI IMG/M metagenome (GOLD analysis project Ga0123354, IMG submission 97872) | Labiotermes labralis P4 segment gut microbial communities from Petit-Saut dam, French Guiana - Lab288 P4 | ecosystem: Host-associated > Arthropoda: Insects > Digestive system > Gut ...
ACCCAAGGCCACTCGACCCCCCACAACGTAGCATAATTGAGGAGAAGGACGGAGAACAGACTTCCACACAACTACAGAACTTCATACCTGCCGAGCACACCCCCACAATGGCTTTATTTTTCCTTATCTGTTTTTGTTTTGTGTTGTTTTTATTAAGATTCCTGTTTTTTTGTTTTTGTTTTTGCTAATAAGGCGAGATCTCTATACCACGTGCGCGCGCAAGTTTATAGTAAGATCTTAAGTTCCCCTACGACAACCTGACGATGGCCATTACAGGCCGAAACATGTAGTTGTCCGTTATATAGTCATTAAATACACCTCATGTGACACAGTTGTGTTTGACCACATACAGTTTTTCAAGATCATCTTATGATATTCGTCATTACAAAGTTATATGCCATTTTCCATGCGAATGTCACTGCTGAAATATCACGAAGCATTGGCAAGAGCTGATGAGCCTTCCTTGCTACTGACCTGCACTTCCCTTTAATTGCTACCATTCACAAAAAGCTTCCAGTCCATATATCGGTTGTTTTCATAAGGGAGTGGCTAAACAAACAGTAAAGTTCAAAGCAGCATTTATTTAGACAGAGCGAATAGCAAAGCAGGTATCGTTCGTAGTCATTACTTTCCTTCGCTGTTTGTTCAGTGTACACATTTGAAAATTCGGCCTTTATTAGCTCCTGCCGCTTCTAGCAAGACTGTATGGGCCACGTCCTGAAACAGAATCTATTTCCCTAGGGTCTGTCGTCCCCCCCCCAAAAAAACTGGTAATGAAGTTTCTATATATTTTTGTAATGTATATATCTTATTTTCTAAACGTTGGGGATCCCACACTGCAGTAACCATTCGTATGTCTGGATCTACATCTTGAAGGCCTGAAGATGACTCGATAGGAGTCGAAACATGTAGCCCACAATGCTATAATATATTGTAAGAATACTATACACATAGCGCTGTGCTTGACTGTTGTGTTCCTTTCCTTTAATTTTATACTTCAAAAAAATTCGGGATGGTAAACGTTAAGTTACAGGACAAAAAATGGCTGTATCCTTTGCACAACTGGACGCAGCTGAGCTCGCGCAGATACTTCCTGGATACATGAAGTTTGTCAAGCAGACTGGTTTGTCTTATGCTTAATGCGTACCTGTAAATTTGTTACGCCTGAAGGGGGCCACAAGTCCCGGACCCCAGGCGTCGTAGCGCCCTATTATTGACACCCCCGTTTTTAACCGAATTTATTGCTTATTTTCACGGCATTTAATTAATCACAAATGTATTGCACCAAACAGCATCCAACACAGCATTCGTGAAGGAAGGCATCACAGCTGTATGAAGATCGAAACATGTAACACCTAAACAGTTACTGCCGTTGGACACAGCATAAAAGCCAGAAACTACAAAAACACAAGAATAGCCGATCTAGCTTTCCAAAATTTCCAAACTCCATACACGTTTATGTGTCAAAATGCGAGTTTTATAGACCACTAGGCTATGGGCCTCTAAACGTTTGAGGTATCCTTACATCTGGCATTTGAATTTGAAATTTGAGGTATCCTTACATCTGGCATTTGAATTTGAAATTTGAGGTATCCTTACAGCTGGCATTTGAATTTGAAATTTGAGTTATCCTTACATCTGGCATTTGAATTTGAAATTTGAGTTATCCTTACATCTGGCATTTGAATTTGAAATTTGAGGTACCCTTACATCTGGCATTTGAATTTGAAATTTGAGTTATCCTTACATCTGGCATTTGAATTTGAAATTTGAGGTATCCTTACATCTGGCATTTGAATTTGAAATTTGGAGAGACAGATTCGCAAAAAAAAAAAATAGAGTTCATATTTCATATTATTATTGTTATTTATTATCACTGTTTGTTTGTGACTACCCCTTAGCATTAGGACTTTATATTTACTCTGAATGTTTCCTTTTTACTGTTTTTTTTTCTTTTTAGGTTTTACTCTTATTGGTCACATAGGGCAATGATAAACAGTCAATGTACCTGCCATCCATTAGCAAAATAAAAATATTATTACTGTTGTATTTCACAGAGGAATTTGCGAGATATTTTCCAAGAATGGCAGAAAACGAGAGAACTCATTAAACATGAAACCCGACTTCATCACGTAAAAGTTACTGCAGACCAACCTAACGAAATGTTTTCAGTAACAGCATATGGAGAAGATTCATCCCACAAAATAACCACTGGTAAAGCAAATTACAGTGCTAATTAATGTTCATTGCCCCCATTACCTTACAAATCACACAATTACAAACTTATTCCCACTTATTTTGAGCACTTTTATCCGAATTTTTAAGCCGGCTTTAGCATAATCTGACCTGATTTAACTCCCTTGAACCCGCTGCACAGAACTGCGACAAGCAATGCTCACACCAACAGGCACTTACCTGAAACAGAAAAAATGGAAATATTAGCAAAAGGAATTTTATTTTTAAAAAGTTATAATTTTATTACAAGGGTTACAGGTTGTACAGAAACGGATTGCTGTTCGATCACGCTACACGGTCTCTGTAAATTTAAGTTCGCCAACACAAGAAACAAAACCAAAATATTACCCGATAAATATTGGGAACTATTTCGAATGTAACCACTTGCTAAGACCCTTCCCCACTTTAACCCTTGTCCTGCTAACGTGTAGAATATGGTGAGCTCCTAATAATGCCTGCAAATGGCAGATGGGATTTAACTCGGCGTTTAAAGGGTTAAGACGCTCCCTTCTGAGGACAGCTACCTCCCACTGAGAGTCTGGTTTGAGACAGTCGACTTGTTTAAAAATTTTTGGCAGCCGGGTACCTCCCAAAAAGTACGAACGTCGCCAGTCCACCCCGTCACACATGCTTCATGCTGAAGCCACGTGACCGCTGACGTTGCCGGTATTCTGTTTCCTTATCCACGTCGATGTCGATACTTCAATTTATACTTGCGCCGTCAGCTGACATCGGACCTTCGCCAGACTTGCACCGCAGGCAGTCCTGAACCACACAACGCAATGGCATGCTATTTGGTTAATGTACCGTGAACCGTACGATCCGCGTCCCGGTAGCAGGTTTCTTTTCCACGCAAATCAGCCAAGTCCTAAACTGAGATAAATACATCAAGGCAATAGATATGGGGTTTTGAGCAATATCAGAGCTGACCACGTTCATTACTACAGACCGTCCGTGTTTACTGCAATATCTGTCACTGATAAAATGTATGTGAGGGCGCGCGGTGACGCTGTTGGTTGAGGCACTGTGCTACAAGCAAGAAGGTAGTGGGTTCGATTCCCAATGTTGTCAATGGAATTTTTCATTACCTATCTTTCCGCCGCACTATGGCCCTGGGGACGAATCAGCCTCCAACAGAAATGAATACCAGGAATATTTCCTGAGCGGTAAAGGCGGCCAGTGCTTAGGGCTAACAATCTTATCACCTTCTTGTGCTGTCTGAAAATCTGGGACCATCAACCTTCTGGAACCCCATGAGCCTGTCCAGGTCTGTAATGGGATTGCTTTACCTTTGCTTTACTAAATGTACGTATATGAATCAAAAAGCTGTAATTTTGCCTGTTGTTTTCTATGGGTGTGAAACTTGGTCGCTGACATTTCGGGAGGAAAGGAAGCTGAGGGTGTTTGAGAACATGGTGTTGAGGAGAATATTTGGACCGAGGAGGGACAAGGTAACGGGGGAATGGAGGAGATTGCATAACGAGGAGTTAAATGATCTGTACCCCTCACCCAATATTGTGCGGGTCATAAAATCGAGAAGAATGAGATGGGTTGGGCATGTGGCGCGTATGGGTGAGGAGAGGGGGGTGTATAGGGTCATGGTGGAGAAACCGGAGGGAAGGAGACCACTGGGGAAACCTAGGCGTAGATGGTTGGATAATATTAGGATGGATCTCCTGGAGGTGGGATGTGGGTATATGGACTGGATTGGGCTGGCCAAGGATAGAGACAGGTGGCGGACGCTTGTGAGTGCGGTAATGAACCTTCGAGTTCCGTGAAATGCGGGGAATTTCTTGACTAGCTGCAAACCAGTTAGCTTCTGAAGAAGTACTCTGCACCATGAAGTAAGTAAGTATATGAATCAAAAAAGCATCAGCAAATAGTTTCGATGCCCAGGAAAAGGACAACGACAGTGAATAATCCTGTGTTCTAAATTGCCCCAGACAGATTTGTGCTATTTAAGTTCCCATGGCAACATTCCTGTATCAGCTTATGGTCCAGTAACGTCAAACTGTGCACACAGAAACCTGCCCCACGTGACGTGACATGATAATAGCTATCAGAGAATTATGGGAAAGAAAATTAACGGACAAAGAGTGCTGCAGTAAATACGACAACATCTCGAAACTAAACTTTCTGCAACATTTCAAAGTTCGATACAAAAAACAAGCACTGCATAAATAATCCGTTGCTCGAATGACAGAGAAATTTGTTGTTTGGGTGACGGCAGCCGTACAAGAAATGATCGATCGTGCACTGAGTCACGAGGAAATATGTGTGAACTAACTGCAAGACCTGTAAGGAACATAGCTCTCTACAGTCAACCGGCTGATCACATTAACCTTTTGGCGCCGGAATTATTTTTTAAATTTTAGCACACCCTGTATATAAAATATGAATAATACAGGAATCAAATATGTTAGAATTATGAAACAAACTGCATTTTGAAGAGAAAAAAAAACGGAGAGTATATACCCCGTTTAAAATATTCAGTGCCTGTATTTGTTTAATAAATATATAAAATGCAACTTTAGAAGTTAGCGGTGCGGTACGACCACTATAGTTGACATTAGGCGTCAAAAGGTTAACGCGTTAAGCAAACAAGACACAGACTTCTGCCACCAGCATATCCTGACCTCACTTGACGCCAGCTCCTGTGGCTCACCACGGCTTATACTTTATAAACCAGCGCGCAATAGAGGCAAATGTTTGACAGCAGTTACAGCGCCATTCAGTTCCGCACAAAATGTAGAACTGTGGCTTGTTTCACAATCCGATTCGTTTTTGTAGGAATGCAGAGCCCCCCTCCTGGTACCAGTGGGTACCAGAAGGGGTCTAGAGGAAGCGGGGAGGACAGAAACCTCAGTTGCAGTGACTTCAATCCTGATCCCTCGGTCAGTCGCGGTCGGTCGCTATGCTCACTACAACTCGTGAGCCCACATGCATAACGTAGCCCTTCTATAGGCCCTGTGCTCCTAACGAAGTGGGCGTAAATACAAAAGATGCAAATAAAAAAAGTTATTCCCATACTGAAAAATGGAATAGGCAGGTGTCTGGGGCAGTCAAGCCAGTAACGTCTCATAACTTTAGGCAAGACATCGCGTTGTGTTCAGACCCAGTAACAAAATACAGCGATACAATATTATCTAACACAATTTATACCAATTTTCTTTTTTATGACTTCTACAGCGGCACGTTTCGGCTCTTAGAATCCATCTTCAGGCTGAACATAACAGTGTGTATATATATATCAATGCCGCGAAACAGTAATACAGGGTTATTCGAAATGATTGTCGGGGTTTTAACAACTTGTCACACACAATACACTTCAGATAGCAGTATATGTATTTTTTTTTAACAGAACAACACTCCAAGTTTTTGTTACATACCTTACAGGTGCTCTATATGTGCACCCTTTGTGATTCAACTAACATCAACACGATAATCGAGTTCGTTCCAAACTCTTTGTAGCATATCAGCGGTGATGGTTTCAATGGTGGTTCTGATTCGTACCTTCAGTTCCGGTATACTTGCGGGAAGAGGAGGAACATACACCTGATCCGTGACGTAACCCCATAGAAAGAAATCACGTGGGGTTGCATCTGGAGAACGAGGTGGCAAGTTGTTAAAACCCCGACAATCATTTCGAATAACCCTGTATATATATATATATATATATATATATATATATCATATTCTTTTGGTTTCTTTCATATTCTTTTGACTCTGTTTTTTATCATTGTACATATTATTGTATGTTTTGTATGCTTCTGTTTTTTGTCAATTATGTATTCTTATTGTTATGTATGTTCCGTTCTGCGTATTCTGTTCCATTGTGCTGTTCTGTGTACTGTTTGTGTGTAAATGTGTACTGTACTGCTGCCACTGGGTGGCTACCCAACTGCAGTTAAAAAATATATCGATAGCATATCATATCATGTCATATCATATATCATACCTTAATATCATATCATCATATATTGTCATATCATATATCATGCCATATACATTATATATCATGTCATATCATATCATATATCGTGTCATATCATACCATATCATCTATATCATGTCATCATATATCATGTCATATATCATATCATGTCATATATATTATATATCGTGTCATATATCATGTCATATCATATATCATGTCATATCATATCATACGCACTCTTTTATGTTCAGTCTGAAAATGGCCGAAACATGTCGCTGTAAATTCTTAACAAAGAAAATAAATAAACTTGTGTTAGACTCTATTTCATCACTTTATTTAATAATCAACAGCGTCTTCTTCATATCCGTTATACATTCATACACATACATATTATTGTTGTGCTTTTCTCGTGTCGCAACAGCCCAACTCAGGCATAGGCCGTCTCATTGTTGAGGTTTATAGATCACACACAAGCACACACACACCTGGTAGGTCACCTCTGTATGAGTGATCAGCTCATCGCAGAGGCCGCCACCTACGCAACATGCAACAAACACAACAGAAGAACATCCATGTCCTCAGCGGTGTTCGAACCAGCGATCCCTGCAATCCAGCGGTTGCAGCCCTACGCCTTAGACCGCGCGGCCACCAGGGTGGGCTTGTTGTGCTGCTGCTGATATTAATGTGGGAATGAACAATTGACATTGGTGTTTCGCATATGCAGGTTAAAAGGAACTGCGAACAATTTGCGAACATTCACACTGAGTGCTAGATGGATGGGTGAGGTCACTTGAAGTGCAGCTGGTACAGTACTGCTTTAGAAACGGAGGGCCGAGACAACAGGAAGGGTCAGATGTCGATCGGAAGCGATAATGACGGCGGCTGGGTTACAGTTACATGAGGTGGAGGAGTTCGTCTGGGTCAGATGACAAAGTAGGGGATGATTGTCGTGGTAGAGAATGGAAGGTCTCGGTTTTGCACTCACACCACATAGCTGCTAACTGACGGATGGGCAGAGGTCGGCGGCTGAGGTTCAGGTGTTACAGTGTCTCTTGTCACTTTAAAGTAACGATCCAACGACCGCTGGGAGCCTTCTTTCTTTTTTCCTTCCTCTATTTCGGAATAACGACTTACAGACACCAAAGGCACCCCATCATAAAGTGCAACGGCGCACAGCACTGCTGACTGGCTGACTGTAATCATGAAGAATTGCACTACACACTGTGTCAATCAGTACAGCAGCCTGAACAGCACTGTGCTATATTCACTGGCTGACTGTAATCTTGCAGAATTGCACTACACACTGTGTCAGGCAGTTTGATATAGCAGCCTGAACAGCACTGTGCTATATTCACTGGCTGGCTGTAATCTTGCAGAATTGCACTACACACTTTTTCAGGCAGTTTGATACAGCAGCCTGAACAGCACTGTGCTATATTCACTGGCTGGCTGTAATCTTGCAGATTTCCACTACACACTGTGTCAGGCAGTTTGAAACAGCAGCCTGAACAGCACTGTGCTATATTCACTGGCTGACTGTAGTGTTGCAGATTTGCACTACACACTGTGTCAGGCAGTTTGATACAGCAGCCTGAACAGCACTGTGCTATATTCACTCACCGTCTGTCAGCCGAGCAGTGAACACGTCTACAGCTCGATAATTTTGTGCACTTGTTGGGCTCAGTCAGCCTTAAGTCTGTCACAGGATTTCTGTGTGTATGTGTATGTATATATATGTGTGTATGTGTATGTGTGTGTACGTTTATGTGTGTATGTGTATGTGTGTATGCGTATGTCTGTGTGTGTGTATGTATATATGTGTGTGCACGTTTATGTGTATGTGTGTGTGTGTGTATGTGTATGTGTGTATGTATACGTTTATATGTGTGTGGTGTGTATGTGTGTGTGTGCTTTTATGTGTGTGGTGTGTGTATGTGCCTATGTGTATGTGTGTATGTTTATGTATATGTGTGTATGTTTATGTATGTGTATGTTTGTGTGTATGTGTGTGTATGTTTATGTGTGTGTACGTTTATGTGTGTATGCGTATGTCTGTGTGTGTATGTATATATGTGTGTATGTGTGTGTGCACGTTTATGTGTATGTGTGTGTGTCTGTGTATGTGTGTATGTGTATGTATACGTTTATATATGTGTGTGTGTGTGTGTGTGGCTTGTGTGTGTATGTGCCTATGTATATGTATGTATGTGTATGTGTGTATGTTTATGTGTGTGTATGTGTACGTGTGTATATGTTTATATGTGTATGTGTGTATGCGTATGTGTTTATGTGTATGTGTGTGTACGTTTATGTGTATGTGTGTGCATGTTTATGTGTGTGTACGTTTATGTGTGTATGTGTTTGTGAATGTGTATGTGTGTTGTAGTATTCGTTTGTACGATTTTCTTGGCCCAGCGGCAAATTTTCTTGTCTTGTTCTAAGCACGTGGCCAAAGCAATGGACACACAAGCAGTGTCAGTATCGCTCAGCACGTTACCCGGCGTGCCCCACGAGCGAAACTGAATATTGCACAGTAAGTTTGAGTCATCTGAGGAGAAACCTATCGGACAACTTTCAATATTTTACGTACAATGCGCGATGCAAACCTCAACTTATGAGAGCAACCTGACACACACCAACATATAAGTTTGGACTGAAAAACTGTAGTACTGTACAATACAAACTGCAGGCACTAATGTTGGGCAATAATACTAACCGTCTAGGGGAAGCCTGACACATCTTTTTTTCTTTACTCTCGAGCATCTCTGTGTGTTTTGATCCACTTCGTCAAACAATTGCTACAGCTTCGTCGGTGATCCGCAGAGCAACTTACAACATCTCATCTGTTGGCACTCTAGCAACTTCAATACACTCCCTACCCTCCTCCCCTGCCCCTGCTTCCTCACAGTTTCTTTTCATAGCTCAATTTAATGTTCATTGCATAATTCCTGTTTGTCAGACATTAACAAAACCACGACATCATCCAAATCGTTCACCCGAACTACTTTTGATAACTGTACAAATGTTTTTTTCTCTCTTCCGAATCCAATCCTCATCAATACTTAGCCCTTCAGAACCAAGATCTAGACAGCAGCACATTTTGTCCATTAACCTTTCACATAAGAATGTTCAACTGCAGCCTAAGTTTTACGAACAAGCATCATTGCATCTTAAAATAGTGAAGGGTTTCCAAAATTCCTGTACACTCACGTACTTATCGCATAAAGTTTTGACCGATACATCAAATGTCTTGTCCAAATAATAGGTCTTGAATGTTGATATCACTTCTTCATTCGTTGGTGGGTAATCAGAAAAAGTTTCAGACCAATTTAGCTGTACAGTGATTGGATACCAGGAACAGAGATCAGTTGTGTTTGTCACTAGTCTTTCGTATTTACAGAGAGGTGCGTCCTACTCTGCTATGAATGCTTATAATAGTCTACCAAATAATATCAAGTATCTTATGTAATGACAGGATGCAATTTAAAATTGCACTACGTTAATGTCTTATTTCCCACTCCTTTAGTTCACTTTCTGAATTCTTCGAGTATCATAAAAATAGTTCATATACCAACTGATATTGTAAATGTTTAACTTGTGCTATATTGTATGTTATATTGTATGTTATATTGTATGTTATATTGTATGTTATATTGTTTGTTATATTGTATGTTATATTGTATGTTATATTGTTTGTTATATTGTTTGTTATATTGTGTGTTATATTGTTTGTTATATTGTATGTTATATTGTATGTTATATTGTTTGTTATATTGTATGTTATATTGTTTGTTATATTGTTTGTTATATTGTTTGAAATATTGTATGTTATATTGTATGTTATATTGTTTGTTATATTGTTTGTTATATTGTTTGTTATATTGTATGTTATATTGTATGTTATATTGTTTGTTATATTGTTTG
>Ga0123354_10021820_pt1 | contig 10095 bp, 5 predicted proteins | sample TergutLab28metaG_2_FD_97872 | JGI IMG/M metagenome (GOLD analysis project Ga0123354, IMG submission 97872) | Labiotermes labralis P4 segment gut microbial communities from Petit-Saut dam, French Guiana - Lab288 P4 | ecosystem: Host-associated > Arthropoda: Insects > Digestive system > Gut ...
CCCATCATTATCTCTCTCTGCCCATCACTATCTCTCTCTGCCCATCATTATCTCTCTCTGCCCATCATTATCTCTCTCTGCCCATTATTATCTCTTTCTGCCCATCATTATCTCTTTCTGCCCATCATTATATTTTTCTGCCCATCATTATCTCTCTCTTCCCATAATTATCTCTCTCTGCCCATCATTATCTCTCTCTGCCCATCACTATCTCTCTCTGCCCATCATTATCTCTCTCTGCCCATCATTATCTCTCTCTGCCCATCATTATCTCTTTCTGCCCATCATTATATTTTTCTGCCCATCATTATCTCTTTCTGCCATTATTAACTCTTTCTGCCCATCATTATCTCTTTCTGCCCATCTCTCTTCGCACGATTCTTACTGTCCCTAGTTCTGTCAGTCACTCATATCGCTTTGTATTTCTTCATTTCTATCATTACTTTACATTTTACTATCTACATCATTATTCCAGTCTTGTTTCCTTTATTTAGTGTTTCTTTTCGTTTTAAGTTCCATTTCGGATCTTCATTTATTTCCTTTAAAAATTCTCTCTTACAATTTCATTTCCCTGTTGCAGCACTAATGGAAGATGTGTAATGCGAGGCTGTGATGACGTATGATATGTGTAAGGTAAGTAGACGAAAGCAAGGTCCATTTTGAAATGGAAGTAACAAATGGAATCAAACTGCATCATCTGTTTGTTTATTCCTCCTCAGTCTGTTGATCCGAAAGACAGAACCAGACGAACATACAGACTCGCTTTTAGACAAGACCTGTAACACGGGCTAACTGCTTTTATTCGTTTTTGTTTCTACGGCTATTGAACTCAAGTGTGGGCAGTGTCGGGGCTTTATGTTCTCTCTTATTTCAGAAAGCTTTGTACGTAGCAAAGTGCTGCCGGCACTCTCATTTTATATGTCAGGTAAATGGTGAAGAAGACAAGATGAAAACACAGCGTCTTCTGTCCCTCTGTCTGTGTGATATGTCTATGAAATTCTGAGAGCCTGGTTGGAGTTTCAGAAAATTTCTAAACTTGAAAATATTATTGATATTGCAAACCATTCAGTAAGAGATTGTTAGAAACTCAGTGGGTTTTTGTATTCTGTTTCTTCCTGTGATGATTATGACGATTAAGATGATGAAAATCACCGTGGTAGTAATCATACTTTTATTTTATGTAATTTGTATCTTATATCGGCCTGAAAGTCCTCGTTTATATAAAGCAAAGACACACTTATTACTGTAGTTCAAATTTGTTTTCTCTCATATGACAAAGTGGCTTGCTGCTAACAATTTAGTTAAAAATTTAGATAAAACGAATATAATGAAATTCGTAACAAAGGATTCAGCACATTCTACATTACATATTGGTTATAAAGAAAAGTATATAGAAGAGACAGTGAGCACAAAATTTCTTGGTTTAGATATTCATAACCACATAAATTGGAAGAACCATATTGAGCAAATGATCCCTAAGTTAAGTGGATCATGTTATGCTGATAGGTTGATGGTCCGTATCAGTAATAGTAACACTCTCAAATGAATCTGACGTGTATTTGTTCGTGCATTGTAGTATAAGCGTAGAAAAGAAAACCGACTAGATACTAATGAATGCTTTATTGCACTTATAATCTGCTCAAAATTTTTCGGGCACAATTGTGCGACTCACTTGAGTGGCACAATTTCCATAATCCCGGACGCATGGCCTGTTTCTCTGCTCGTAATAGCCGACCACCAGCAACCGAGGCATTACACACCATATGCGACAATAACACAAGTGCAGTCTCCAGCTGCTGATGATGGGCATATAAGTGCCCGAAACATGTTGAACAGATTATATGTGCAATAAAGCATTCGGTAGCATATAGTAGGTTTTCTTCTCTACACTCTCAAATTAATTTATTATGCATACTTTCGTTCTATTGTAAAATATGTAATAATCTTCTAGGGTAATTCTTCCAATAGTGGGAAGATTTTCACTTTACAAAAGAAAATCTTCAGATGTATGCCAGGTGCACAACCCAGAACCCATTTTTGAAGTCTGTTTAAACAGCTGTAGGTTCTGCCTGTTCAATGTCAATATACGCTTTCATTAATGAACTGCATTATCTATAATCAGGAAATTTTTCAAACAATTTCATCTATACACAACATTAACACAAGGAATAAGCCCCCTCTTCATCCACCACTTGTTAACCTTTCTTATTTTCAAAAATGTACTTTCTATACTGGCATAAAAATTTTTGAAATTTTTCCACCTATTGTGATAATCCTCAAGATTGACAATGCAAAATTTAAAGCACCCTTAGAATAATAACCCGCCTCCCCCCCAGACACACACACATTTTACTTGGTAGATTAATTTTTTATGTGTGAAGATGAATTGTAATATGGTTTTTGTAAAGTATTTGTTAAATTTTACACTGTGAATTTGCATATTTGTGTATTTATGACTTGTTCCACATCCTGCTGTCTGCATGACACATTAACGTATCCATGTAATGAATGTGTGTGTGTGTGTGCGTGTGTGCGTGCGTACGTAGGTACATACGTAGGTACGTATGTATGTATGTACATGTATATGTATTTTACTACGTATGTGCGTATGCACGTATGTATGTACAGGTATATGTATGTGTATTTTACGTATGTATGTATGTATTATGCATGCATGTATGCCTGTATGTATGTATGTACGTACGTAAGTATGTATGTATTATGTAGTTACATACGTCACTCAAGGGTGAAAAACCTTAACCTTAAGTCCTTGAATTTCTCCACCCCTTGTCGAATTTCATGATATTCTGGACTTGAGCAACTTTCCTGAGATTATAGACTGTAGACTATAGGACATCCTACTCTATTTCCGAGATCTAAATAAACTGTCATCTTTATGGCCTCTCACTCTTACTCTTTGACTCTTTTTCTGTAAGTTCAACAGCCAGTGTTATCCTGGCCTTCTCTATACGTCCATTTTATCCATACAGCATTCGTCCGTCTTTTCCTCTGTGTACTCTAATGTTACCTTCAGCTATATTATTTGCTTTGTGTTTCTCACGTTGGCAGTAGAATGTCTTCTTATCACAGCGCGTATATCCTGCGAATGAGTTTCTTACTTTGTGTGTCTTTTCTTGGCACTTACTCTTAAAGAAGTTGAAACTTTACCGTCGCGTAACATTAAAGCCGATAAAGTAGCTGTCTGCTTAAACTGTACGGTACTTTTCTTGTATTGAAATGCTGACAGTCGGCCAGCTGGACGAGAATTTTCCTGTGTCAGATGTAAAACGTAGTTTTACGATCGTATAAACAAAAACCGTCATTTAATCGTAACTTGGCCAGATGAATCCAGTCCACACAATCACACAGTGTCTGTTAAAATCAACCCTAAATATTTTGTTCCATCGACGTCCAATTTACCAATTCTTCTTAATTTTAAGCCGTGTGCCGAAGCACAAGCACGAAGTCCAGTTTGGCTGGCTCAGAACAGGTGCCAGTAGCTGTTTCTGAAGAACGTGGTAATACATCTATGCTTTCCGTGGGCGGCGAAATTTTTGAACAGCTGAGAAACTTTTTCTAATCAAGAAGGAATTTGTTTCGTTAGGTTGGTACTATGCTGACAGAAAAAAAAGGGGCGAGATTGTGAGAGAGAGAGCACTGAGTGATGTTACCATCGGACTGCTGTTTGCGTTCTTGTTAAGCGTTGTGATGGGGAGATTTGTCTTTTTTTGACAAAATCTACATTACATGTATGTGGTATTCGCAACTGCCTTCCATAATGCTTTAAAAAACACAAGGAAAACCATTAAAATATTGAATATTATTGTCAGGCAGTATCTGAGGCTAAATGCTGGGTCTCAACTGCAATTTTTGATCCATGCGACTGGATACATACATACATATATGCATACATACATACGTTGTACATATGTACATGCATATATGCATAAATACATACATACACATACACACACATACATACGTGGTACATACATACATGCATACATACATACACATACATACATACACATACATATACATACACACACATACATACGTGGTACATACATACATACGTACGTGGTACATACGTACATGCATACATACATACATACACATACATATACATACACACACATACATACATACGTGGTACATACGTACATCCATACATACATACACATACATATACATAAACACATACTTAGATACATACACACATACATACGTGGTACATACATACAAGCATACGAACACACATACATACATACATACGTCGTACATACATACATGCATACATACATACATACGTGGTACATACATACATACACATACATACGTACATACATACGTACATGGTACATACATACATGCATACATACATACACATACATATACATACACACATACATACATACATGCATATGTACATACATGCATATGTACATACATATATATGTTAAAATAAACTAGAGTTCGGAATAAATATTGTATTTTTGTGTTCTCATTTTGTAGGCTGTATATTTGTATTATCTCTGTTTACATTAACAAATTTTTAACCTACGCAGATCAAAATTGATCAATCAGCACAATGTGCTAAGATAAGAACCATTTATTTATATAAAATGAAAGCTTATACATTTACTAACACAAATAATATCTGTGTGTAATTAAAATTTGTATAGATAATTTATTAATCATTGTATGAAATAATATGTCAGACAAAACCACAGGTCATTAAAGTGCCTCAGTTAGATAATAAAATACTCTTGTATAATTTACGACAGCTAATACTGAGTGAAATGCATCGTTGCCTTTCGTGCCACCCTGTATCAATCACACTCTCGTATTCAAACGTTAAATCTTTTGTCCTTTCGGGCTTTGGTTTTATGTTCAAATTATTTTGTCATTCTTTAGAATCATTTAAGCAAGCAAATTTAGGTATTTTCCGGGTCGAACTAATAATTTGATGAAGCCTTTCTTTGCCTTATAGTTTTTGAAGCTGAACACAATTTGTTTTGGTACGCTCGATTGCTTTCGTGAGAGTAGGGATTTTCAAATGAGTTACATCTTGACCTATTTGCTTAACTTAGATTTTAAACCACAGTTCCATAGGAGAGAAAACAATTGACCTGATTTTGATTTGGTACGGAGCGGTAAATATCGTGACTCGACAAACTGCTCTCAAATTTTCAAGTTCCTTTCTTTATATTTGTCTTTAGTTATTGGTTATTAGCAGGTGGGCTGGCAGGCGGGTGGACTGTTGGCGGGCGGGAAGCGGGCAGGCGGGCAGGCGGGTGGACTGGAGGCGGGCAGGCGGGCAGGCGGGCAGGCGGGCAGGCGGGCAGGCGGGTGGACTGCTGGCGGCCGGGAAGCGGGCAAGCGGGCAGGTGGACAGGCGGACAAATTTTTATGTGTGTGCGCGCGCGTGTGTGTACGTATTATGTATATATATATATATATATATATGTGTGTGTGTGTGTGTGTGTGAATACTACTTATTACGGTATTTTGAAGAATCTAACTACTACTAATGCATTTCCGGACAGATTATGCTTATTACAAGTACCTTGATTTTGCACACAAGTTTCACATTACATGCGCGTATACTTAAGTCTTAAATCTTGACATTATTGAATTGTGTTGTTACCTACAGTTCCTGTATCTTTTTTTTTTGTTTCTTTCTTCTGTTTATTCTTTCTCAAACCATCACGTATTTCACTATATATATATTTTTTCGATGTTGTGACTGAAGTGCCTCCCACCCAGACGTGCATGTTTCCTGACAGATGGTGCTTATATCAGAGGAGACACAATACTCTAAGCAACTAGACACTCGAGGCATTTTTTTCGTCAATACGTGTTTTTTTTTACACAAAATAATTTGCTTTATTTTTCATTCTACATTCCCTAGAGCAGAGATATTTGTTCTCGGCATAAACATTATAATAGGATTAGTGGAACTGATATAAGAAGATAAATGAGTTGGACTCCACAGGGAAGGTTACATGTTTTAACGTAGAACCGGAGGGAAGAAATGTCTGTCGTACCTTCTAACACCTTTAGCTGTGTGTGATGTTTTTCCTGAGAATTTCACGGTGTGTCCTATGGTTGTTTGCTGAGCGCACACGAGTCTATAAAACAAACTGTAAAAGCTATGAAAAGTCCCCGGTGATTTATATCAGTAGGTTGCCGTCAGCGGTGTGGCTTCTACACCAAAGTACACACAGTAGCTTAGAGAAACTGAGCTATCATAAATCACACACAGGACGAGGTATATGGAAAAGTGCAGATTTTTACTCCCAACTTTCCATCCACCTACCTGAGTGAAGGAACGTTACAAGCAGACATAAAGGACAAAAAGAGAAAGGCTAAAGAAAGCTGTGACTTTTTGTGGAGAAAGCGCAAGAAAGTTGCCAATGTTTGTTTAAAACAACATGCACTGAAAGTATGACATGGAATATTAGTTGTTGTGTTGTTATCAACACACATCTGAAGTAACGAAAGACTTTAATGATGTTTTCTTTATTTTTTTTTTGTAATGAGATTTCTTGAAGTAAAGTCTCTTAAAAAAAAGCAGAATGTATTTCTCAGTATCGCGTTTTGAAACTTTCTGAATTTTGTTACTAAATGTTATATTAAACCTTTCAAAACATGAAATTAATGTGGATATAATATGAAACGTCACTTTACCAACTCGCAAGAAATATACCCTTACCGCTTCTTCATTACAAAGCTGTTTAACAACGGTACACAAGTTTGTTATAATTAACAAGGTGGATGAACGCGTTAAAACGGCCAAAATAAATGAGTTTATATACTTTAGAACAACACGTGTTTGTTATACAGTCGGCCACAATCTTAATTTTTAGTTCGACATTTGAATAATTTCGATCATTTTTTTTATAAAACCTGATGATGGCTCTTTCGGACCGCAACTTGTAGCTTTTTGTCAACAGAATGCTGCGGTGCCGTAAGAATAGAGTTGTGTTTGCCGGCGGTCTTGTACACTGTTCATTTATAAAAGCCAGAAGGATGTCATTTTCAAGAAAATTAATTTACAGCGCCAGCGAATTCCTCCTGTCTCATAGAATGTACAGTCAACCTCGTTTGTAACGTCATGAAAGGGACTGAATATTTTGTGCCTTTAAAAACAAGTGTTGTTCGTATCAGGTCGGATGTTAAGGTTAACAGTGAGGAATTGGTTGGTACCGCTAAATAGCGGACGACATAGATAAGGTGTCGCATATAACGATGTCGTTATAACCGGGGTCGACTTTGTGTGTGTGTGTGTGTATATATATACAAAGCGTTCCTAAATTAGTTACACAAAACTAAGGTGTAATAACACAGAAAGTAGAAAAATTACAGTATTATAATAGGAGGTGCTACCCAAATTTCCCGAAATCGGAATGCCGCGCGATAACCTCTTGTAGTACAGCTGTGCGCCGCTAGGTGTCGCGAGCTGTGCCGTTTTGTAATCATTCTGCCAAGCGACGTTCTGCTGCGAGGAAGTTTGTGTTTTTTCTGTGCATTTTTGTGACGTTTTAGTGCTGTTTTCCTATCGTACCGATCTGCTAAAATGACCGATATGAAGGAGCAACGGAATTGCACCAAATTCTGCTTCAAACTCGGCAAGACAATTTCGGAAACGCACAGAATACTTAAAGAAGCATTTGGTGATAATGCGCTAGGCCAAACGTAAACCTACGAATGGTTTTAAACGTTTCAAGCACGGACGGATGTCAGTCGATGATGAAGAGCGTTCTGGACGACCTTCGACCTGAACCAGACTGAAAATGTGGCAAAAGTTTCATTTTTAAGGCCTCGTTCATTGGGAATTTGTTCCACCAGGACAAAAGGTGAATGGAAAATTCTGTTGCGAATTTCTGAGGCGATTGAGTTCAGAACATCCAGCGCAAACATCCAGACAAGTGGCACAACTACTCTTCGGCCCTGAATCGTGACAATGCTCCAGCTCACGCGTCGCTCTTTTGCAGCAGTTTTTGGCTTCTACGAATATGACAGACATCCCCTACCCTCCCTACTCACCGGACCTCGCCCCCTGTGACTTTTTCCTATTCTCGAAGTTGAAATTGAAGCTCAAGGGGTGACGTTTTTTGACAGCTTCAAAGAGATACAGACCGTATCGCAGAACGTGATGAAGACGCTGATGTGAAATGACTACCAGAAGTGCTTCCGATCAGCTGGAAGTGGCAAAGGGCGCCACTTCGAAGGGGATGGGGGTGAATAGAAATTTTGGTAAGTGGTAAAGCTAGAGCGGAGGAATTTCGGGAAATTTTGTTTAGCATCTCGTATATATCACAAAATGCAGTGTATGTTTAAGTTTTATCTACAGATATTCACAGGTGGTCAGTGTGGTTTCCTCGTGTCAGGGTAGATGTCCCATCTGTAAGGGATATTGTCCCAAATCTAATGAACCATGTCCGCATCTGTGGTCGCAACCGCAGTTCTTCCAAACTTGCAGGAAGAAGGGGGAACAAAAATTTAGTCTCTAACTTATCCACGCACAGAAAAGTCCAGGGGTGTTAAATTAGGCGATCGTTGTAGCCAAGCTATGGTTACACCACGTCCAATCGTTGTAGCCAAGCTATGGTTACACCACGTCCAATCTAAGCAACAATCTGCAGCGTGACACGAGGAAACCCCACATTGAACACTTGTGTGTATCCGTGGATAAAACTGAAATATGTACTGAATTTTGTGATTTTTATCATAATACTGTAAGTTTTCTGTTTTGTGTGTTATTACAACTTAGTTTTGTATAACTAATTTAGGAATGTCCTGTATGTATATAGGTTTTGTGTGTGTGTGTGTGTGTGTGTGTGTGTGTGTGTGCGTGTTATATATATATATATCGCAAAACTTTTTAAATTTTTTCAATATTGACACGTGTTCTCTTGGGCAGAAACATGTGGACCATTGCTTATTAGCACCCTTCTATAGGTGTCACCTCCGCTTCAGAAACAAAATTAGTTTCTTCCTTTTTCATTCCTGTTTGTGCCAAACACAAGCAGGTCGGGTAAAAGATGACGACGAGAATCGACATGGCTCGCAATTTCCTATTTTCCACAAGGACGGAGTCACATTCTAAGGATAACAAAGGCAATTTCCAAACAGCCAGTGTGAAATTATTCGCTTTTTTTCGGTCACAACTGGAACACAACGATAATGTGGCGCCCCTCCCCCCGCCATAAACACCTCACCAGTCTACTGACTTGTTCGTGGTTAAAGGACCAGATGGTGCTGCGGTCGTGTATTATGGTTTTTATTTTATAGGGTCCAAATTTGTTCGCCGGTCTCTTCTGCATCACACCACCTCATCCGCCATTTTAGGTCTGCGATGTTTTTCTCACCATCGGAACTACACTTCGTGTCACTTGCAGTACAAAAACTTTAAAGCCGCTGTTTCCTGCCATAGAGGCGTCTACAATTAGATCAGGATTAGATATTAGTGCATTATTTGTATATAAATATATTGACCACAGCATCGGTCGCGATCAGATCAAGGGGACCTCAAATGAACTCGGGTATTTTTCGACAGATATTTGATCAAAATTATAATGCGCGTACTACCAAATATTTATTTTTTTTTAAATTGGGGTATGTTTAAAGCAAAATAAACTGCGCTCGAGTGACGCAAAGACGATCAGAGCGAGTACTCTTGGGAAATCCCTGACCGTGAGCTTACCTCGAGCTAAGGTTGGGCGCTCCCGTAGTGTGAATGCAGCTTTATTTTCATTGAGTATTTGTGTCACGGCATTTCATCTTTCCGCGGCGTTACACATTACAATTGGGGGTGTCTTTATCGTTAACGTTCCATATGCGGTGACCAACGTTTCAAAAGTTTTACAACGGATGTCTGAACCATCCAAACCCCCTCATCAGCTCCATAGGTAACTATTCCTTGTCCGAGCTACGCTATCAGTATAAAAAATACATCCACAAACACCCTAAACACATTCTCCTCTAACGTCCACCTCCCATAGCAGTGTTTTTTCCTTGTTCTGCTTTTTCACTGTCGACCTATAAACACCTAACACGACAAACCCCTTCATATCACCCGCTAGACGA
>Ga0123354_10021821_pt1 | contig 10095 bp, 5 predicted proteins | sample TergutLab28metaG_2_FD_97872 | JGI IMG/M metagenome (GOLD analysis project Ga0123354, IMG submission 97872) | Labiotermes labralis P4 segment gut microbial communities from Petit-Saut dam, French Guiana - Lab288 P4 | ecosystem: Host-associated > Arthropoda: Insects > Digestive system > Gut ...
CGCTGGTTTTTTTTAAAAAAACGTATTTCCTATAACCCCCCCCCCCACCCTCTTTCGCTTTTTACAAAAAAGAAAATTTCCCCCCCCCCCCCCCCCCCCCCGCATCCATGCGTCAGCAACTTCCTTCTCTGCTAATTCGGTCATAACCTCGACTTTCCCTTCACTTTTGCCGCTGTCCAAGACTCCAACCAGAGTATAGCTTTTACGAAACGGCATTTTGCGTCACACTAGCAGCTGTTCTAACCTTAAGTCCTTACAGTGAACAGAACGTGGAAACTGCACCGAACACTTTTTAACATTCATAGGTCCGTGCATCGCTAATATATTCTCAGAATACAACCAACAAGATGCGACTGTTCTCAATTTATTTATTTCTGTAAGACGCTCTACATGTTTCAGACAGTTTTTTCCGTCCGTCATCAGGAGCTCAAAACTGCACATACAGCGTCAGGCATTTGTCAGACCATTACTGCTACCTGCTGCTAGCAGTAATGGTCTGACAAATGCCTGACGCTGTATGTGCAGTTTTGAGCTCCAGATGACGGACGGAAAACCCGTCTGAATCATGTAGAGCGTCTTACAGAAATAAATAAATTGAGAAAAGTCGCATCTTGTTGGTTGTACTCTGAGAATCTACCGAACACTATTGCACGCCTACTGGTATTATAAAAGTGAAGTAAGCACGATACCATATCATACTGAGAAATTGAGGTATATGTCCACGCATCAGGTGGAAATGAGTGTTCAGCTTTTCCGCGGAACAAAGTGACGAACACTCATTGAATAGGAGGCTGGGTGGGTTTCATAGCCGGTCTAGACACTTTGGAGAAGTATTACACCATTTGGGGTCTCAACTCCGGTTACTCGGTCGTCCAGCCCATAATCAATCAGTACATCAACTTAGCTATCCAGGCTACTTGAAGATTTATAATGTTATTAATTGTCTAATCCGCTTTCAAATAGCATTTCGTCATTAAAGTTTTCGCACTGAGTCACATTTCATCACACTGCAGAAGCTGTGAGAGGGCAGTGTTGAGATGTGTATTAAATAAACTGGGTTTGAGGATGTCAGCTGGAATGGTCTGATTCAGTTTGTGGTCCACAAACGCGCTCTTGTGAACTCTGTAATTATCTTTCTGTTTCAATAAGAGACGGAAAATTTCTCGACCAGTTCAGCGAATATTTTAACTACCTTCTAGTCAGCATGGTGAAGAGATTGATGGCAGCCTGATCAGGATAAAGTTACGTTATCTGTATGTAATATGCATACGGTGACTGTCGGAGGCAGCACCTACATTGTGCTGCCTCAATGTTACGTGATCTACGCTCTTACTTCATTAAAATTCAAATATCCACACTCTCTGTCCTCATTATCAGGCTCTGAGGCAACACAGACACCACATGGACGTTAGCAAATGTCTGGAATGGACCACCATCATACATTGCGTTGCAGCTTGTGACCCCAACGACTGCAGATTCCTTCTTGGGAAGCTAACAGGTTCTCAGCTAGTCAAGAAATTTCATGCATTTTATGAAACCCGGAGGTTCATCATCGCATTCACAAGAGCCCGCTACCTGTCCCTATCCTAAGCCAGATCATCCAATCCATGCCCCACACCCCACTTCCCGAATATCCATTTTAATATTATCCTGGTCATCCAAGTGGTCTCTGTCCCGCAGGTTTTCCCACCAAAACCCTGTCTTCTCCTCTCCTCCATGCGTCCTACACCACCAATAACGTTATTATTATTATTATTTTCTGCGTGGCTGTTTCTCTGTCAATAGGATATACATCTATACTTGCTTGTTTCTCAGAGCTATGTGTATTTCTGTGTCATTAAACACGGGACTGTAAACAGAAATTCATTTCAGATTTCACACTAATGATTCTGAACGTCGTGTGGATTGGTGCATTTGTACCAACATGTCGGATCAGACTGCTGACTTCAGGGTAGTCCAACAAGGAGTCTCATTGAATATAGGCATTAATCTTTTCAGAAAATCCGGCACACATATAACAATCTACACGGTATCATATCCCAGAAGAGTGGAAACTCCATCAGCGTAGCTGTGAGAACACGCAAATAGCATAGCAGACTGGTTGCTGCTGCTACTTTATTTCCACTGTCAGGCGGTACTTTACCGCGTAGGAATTCCAGATCGGCGCGGGTGGCTCGTTTTAGGCTTCCAAAGAGTTGGATTAAACCGACCTTACATTCACGTATCGTCGTCAAATTTTAGTATAAAATCATAACATACGGATAAGTAGAAAAATTTTCGAACTATAAAGTTAAATTTTTTGGACGAAAAATAAAAAAGGGTGCATTTGGGAAGTGCGTGTTCTGTGGATTGGACGGCACGTATCAAATTTTACTGTCTAAATTTTGAAAACACTCCCTGAAGTTAAACTCCAAATTCGCCAATGGGGATAAATGAATTCCCTTCGTTACGTATACAGTCGGTGAAGATTTGGGGTTTTTTTGAAAGGCAGGAACTAAAACAAACTTCCTGCACTCATCAACATCAAATTCTTTGCCGGTTTCGAGTATAATTATTGAGTAAAACTGTGCCTTTTAACTTGTGTTCACACTATTTGACAGTAGTGATCCCGATGTGTTTATCTAATTCATACAATATATATGTTTCAGTCAAACACAACAACTTATTGCACAAAATTATGCTCACGACAACATGTTTCGACTCTAATGAGTCGTTATCATCAGACCATCAAAATGAACTAATCCAAGATATATCACATATGAGTGCATTTTGGGATCCCAAACGCTTACAATGAGTAGTAAAGTTAATGGCAATAGTAATATAATAATATCTTAAATATTCATACAATGGCAATATATCTAAAAGCTAAAAACGGTAAAACAAGTCATGAATTCAGTTGTGTTGTGTAACAGATAAAATATATAATTTACTTGATGCCGGATCTAGACGTGCATATATCAGAATCGTATCTAGTTGGGATGAATAGTCATTCAAATTGTCGTAGATCTCATGATATCTCTTGTAGTAAACTACAATCCATTATTCGTTATTGCAAAGCCGAAACGTTGGATACTATCATGGCTGTGTCGTTCTATTCAGTGTGATAATAAAATTATCATTCTTCTTTTAGTGATGATGATATGTATTTGTGTAATCAATTGTTGTGTGTTTGACTGAAACATATATCTTGTATGAAATGTTTTCACACATCACTAGCAGATTCTACATTTAGGTTTGTATTGACACAGCAGTATCGGTATTGGTTTTCTAGGCGTTACAGCAAAATTATCCTAATTGCTTTGGACCGTTTTGCTCTTGTCAGCCAAGTTCTTCTCTGAAAGTTTCATCACTTCTACGCTCCGTTATTCTATATACTGCGACCGCCCTATTGATGGACATGGCATGCATGTTAGTTGAGACCTAAGTCAGTTCTGAAGGGTCTGACGATAGTGCATGACGCTTAGTAATTTTGTCTTTCTACATTCACTCCATCATCCAGCTACTTCTCTCCTCAGATGAAACAAGGCTGGTTCAGTGGTGCAGATTACTTGTTTATAGCAGACTCTTCTAAGAGGCTGCCTCCACATCTTATAATAAGGGGTCGAAAATAGACCACTTTTCGAAACTGTGTGTGTGTGTATTTTTTTTAATACGAGATGACGGATAGAATCCAGGAACCGAGTAATTATTTTCACGCCTGAATGCTTCGCCGGTTCTAAATGAAATACTTCCTAGTTCGCTGTTTTTTTAATGTAGTTTATTAACAAATAGAGCCCGAGATTGGCGAAACACATTTAATTCTGAAGTTTATTGATCCGTGCATCATTGCGATAACTGAAGAATAAAAAACCAACTAGATGCCACTTGTTATTTTATTGCACTTCTGCAGCCCGGACGATACGACCAATGTGGTAATCAATGTCATAGTCGCGAGCCCTGATGATAAGCATAGTAATGCTCGAAACATGTTGAGCCTATAAGAAGTGCAATAAAATAATAAGTGGCATCTAGTTGGTCTTTTATTCTTCAACATTTAATTCTCTTCACACCGCCAATTAAATACGTTTTCCTATTGTAACGCCAACTAAATGTTGACATCTTTCCCGAAGTGAAAATTATGTCTGGGACAGGGTGTAAGCTTGTTATCGGAAGATAAAATCTTGTGCTGAATGCCGTTACTGTAGAACAGCCAACGTGAAAATCAAGTGTAGAAAATATCCTTACAATTCGATATGATTACGTTTCATGTAATAGATAATCCAGACTATTTGTTCATGAACGATTCCAGCAACATTAGAAGATTAATACTTGGGAATACAATTAATATCAGGTTGTAATGATGGTATATAGACGTTTAACGAGCAGAGGGTAGGCAACGCGATTTTGGCTTACGAGACAGGCAGTGCGTGTCGAAGCGCCACATCCGAAGGACCGTCGCGATGGAGCGTGCCTAGTTCTTGCGTTGCGTGTACCGGACACAGGTTAGCCTAAATGAAGGTTTTCGCTTTTAGTACATTTCGGCGAATGTTGTATCAGAATCTGAACACGAACCACCATCACGTCTTGTCAGATTCCTTTCAATTTATTACCTACACTGCCATTCTAGTATTCGACACTAAGGCACTGAAACTTCGCTAAATAAATAGAGATTTAATGAATCACTGAACCGTGGCGCTAAGAAGAATATTTAAACATTACAATGCCGGCTTTTAGACAAGTCATTTAATGTTGTGTGGTGCGAAGAGCAGTGATCCTGCGTCATACAGTGTCTAGTAATACATAACTTAACTCTATTAATATTTGCCCCCTACATGCAGGGGTGTACCGAGAGAGGGGGGGGGGGTTCAATTCCCCCCCCCCCCGAAATTCTGAATGCCCTCCAAAATCGCGCCAAACTCAACCCGATTGTGAAAACTCTTAAAAATTGCTGAATTTAGAATGTCAACACCCCAAGATGTTCGGAAAAAAGGCAGTAAAATTCTAAAACTACCGCCGGTTCGCAATTGTTTTACATTAGCAATGACAAATAAATTGGTTGTCATCACAAATAGCCTTAAAGTACCAAAAATTACGAAAATTTTACTATGTGAAATGAAATTTCTTGTAACAAATTACAGCTGCCTCCAGAACACCTGACTAGGGGGCTACCGCCCCCAGATCCCCATTCTCTCTGTCCTCAACTGAATTTGTTGAACCCCCCGAACAAAATTCCTGGGTACGCCACTGCCTACATGTGCCTTTCAGGTTTTCCAAAACGTAAAAGAATTTGCATAATTTCTCATCCTCCTTGAATGTATCACTCTAGTAATATTTCATCTGTAACATATTTTTTAAATTAATCATTACGTTGTTTCCTCCGTATCTCTGTTACTCTTCGTATTCTGCTCAGCACTGCGTGATTGGCCTCTACCCAGATTACTGTGCAGAAATTATTGTTGGTACTTTCAAAGACAGCAAGAGATTTTTACACACGTATCCCTAAAAAACACCGACTTACGTAGATTCTAACCGAGGACCTACCGAAAGTGGAGCGGAAGTAGTAACTGCAGCTCTCGAACTACTGAAGTGAGAAACAGCACTGAAGTGAACGCACAGAAAGCGAAATTTCTCTACATAATATATTGCTTGGTCATTGCAATTACGTACCTGTTCAAGAGCCGTTCTCTTTGCTTCGAGGCGCAACAGAGATATGTGCTGGGGTAAGCCAGCTGTGAGTTGTCTATAGCAGAATATATCTGTAGAGGAGGGGAGAGGACAGTGAGTGAAGGTCAGTATTTGCAAAGTGTGTACAGTTATTGTAACAACATTAACCTTCATCACAGTACACTTCTTTGTTAGAATTGTGGATTGTGATTTTCCGTGTATTAATATCCATAAATATCATTATAAACACATTTAGTTCTGGCGGAAATTGCATACAAGAATTAAATTTTTAACACAAAATTGACAAAATTTCCGCACAGATCACATAACAAAGACGCAGTTTTACAGTCTGTTGCCTACACTGTCAGAGCAGTAATCAAATAACCGTCATTTAATGAGCATAAATTATGTACAATGGCAAAATCGACACAAACATATGGCACGTGACTAACTACTCAGTTTACTGCAGGAAAATGTTTGATATTTTTACTATATAAAGGAATTACAGGAAATAAACAAATTTGAAGTGACCTCATATTCAAAATGCGACTGAGCGCAATGTTTCGACATCATAAGGTACTTAATAAGCGACACATACATTCACGTTTGCTCCTATGTTTTACTTATTTATGAACCTCTTGCTTCAAATTAATGAACAAACAAAGGACAATTTAAACTATGGGAATGCTCGCCACCGTTCAGTCGAGGATCAGGCGTCTTTCTGTCTTCTGTTTAGAATCCTATAAACTGAAACACAGGCAGATATAATTTTACTTGCCCTTTTATACTATCATGAAATGTGACCTCTCACGCAAGTGCAACTACATCTAACGAAGGTGTTCCAAGGAAAGGTGCTACATAGAATATTTAGACCTACAAAAGAGGAATAATAGAAAGGAGGCTGGATAAAATTTCATAATATTTATTCGTCCATAAACACTCTTAGACCATTTAAATCAACGAATAAAATATCAGTGTGAGATTCAAAAGGCACTAAGGAAAGGAGAATTGTATACGAAGTTTTAGTTGGGAAACCAGACATAAAAATACTAGTGGAAGAACCTGGCATGTAAATGAGAGAAATACTAAAGTCTTTGCTAAAGGATAGATATAAGAGTGCTGACTGGATTAAACTGTCTCAGAATAGGGTCGAATTACAGGCTTTGTGAACACAGTGGTTAATGTTTGGACTCCATAAATGGCTGCGAATCCCTTGGCAAACTCCACTTCTATAATTTTTTTTAGCATTCATATGTCTGTGCATCGCTAATATATTCGCAGAGTATAACCAAGAAGATGCAAATTTTCACAATTTTTTTATTTCTGTAAGACGCTCTACATGTTTCAGACTTTTTTTCCGTCCATCATCACGAACTCAAAACTGCACATACATCGCCAGGTATTTGTCAGACAAATACCTGACGCTGTATGTGCAGTTTTGAGCTCGTGATGATGGACGGAAAAAACGTCTGAAACATGTAGAGCGTCTTGCAGAAATAAAGAAATTGTGGAACGTTGCATCTTGTTGGTTATACTCTGCGAATCCGCTTCTATCGCTTTCTCAAGAAAGATTCTGCTTCAGAGCGTCATTTTGTTGTGTCGTTGTTTAGTAACTGCAATACAAGCGAAAGAGAAATTGAATTAAAAACAACACATTGTTTGCAAACAAACAACCATTGGAGGAAGAGAGCAAATTCCCATGCTCTTTAAATATCAAAGTGACATACGAGTACATTATGTTCTTCTTCTACTGGCACTACATGTACCTTGGCTTGTTCGACTCTTACCTTCGTTTGGTCCCGATTCTGCGAATTTCGCTTACAATTTCTAATGCCCATTGCCTTCAGATCATCTTCTACTGAATCCAGCCACTTAAGAGCAAGTGTGCCTACTCTTCCAGTGCGCTCCGGTTTATGGATCTTTGCTTCCTTCAGAGGTCTAGTTCCGGTATTCTACACAGATTTCTAGCTACCTCAACTTTCCTGCTTCGATCATTTTTAACTACAGTAGGACTCCACTTGTCCGGATTTAATAGGACGGCGAGTCATCTGGATATGAAGTTCGGCTGTTACTATTTACAGTATGAACCTGCGTCTAAATCTTTCGACCGTGCCTGATTGGAAGTTCTAGAAGCCATAACACTGTACCGTACTTGATCCGAAAACCGGAAATTTAAAGTCAAGTTAGTTTATTGGAATTCTCGACAAATTTACCTGAAGGGCTAAGCCGATCCGGACAACCAGCGTCCGGATTCGTGGAGTTCTACTGTATTTCTGTTTTATTATGATGTGTGCATAATACTGTTTTCGTGCTCGTTGCTGTGTAGCTCATATGGACGTTTAATCCCAAATCTGTTTGCATCGTTCCATATGGCGAAATGCAGCCGCTCTGGTCATTCTTCTTACGTTATTGTTGAGATTTATAATCTTTATTCTCCGGCCCTTTCCACTTCTTCACGGCGGAAAGTCAAACATGCCTTTTCCTCATTACTCAGATCTGTAAATGTCGAGGCAAGAAGTGTTTGTTTTTGCGCGTAGCTTTCAGTCACTTCTAGCATTGTGTTCTCGTGTTAAATAAACACAATATGTTTTAAGTCCGTAAGGAGTTGCTGGACAAAATGCAAAATTACTTCATCACACCTTTGAAACACTTTCATTGAGAAACAGCTCGAACGTCTTTTAAGGTACTGGAACACGACACAGATAAGTTCACTGATATGATTTTCAGAATACTGCTCAATACCCGTGGCACACTTCGGGCCTTTATAAGAAATGGCGACTCTTTGATGTGACGCAATGTAGCAATTCAAAATTGTCACCTATACGGTTCTCTGGAGACAAAGCAATTTGGTTTAAGTACTTACAATAAAACCAAGTAGATGCACTAATTTCTAAAATGTATTTTTGGAATAAACTCTACATGTTTCGGACAGTTCCTCTGTCCATCGTCAGGAGTTTTTCACTGTACACACAGAAATGGTATATGTCATACATGTTTGCTGACAGCTTGCGAGCAGGATCAGGATGGAACCGAAGTTCCGTCCTGATCCTGCTCACAAACTGTCAGCAAACCTGTATAACATATTCCACTGCCGTGTGTACAGTGAAAAACTCCCGATGATGGACAGAGGAACTGTCCGAAACATGTAGAGTTTTATTCAAAAAATACGTTTGAGAAATTGGTGCATCTATTTGGTTTTATTATAAGAATTGATCACAATGCACGGTCACCTGAACTTCAAATTGGCTTAAATAGTAATTCTTCGGGACACCAACTATCCTTACTAAGATTCTCCGTAGTTTTTCATAGTGGCTGCAAAAGCATGTCAATATACTGTATTGAAACAGGCCACCATCGCCCTCCCTCCACCCTCATTTCTTTCTAGTTCACCGTAGGCGATAATCCTCTCTCGGCGTTAATTAATATCTGCAATTAATACATTTTCGTTAAACAATCTATGGTCCGTCAACCCTACAGCAGTTCTTAGTCATATGAGATTACTGCGGTGTTTGGTTCAGTCCTGTACAAATGCCTAGGGGTTTCTTCTTCTTGTTTTAAGAAACAGTCAGTGAAAAATGCAGTTTTGTGCGTCTTAGTGTGTTACATACGCGTACGGTTAAGGTCGCACTACCTAGTTACAACGACAGTGTGAAGTTTCTGTTCCTGTCCACCATACAAGCAGTTATATGGTGTGCCATCACCCAAAGGGATAGGCCGATATTAGCGTATTGCATTGCTTGTCAATTTAATGCATGAGCAGTTCAGGTGTCTTTGATGTCACGATTAGTATGTGAACGCAAGCGGCGAAACTAGATTTGCGATACCTGGAACTTGGGCAGAAGACTGTGAAATGTAGTTGGGAGAGGGGGGGGGGAGGTACTGGATTTCACAGAGAGGAGATAACAGGATAATTGGGGAAATTACATAATTGGGAGCCTCACACTGTGTACTCTTCACATAATATTGCTGTAAGTTGATCAATTCAAAAAGTAAGAGGCTTCTGGGACACGTCGTTCGCATGAGGGGTTAAGAAATGCAGGTTATATATTTTTATATTCGTGGTTCCGTGCATTGTAATTCTAGATTGAAGAAATCCAACGAGATGCAACAGTATGCAGATATTTATTTACTGCTAAATTACTCTACATGTTTCGGCGTCCATCGCGCCCATAATCAGAAGTACATAGAACTGTAGTTGCAGCCTCTGGTACATTACTTTGTCACGTTTGAGGAAGCTTGCTCCCCAGATAGTATGATCTGTACCAGAGGCAGCAACTACAGTTTTATGTACTCCTGATGATGGACACAATGGACGCTCGAAACAGGTAGAGTAATTTAGCAGTAAATAAATATCTGCATACTGTTGCATCTCGTTGGATTTTTTCAACCTAGAATTACGATGCACGGAACCACGAATATAAAATGTATGTGACTTTTATTCGGATAAGCAAA
>Ga0123354_10021823_pt1 | contig 10095 bp, 8 predicted proteins | sample TergutLab28metaG_2_FD_97872 | JGI IMG/M metagenome (GOLD analysis project Ga0123354, IMG submission 97872) | Labiotermes labralis P4 segment gut microbial communities from Petit-Saut dam, French Guiana - Lab288 P4 | ecosystem: Host-associated > Arthropoda: Insects > Digestive system > Gut ...
AATCTCTTCGCAATAATTTTTAAATAGATTTTATATCCAGTATTCAATAAATTAATACCTCTATAGTTATCTGGGTTATTTCTGTCTCCTTTTTTGTGTATTGGTATAACAATGGCTGTCCTCGATTCTTCAGGAATGTCTCCGTAAATCCAGCAAACATTTGGGAAATTAAAAAATTTATGTAAAAAAAACTTTTTGGTGCGTGTTTGTACAACTCATTATTAATCCCGTCTGATCCTGGAGATTTTCTGGCTTTTAATGTTTTTATAGTTGTTTCCAATTCTTCCATTTTAATTAAGTCAACACAATTTCCTGTTAATTTTGCACGCTTCCCTTCTGTGGTGTTGTCATTAAATTGTTTATTCCAAAGTTTTTGACAGTGATCTAGCCATGTGTGTTCAACTGTTGGGTTAAGTCGCAAATTATCTTTTCCAGTTCTGTTTAAATTTCTAATAATTTTATATGCATTTATCTGGCGTCCATGTAAATCATGTTCAATACGTATTAAACACGACAGCGTTAAAGTGGGCCGCTCCCGCCACTGAACACTGCTTACAAACACAATACGCGAGGAGATTTTCCCCATTTCAGATAGGAACAATCTAGTTTGAGGGCCTTAGATAACAATAAGAACTTTTTCGATTTGGAAATGGAAGGGCTGCTTGGATTTTTCGGACCGCCACATAAATCTACGACTCATTTCAGGGTCTGCAAGTTCCTAGGCGAGATCGCAACACTGCGAAAAGCGACTGTTAGCTTCGTCATGTCTGTCTATCTACTGTCCGTCCGTCCTCCCGCATGGAACTCGGCTCCCAATGGACAATTTTCATGAAATTTGATAAGGGGCACTTTACATGAAGACTTAAGTACAATAATGATAACATCTCGCTAAATTCTTCTTAGAATGAGAAATGTTTCCGACAAAAGACACATCAAAACACACATTTTATGTTCAGTTACTCCCCCCCCCCCAGAAAGTGGTACAGTGTAGGAGATAATGTGGAAATATATGGTACAGCCAGACAGGCCACAGATGACAATTTAATGTGGCTCAGAAGATGCGACTGCATGCCGGCTAAGGCAGCAACACTGACACTCATAATACTCAGTAGCCTACTCGAGATTTTCGCTCTTCTGGGATGTTACGCAACGAAGGTTGGCAGTTACCGACGTTTCGGGACGACCTATCGGTCCCCATGAAGATGGGACCGGTAATTATAGTGCACAAGTCAGATCTGGGAATATATGTTCATCCACCCTGCAACATTAATCATACTGCCCCATAGTCTTGCTATATGAAGGACAAAACCTGTGCCCCAATTCTCAGGACGAACTAAAGACGCCTGTGGCACAGTTCAGTTACACCCGCACGGCAACAGCCACGTAGGTTTTAAGATCCACAGTTTTTAACGACACAAAGTGGCCGGCTTCCAGTGAAATGCTCATACCGTTGCTATATCTACTAGGCCATACTACACACAGGGCAAGACTGTGTGGACATCAGACCCTTTATCAGCCGCCGAGTCGCAACTGTTTCCACCTCACAATTATATTTAAATTTGTGGTCGCCGAGATTTTTCCTCCGCGATGGAAATAAGATTCTACAGTCACGAAATTAAACGCAATGTAAACATATTTTCTAACGGAATGTAGTAAAATGGGTGGGCTTCGCCTTCATGCGCTTACACCGATTCACACTACGGGGGCACATTTACACTTACATTCACTTAGAACTCTCCTAAAAAATACAGAATGCAGAGCTACACACTCGCAGCAAGGTAAGACAGCCAGTATTGTGGAGTTTCTTATGCCCGGAAATACTATCAATAAACCACGAGCTATCAAATTTGAACCACTGTGCCGCGGATGAGCAACAAATTACACAAAATTAATAATTACTTCTTGGTCGGGCAACAGTAACACCACAATTCCAGTTATCCTCGGCACCCGGAAGTTTTGGAATATTTTTAAACAGAAAAATAAATAAATCACAGGCACGTTACAGCAAGAACCAAATGAACAACGGCGTGTCAATATTGATTCCTACGTACGAAAATTCAGTAATACACGTCCCCTCCCTAAACTGCTATCTCCGTTACGCATCCTTCTGTTTAGGATGTCACATACATCACTGCTGGGAATTCCGACAGGTAATCGATAAACAGAACAAGTTTTTAATTACACCTGGTAATCCTGCGCTCATGTCAAGTCCCTGAGCCCACACAGCAACACCCAGTAGTACGACGTTAACAAAACTGAACCCTTGACCCTCTTGAATTCTGTACCCACATCCATCAGAGTTCGCGGCAGCCAACGGGCCAAGTACAGTTCCTAACGCTCCTACTACACACACACAAGTGGAAAACTTCCAACACAAACTCCAACTTGAGGCTACTTACGGTTGCCTCCCTGTACGTAAACCAGCCCAGAAACATTAAAATCAGAATAAAAAGGAGTTCTTATATTGATTTAAACGATGAAAAAGATCTCGCGACAGTCACCGGCTGGAGACACTTGTTCCATTCATTCCTTATTCTCGCCGGGGATTATGTATCTTCCTTTGTGTAACTTTGATGCCTAGTTCACTGCCATTTTCTGGTTCGCAGGAACAGGACGAAATAAAAACACCGTCTACAACATTCGCACCTCTTTCCTGTGAATTCCTATAAATCGACAACACTCGGTGTCACGACAACTGTGCAGCTCGGTTGGCGTCAGAACAATGACCTGCATCACACCGTCTTCCACTTAAAACACGCCATGTTTCCGAATATAATTTCTTTGTTCGGAAGTAGTAATTAAAACACGCAAGAATGTTTCTTGGTCCAACAAATAAGACCTGTCTTGGATGCAACTATACAGCTGTCGGGTCGTTTTAAAACGACAGACCAAAAGACATTTCAAACCAAATAACAACAATAACGACAGGAATATAACTCATATTCTTGAATCAATAATAATTATCCTGAGTAATAAATGTAATCAATAATAATCCCGAGCAATAAACGTATCTTCATCAGGCACTGTTATGTTACAACGTATTTTCAGGGCCTGCATCATGCCGGTTTGTGTCTTAAGCTTAATAACTTTAACAGACCTACTAGGTTCATAAACGTTCCTACACTACGGTATTCCTTGCGGTCGTTTACAGCAGAGTAAACCTAAAGGAAGTTGCGACAAACAGCCTGAACAGATTCCTGCACCGGTTTCAAAACTAACCCCGAGTATCGCCAGAAGCCGCTCAGACAAATCCCGCCCCTCAATGATCCCCAAGGATCAATATCGTGTTCAAAAGATCCTGCCACTGTTCTCTCCATGAACCAGCCGAAATTGGTCCACGAACTCATAGCATATTTTTGGAAGCTTCCGAAATATTGCGAAAAGCGACTATTAGCTTCGTCAGTTCGTCACGTCTGTCCGTCCGTCCGTACGCATGAACAACTCTGCTTCATCTGGCCAGATTTTCATGAAATTCGATATGTCTTATGTTTATTGGACCGTGCATCATCTTGATAGTTTAATAAAGAGAGAACAAACTTGACGTAACCTGCTTTTTTATTTCATTATTTAATGCTCAACATGTATCGGATGTTAATACATTCATCGTCAGGAGCATGTGACTTAGTTGCTGAGTTATTTCATGGGTTGTATTGCTCTGGTTCGATGCGTGTTGGTGTTACGTTGTGGTACTACACCACCCCAGCCAAACCACAACGTAACACCAACACGCATCGAACCAGAGCAATACAACCCATGAAATAACTAAAAAATAAGTCGCAAGCTCCTGACGATGGATGTATTAACACCCGAAACATGTTGAGCATTAAATAATGAAATAAAAAAGCAGGTTACGTCAAGTTTGTTCTCTCTTTATTAAACTATCGATATGAGTATTTTTCGAAACTTTGTAGAGAATATTCAAGTTCGATTCAAATCTTAGAAGATTAACGGGTACTTTACATGCAGACGTAAGTACATTTCTGATAACTTCTCGCTGAATTCTTCTTCGAACGAGAGATGTTACGGACAAATGTTGCAGATAAAATTAAACACACATTTTACGTTCAGTAATTCCCCCCCCCCCCTCCAAATCGTGCCGTTTATGAAATAATGTGGGAAAATATGCTACAGACAGACAGGTCACAGACGACAATACACTACAGCGCATGCTGGATATCTAAGGCTACACGCACACACTCAGAATATGCAATACTTATTGCTTTTCCACGGCAACAATGGTGACGCGAATGCGCATCGGTATTATTTGATCTGTACACTGCCTGTCTTGTTTAAGGGCGCGTTTCAATATCGTCATCTAATCTAAGGCTGCAGCTCCCTGGTGGTCTCCTCTCCCTCTGCAATTTTTCCGACTAAAATTTTGTGCGAGTTTGTAAGCTAAACGTGCTACATGCGCCGTCCATACCACCATCCTCCAACTTCTGATCCAAATCATAGTAAGTTAACTCAAATTATAAAGATCACCGTATAATCGTCTCCCATTCTTAGATTTAGAGGCATTTTGGTGCCCAGGACTAATCACAATGTTCGCTCCTAACAGACATACGAACTTTTAAACAATTTGTAATTGTATGAGTTTTAACAATTCAAAAATGTTAGGGATAAAATCATTTTTTAAATTTAAAGTGTCCCTTCAATTCATTTGTCCAAAGCGGCTGCACCATTCTCCCCCCCGCCCCGCTTCGCTACAAACCCGCTTAGATTACGTCTGCCTTTCGAGCCCAAGTATTCTCTTTATCCTTGGTTTTCTATCCGGAAGGGCAGCAAGTCTCTCTCTCTCTCTCACACACACACACAAAATGTATTAAAAGCGCACAACTTCGAGAGTTCCCATGTACCACGTACAACACCATCAGTACTTTTACCAACTGAATGTAGGCCTGACAAGCTGCTTGCAAGACGAGAGACGGTTTATAACGAAAGCGGGTTCTCAGTATCGATATATTGATGGTCGACGGACATATTTCATGAACATCCAATAATAACAGATTACTTGCAGACGACGAACCGGGAATCGCGTGCATCAACTTACAATTCAAAGAGGACACGACAGCAAGCTGTCAGCCTTCTCCTTCTTTCGCTTAATTTCACATCACAGGAACTGCAGACGAAAACTGAAGTCTTCGTTTGTCACAGTGGAAACCCCACATAAAAACATCAACAAATACACCGTGCTCATTCCGGCCACGGATCTCCGATTGAATGTCAAAACATCCGAGCGCAGAGTGCGGCTAAGGTAAACAGCCTCTAGTACCGAGCGTGATGGTTGGTCTCGCTCCAGGAGCAGTTCCAAGAGTGCGTGAAGAAGCCAAGACAAAGGCTGCTGGTTCATCCACCCCGATCACAATCCGTGAACCTAAAAAATTACATGACAGACGACGTCAGCAAGTAGCCGATCTGCTGACAAGGAGCAACCCTACTTGCGGATTACATCCGGGATGGCGAGTAAAAAGTATCAATGCTGTGTACTCTCGATCGCAGTCGTCGTGCCAGGAATTTCAGGATGTAGGAACAGCTTGTACATTAGGTCGAGTCCAAGAAGTTTTCCAAGTTTCGGTCTCGTATAAGCGACCAGAAAAAGTTTCCTCAAATTAATGTGCAGACCGAGGACCATTTTTACAGGATGGGTTGTGACAGCAAACGTCCTGAAGCAGAGAAACGTGAACGAGACAAGCAATGTATTATAACTAACAATGAGGCAGGAGCGTTCGCCTACCACTGTTGCAGTGCAAAAGCAATAAATATTACATACTCTCTGTGTGCGTCTGTAGCCTTAGTTATGCAGTATGTTAATCGCAAGCGCCGTATTACACGATTTTTGGGGAAAATTTGAAAATAAATTTGTGCATCGATTTTCTCTACAACTTATGTCTGATACATTTCTCATTCTAAGAGGAATTCAGAGAGACAGCATCACAAATGTAAATGTAAAGCACCCGTTATCCTGCCAGATCATAACGAAACTCGAGTTTTCTCAAAATATTTTCGAAAAATACTCGAATATCAAATTTCATGAACATCCGTCCAGTGGAAGCCGCCGAGCTGTTCCATGCGGACGGACGGACAGAAATGATGAAGCTAATAGTCGCTTCTCGCAATTTGGTGAACTTGCCGGAAAACGAAACCTGGTGATAAACGAGCAAATGATTACTCCAATAAAACAGTCTCGTTCCGAAATTTATGAACATACGTCGCCTCAGGCTCCATAAGATATGGTGGACTGTAATCTTAACGGGTCACACTCAATACCGAGTACGATTTAAAACTGTTTCTGAAAACGGATATAAGTACATCTGTCGTACATTATAACTGACGAGCAGCTACGTTAACAAACAATGCGACAAGAAATGGCTGGGATTTGTAACAAATACCGTGCCCTGGAAACAAATGTAACTGCTGGCTTCGGATGTGACACGAGTTGGGATGTCTCACTCCATCCACGAAACAAGTGCCTTCTGCGTGATACACGTCCTACCTACTCGCATGTTACCTGCACGTGGACGGGCAAAAAAAAAATACGAAAATTTGTGGTTAATCTACGCAAGAAGCTGAGAAAGGGCCAGATAGATTTAGGGCTAGTACGTTTGCCGAAAGCCTGATGACTGGATGCAAAAATTCAGTCTCTAAATGACATGAAATCCATGAAAGACGGAGCGGTAATATAATGGGATGACAGGTGTAGAAACCTGTAGTCGTACAGTAATTCCTACAACGTGGGACAGAAAATGCGATCGGTATCTTCATGATAACCTGAAAGTCGCACAAGCGCAGAATGTACTGTATAGCGCAAGTAAGGGACTAGCAAAGCCACGCTCCTGTGGACTGGTTAAGTGCAAATCAATGCCAGTACTGTAACAAAGAATTCAAGATCCAGTTATATGAACAACGCTGAAGTCTGTTGCGACTCCTCCGGAGTCTCGGCATGTTACTCGAACTGCGTCACGCACAATGAATCCCAACAACCGCGATCTTCTAGGACTGTCAGCAATCCAATGGTCTTATAAATGCATTACCGTAACAAACACAAACTCTTAATTAATAATTTCATTTGCAGCTTAATGCACCGAAAGGCAAATGAGTCCGCTACTGTCATCTTTACCTCCGATGTTACCACAATCAAATTATCAGGCAATGAAAATAATGAAGCCTGAGACTCGAGATACTATGAGGATGTGACAAGGTTATGTAAACACTCATTCATCTGGCGGCTATGCGTATTTTCTACAGGGAAATAACTGAGTTCGCTATATGTAGTTGTGTACGTATGTGTCTCTCATTTAATGAAGCTGCCAATCGCTACGATTAGACACCATCGACGATGGATAACTGATGTGTAGAAGCACTCATCACCGGCAGTGAAAGGCGAAGCGCTCGAACAAAAATCTGCCCAAGTGTCATTTTGTGCACTAGAAAACTACCCGTGTTGGCCACGGATCGAAACCGGGCCTCCGTGATTACAGGCCGATGACATATCGCATGGGTCATGCCACGGCCGCGTACGGACTTGTGAAATCGCAATTTGTTGACGTTTGAAAACAAACTATACGACAGGTGTGAAAACAAGTGCAATAACGAAGTAACGTCACAAGTCAGTGTGTTCTGGGGTCCACGGAACAGTCTGTCAACCGACGGCGATAACTGCGCAACTTTCCTATCCACAGCTGCGGAGGACAAATTAGGCAAAATGACTGAAGAAGCACAGGTGGTCTCTTGACAGATTTGCGTTACGTCGCCAAAAGTCCTGCAAGAGAAAATTCTCGACTACAGCTATCGAACCTTGTCACATTATAATCACTGCGGCCTAGTTTACCAGATACATGTTTCCTGCACAAACGAGGCATGTCAGTAAATCATTCGAAATTGTCCACGGCACTGTAGACCTTCCCAAAAGAACTAATACCAAGCACTAAATAAATTAATAAAGATATATGATAATGGTCTTCGAAGGTGCCATACCTGATGCCACAGGCAAGTGTGTCCAAATAACCAGTCTCAGTATGAAAATCAGCAACTCCCGTAAAAGGTCAGACGTGTAAGCAAGGGGCCATAATGCCGGCCGGTCAACTTGCACACTACAGCTGCATTCCTCGGCTAGGCCAAACGAAAGCAACAAGCCACTACTTCCCACAATTCTTTCTGGCAAGGTGTTTCCATGCAGTTCGTTAGTGGACACCACTGTTCTACAGAATCCAGTCAACATGAACTAACACCCTCAATTAACCTACCATCCACAGCACACAACCACATATCCCCACCAAACGTTTGTAAACAATGCGGTACCTTTCAGATGCTACATGCCACATCCACCTTAGAACTGCTTTATCGACTACGTGTCTTGCTTCGCGCTTCACTGTCTTCAAAGAAAGAAAGCCCGAAGGTACATTTTTGTCATTACAGTATGCAGCTGCTGAACTTGGTAAGTACAAAATTCCATGTGCTGACAGCATTCAACAAAACGAAGAAAAATACACTCCGTCATATGAGGTACGGAGCATAAACCGACCAAAATAACTGAACATCAAAATGACAGTTTGTTTTCCTACGGTTTGAGGGTAAAGCTGCGGAAGAGAAGGGCCGAAACGTCCCTATACACGGTTCTTCGCTTTACACACTGCGCTTATAAAGCGTCCCAACCGGACTCGAGATAATAAAAAAGAACTTCCTGATTATTCGTGGCTGTAAGAGTACAGACAGCTATCCAGTGGCAGTGCGCCTTGGAGACTCTCTCTGAGTACGGACTCTTAGCCGCTTGCGTTGTTAGGGCTCTGGTAAGTGGAACTGTCCTGATTTACGGAGACCCAAGTCATAATACGAACACACGACTAAGCAACAGTAGTCTGGTCACACCTAAACAACGGCCTGTACCACTCGGCCGTGTCCTCTTACTCATGCGCGAAGTCCATATCGGTCGCCGTACGTGCGTGTATATAATGCTACACTGTCAACATACATTCACGCCATTTAACTTATTCATGTACTGCAGAGTACAAGGATCAGGGTACCATTGTTACAATTCCAGTCTTCAAACCTTGAATTTAGGGGTTTGTAGAAGCATGACAAGACTCTTCGACAAACGGATCGCTGTTCTTATTATAGCCGGGTGCACACTCAATGCCTTCCGAACATTGCTACTGATATTTCAACATGCGAATACTTTAAGAACTGCTTCTTTTCATAGTTTCAGGTACTTGGTAACTTGAGTTTCACTGTAGTTAAGTGCATTTGCATGTTTCAAATGAAGTACAAGTCCCGCGTACAATGCAGTCGATCATAATATGCAGTTCGTCCTCTGAATACATTTACTTACTATCCATCGAACAACCCCAAAGCTGGGGTCCAACGGCTAGCACTCCTGGGTCGTAAATGGGAAGTACTAAGATCCAATCTTGGTCTACAGATCGCCTGACCAGATTGCTGTTTTAGTGATTGTCCTCCGTCCTTCACAGGCAAATGCCGAACCACTACCTAGAATTACGCAACGTCCACTCCTTCCAGTCTGACCAACTGATATGTTCACTAATCACAGCACTATGACGGTTTAAGCTCACCTTCTGAGTTACTGAGACAGTCCTTAAATACATTCGTGGTGTAGTTCAATAATTAATAATTATTAAATAACCATCCTCTATAAAATCATGGTTTTCCAAAAGGCACTTCTATTATAAGTTTTCGCAACAAAACCTTGCGACATTTCTACTTCCCATTTGTCTTATGTTATCCAGAATTATCGATTTGACCATCACAGCACTGAGCAAGAGTCCACGAAATACGAAACTCCTTATGTAATTTTCTATATTTCACACTTCACCATCCGTCCGAGGTCGAAATACTCCCTTGAACATCCGTCTCAAACGTTTTCAATCGTTGTCAGAAGAACCACAAAGAACACAAGCAAAATTACAACTTGAAATGTAAATACTGTACTATGAAATTCAGGACACAACCAAGCTATAAGTGGGGGGGGGGGGGGAAAAAAAAGCGGGGAAAAGTTTTTAAAAACTTTTTTGGGTTTTGAAATTTTTTTTAAAAGTGTTTTGTATAAAGGACCCACCAAAGGGGGGGAGATGGGGAACGCCA
>Ga0123354_10021826_pt1 | contig 10094 bp, 7 predicted proteins | sample TergutLab28metaG_2_FD_97872 | JGI IMG/M metagenome (GOLD analysis project Ga0123354, IMG submission 97872) | Labiotermes labralis P4 segment gut microbial communities from Petit-Saut dam, French Guiana - Lab288 P4 | ecosystem: Host-associated > Arthropoda: Insects > Digestive system > Gut ...
CAACTTCAGGCCAGTATGCACTGGCAGTGCACACAGGAATAATTTCAGTCGGTAATCAGGTACTCACTTTTTTGTGGTTAATTTATGACAGCATCTTTTCGGTGTTTATCCAGTTGGCTATAATCTTTCATCTGCTGCAGAAACTCAGTCTTTTTTTATCCCGTTGTGTGGTGACTCAAATATACGTACATCCGTAGAGGAATGCCGGGTAGCCGTAAATTCGTCATATTTTAATTTCGTGTTCTTATTTCATTTCTGAGGCTTGTACCGCAAGATGAAAGACGCGTTTGTAGTCTTCCTTTGTACGCACGACGTTACATTTACACGTATGAGACAATCAATGTTGAATCCTGACCCGCACGTCGGATTATGCGGAAGGGTAAAAAGTTTTTTTCCATTCAGACCTCCCTTCCCCCTCCAAGAAATTAAAAGTCGATCATCTATATTTGTTCTAATTGCAATAGGAACAGCAATAGCAACAACAAGAAGGAAAACAACAACAACAACAACAACCAGTGGAAATATAGATGTCAATACACAAACTTTTCATTATGCGCAAAAGAGACAGATCTCAAACTGTACCGACATTTCCGGTTCGTGATTTAAAATTAAATCCCACCCTGTTACTGTTCTTGACTAAAACGTTGATATTAGGCAAAAGTAGAGGGTCGTCCATCCTTTATTATCTGAAGGTTTTCCGCTGTACTTCTTCTTGAGAAAGACATATCTAAAAAATCCTCTGTCACATTTTTATGAAACCTGGGCACATCCATCCTACTGAGGAAGGATTATTAAGGAATAAAACAATTTGCAATTACCATTTGTTGGCCCATTCTTGCGCACTACACTGTGTATACCAAATCATATCCTAGTTTCCGCTCTGACGCGTTTAGATGTTGTCTGCTGACACAATCTTCTGGTAGCCCAGCCTAACTGTATTGTGCTTGCGAGAAATTAGAGTTACATTGGGTTCCATGAAGATGGTGTCAGGAGACATCGAAACGCGTCGGTCCGGAAACTAGGATGTGATTTGGTATACACAGAGTAGTGCGCAAGATTTGGCTAACAAATTGTGATATAGAACATGATTCACGGTACGTACGACATTAAAATAATATGAAATTAGTTTTCTGCCTAATGCTACAGCAATCATATTTAACCTTACAACACAAAACAAAATTATTTTTGTGTGCACTTAGGCAGTCTTATGGAAGAGAACTTAAATCGTACACTGCGATCGTTACAAAATCCATTCTGTCAGATCCAACTTGAAAAAAAAAAGGAGAGCGTTTCATTGTATTATAATGGATGGTAACTCCACAGAAACGTACAACAGCAGTCTATGATTGCTGTCTGCCCAGTCGTGGGGCACATATATGGCAAGACCACGATTCTAGCACAAACATTTAATACGAAGCAATAATTCCATGTCCCTATACTTTTTATGTGACGTTATTTATGGAGGTCGATGTCATAATATTATATATATTTTTTTTCGTTTCATACTTTCGTAGAAAATCGATCATACACCAACAAAGCACATTAAATGAGGAACATACACTAATTATAAATATAACAATACGATAACAATGATTTGGGGTTTCAACTGATTGGCTGTTGAAGTACCAAGTCTTTTGGGTTGTTTCGCCTTATGGCTTGGTAATCCCAACCACACGGCACTACAACCCAGACGACGTGGAACCTTGATACAAAAACAAGTCTGCAACCAATAATATCCACCAGCGCTATCATTTTGAGTGGGAAAAGCGTGAGGCTTAGCCCACGACTTCTTTCGCTGTACTCTCCGTGGGCTCTGCCTCTCGTTTGTTGCACAAACAACCAAATGTATGGCTGTGCTGTGGGCCGCATGCCTTGGAGTAGAGAGACGAAATAAATGTTTTCTTCTCCCTCTCTCCTCTCGGTCTCTCTCTCTCACGCACACACACACACACACACACACACACACACAAACAAATAAACACGCGCGCGGTCTCTTAAACGCCTAGGTAAGGCAGGAAGTACTCCGGAAGCCTATCCTTTAGTAGATGCGCTATAACAATTTTATACAAGAAGTAGTGATTTTCGAGCCCTGGTTGGGGGTGGGGGGTGGGTTTACAAGTACTGTCTTTTTTTAAAAGAGAAGGGAAGTTATTTGTACCACATCAGTGGCACTGGGCCGCAATACCAGCCATAAAGGATAATTCGCTACTGGTAAAACGAAGCAGTCACTAGAAACGTTAAAAAGCGTGATCTAAGTTGTGCGACCCCGTGTAAGACGCACCGTGCAGTACCTCCCACTGACGCGAAAGTCAAGGTCACACAGGTAGCTAGGAAGAATGAATGTTCTTCCTCCAAAAGTACGTAAGCATCGGACAATGCCGGCAGGAGACATCCTCCAAATTAGTGAAAGAAGACCAGGGCGATTGCCTTGCAAATGTTTAAGGAGACTGTCGCAACACAGTGACTATATGTGAGTAGCTCTTACCGACCTACACATCAGATGAAACCGCACATCACACTCCAGTGTCCAATACCATAGAAAAGTCTAATGTCTGTGGCTTTGTGGCATCCAGAGTCTCCTGTTTTCGCTGTTAAATCACCACTCAAGTGGAAAAGCGCTTTGTGATAGAAAGTAATTCTTTGAACACGTAACTACCCCGAGGCACACAACGACCGAACACATAACAAAATAATCTACTGCTGTTGCATCTGATGCATTGCTTGAAATCGGTAAGATCGTCTTTTCAACCGTTCTGTAAATCAATGAGCACTTGTCACAGGTCACTCGCCTTGTTATGACATTTTGACCAAAAATGTGTACGATAGTCTCAAACAATTTGGACCGTTTACTTATTCTCTGCGTCTTCGTCACGGTACGCAATGGCAAATGCTTCACAGACAGTAGCGCATGTTTTCGGTGTTACGTACTGTTAGACACTAAATACACGTTCTGTTAGAGAATTCAGCTTGTTGTTCGCACTGCACAGTTATTTTTTTTGCAATGGTTCTGAACAGCAACCTAGCAAAGAAGCTACCTGTAACTCAAGTGTCGCAGGTAAGTACGGGTTACATATTAAGCTAAGGTAAAGGTGACCCTGATTTCATTTCATATCATAATTCGTAATTATTTTGGGCTATTGGGATCACCCGGTATAATATTTATATTTTGTATCATATTTAAAGTATTTGTGGGCCGGTAGCTCAGTCAGTTTAGTGACTGACTAAGGGCTAGACGGTCCGGGATCGAATCCCGGTGGGGACGAGAGTTTCCGCCCATCCAGACCGGTCCTGGGGCCCACTCAGCCTCCTATACAATGGGTACCAGGTCTTTCCCAGTGGTAAAGTGCGGCCAGGGCGTGCTGCTGACCAATCACCCCCTTCTAGTGCCGCGGTCATGGAAGAGCAGAGCTATACCTCTACCCACCCTCTGGGCCACACCGAGCCTGTAACGGGAAAACTTTACCTTTATCTTTATTTAAAGTATTTAAGTACAGCCCTTCTTCCAATCATCATTGATCACGATCGTAAGCCTTGACGATTTCTTGCTTACAAAGGTCATAACCCTGTCTTAATTGGATTACAAAATTATAGCTTTGCATAATCCAAAAGGATTTAAAGAAATGCTAGTAGCAGTGCAACACCTTACAGTTCCCATTCACCACGCGGTGAAAGAAATTCAGTAAAGTAACAGTCGATGAGGAAGGGAAAGAATAAATGTGAAATTAAACATAATCACGCTAACGCACATTACAACCTCAAGTCATGTATTAAATAAGGATATACATTTTATACTGCTTAGTTTTAATATATGGGCTTAAGTATTTCCTACGGTTTATCAAAATTATCTGCATTACTCTTCAATTCATGTTCTGCACAGAATGACGGATTGACTGAAAGACCTTCAATTGAGTCTTTTTAATCATGGCTGTAGCGTATGCACATATTTCAAACCATTAAGTTCCTTACGTGGTTATCTGTGCAGGTTTTCATGTTCTTGTTTTTTAATTAGGCACTCAAACGTGTAGACTGGAAGTTTATGAACAACTCAACTGCTTGACTAATTTCTAGGTAATACTTGTGTTGGTCCTCGCTGTTTCGTTGGAATTCAGTCCATAGAATAATTTCACGAATCAAATACAAAGAATGTTGAAGAGCAAATGCCCAGGCAATGAGAACACGGGGATAAAAATACCAACGTAGAAGTCCAACTTTACCATCTTCCAACGCCACTTGTAAGAAAGATCTTTATACTGCGCTTTACATCGAATTGATACGGTGAGTCTGCTACTAATGAAAGTCCAACAAAATGCACTTGTAATTAATTTCAGGTGCGAACTTAGAATTTTTCACTGGCAGAAGGGGGGAGACATATATTTAATTTCTTCCAGGCATTTGTCAACACCTGAATGTCCTAATGGAAAATGGACGAATTTAAAAATGATCTGCTCTAAGCAGCTTGGCCACACTGACTTGTATCGCTGTTCAGGTTTCTCTCCCGTTCAGAACACATAGTACGTTGTTTTGCAGCACAGACTGGGTCTGGTCAGTAGGCTGGTATTTTGTGATTCTGTTCTTTATGGCAGCTAACTTCTCATCTATGTCTTGTAGTTCAGCAAGTGCTTTTAGCTCCTTCTTAAGGTTTCTGTCCTCATGGACTTGGATAAGATGAACCATCATTTGGTTAGGTCGGATAAAATCTCTTGTTTGTTTTTCTGTCATACTGCTCGGATTACAACTTAGGATGTCTGCCAAGTGATTTTTCACTCCTTTATATTGTCTTATATCCAAATCATATTTCTGAATTTGTACCCACCTAGCCACTCTGTTGGATGCATTGGGGCAAAGGCGTAAGAATGAAAGCGCTGTATTGTCTGTGAACAAAATTATTTTGCGTCTATAAATGTAAATTATAAAGCTTTGCAATGCATAAACAATAGCAAGTAACTCTTTCTCGCATGTTGTATAGCGCTGTTTTGTTTGGTTAAGAACCTTGATGCAGTAGATACAATATTGAATCTTCTATCGTCCCTTTCCTGTAATAAGATTGAACCGATGGCACGGCCACTTGCATCCGAATTAAGTACCCAAACCTTTTGTTCATTTGGATGTATCAATTGCATACTATGAGTAAATTCAGCTCTGAATGTTTCAAATGCTTGTTGTAAGGCATCTGTCCATTTCTACTTGTTTCCTTTACGAAGTAAGGTGAGTAAAAGTTCTATATACGAAGCATAATTTAGGATAAACTGTTGAAGGCAGTTACATGTTCCCAGGAATTTACGCAATTTTCTTTGGTTCTTAGGTGCAGGGCACCTCAAAATTGCTTGAATTCTTCCACGGTTTGCCTTTACTCCTTTATCCGAAATAAAATTTCCGAGGAAATTGATTTCCGGTTTACAAATTTGACACTCCGCTGTGTTAACTGTGAAACCTGCACTTGTGAGTTTGTCAAGAACTAAATCAATGTGATGTAGATGTCCTGTGAAAATTGACGAATAAATAAGTAGGTTATCTACGTACAAAACCAAATTGTTGTTTAGATCACAATCTCCCCAAAACTTTTCTAGAGCCCTGATGAATGCTACTAAGCTGGTCTTGAAACCATAAGGATCTGCTTTAAATTGATGCACATTGTTTTCAAATCCAAATGCCGTCGATTGCATAGAAGATTGCTCAAGATGTAACTGTATAAAAGCACTGCGCATGTCCAAACTCGTAATTTGGCACCATAGAAGTTTTGCAAGGGCTCGTGCATTGGCACAACTTCCTTGCGGTCTGCAATCTGATCGTTGATTCTTCTAGTATCTAAAAAAAATACGAACTGCTTTTTTCTCGCGAACTACAAGAGTGGTTGGGTTAATACATGCAGATTGCGCTCCTCCAAAATACCATCTTTTACTATTGCCTTATTTTGTTCACGCGCCGGTTTCTTAGTGCGAATGGTGTTGGTCTTGAGTTGGCACTATGTGGCATGCTACCCTCTATTTTTAATTCGTATTCAAACTGTGTGCATTTCCTCGATCATTTAATTAACTGCTGTAGATATTTAGCCAGCACATTATACAAGTCGTCATGTTGTTCAATTGGCAATCGGTTGTCCTCGCAAACTTTAACGCGAAGTTGTTCTTCAAAAATCGTTCTGTCATCTGTTCTTAGCTTATTAGTTCCCGACTCCTATGGTGAGGTGACGTCATCAGTGTTTGGACAGGTAGTGGCTAAACACAGTGAGGTATGATCAGCGGCTTCATTACTATTTCCATTGTTGTCCTTAAGTAACTCGTACTTATCAGCAACGAAACTGTCACGATTCTGACTTTCCTTGACCTCCGCGACTGTAGCAAAACCCTTGCCACAAAACTTACAACCTCTTTCATTCTTCGCGGCTCTAGCTTTTTCAGCGCACTTATTTTCGCTTTGCTGCATTAAAGCTTCATTATCATCATTTAACAAACATTCACTCTGTTTATCATCATCTAGCAAGTACTCGCTGTCTTCCTTACACGCACCAGTTGCCCTTTTCCGATCCTGAACTGACTCGTAGTAGTGACAGGAGTATTTCCTGGGGGGTAAGAACGGCCGGTGCGTAAGGCTGAAAACCTTACCACCATTCTGGGTCATTGTCATGTAATATGGGAACCTTAACTTCCTGGAACCCTCTGTGCAACTCGGACCTGTAATGGGACTGATTTACATTTTTTTAAATTAATTAGGAAGTGTAATCCAAGGATCACTTTAGGGAGAAGTTGTTCTGACAACAACACTTGGTCTAACTTTGGGCCCCCAATATTTACTTCCAGCAACGCTTGCTTCTTGACACTTTTACTTTTGTTATTAAATGCACTGGCAAGGTTCACATTTTGAGCCGGTAGCTCCAGAAACTGTAACCTTGCATGCCTTAATTTATTGTACGCATTTTCATTTAGAATTGACATCTCACATCCTGTGTCAATTGGTGCTTTTATCTCCTCTCCTTCAGTTTTGATTTGCAATTTAGGAGACCCATGTCATCGGCTTTCTGCAGTACATAGCACATAGCTAATATTGTCAGTTCCGTCGTAATTGTCTCTCTCTCTCCTTCATTAGGCGCCAGTTCATAAAATTTTCTAATATTAAAATTTTCTAAGAGGTGCCGAAATTTGCTCAGATTTGGGCCAGAATTATTATCAGTTTTGCTGCTTGTGGAACTGGGCTTTAGAATTGAATCTGTGGACACGTACGTAGACGTGGTTCGCCCATCAATCACGTCCTCCAGTTCTTTAAATTCTGGGCACTGTCATTGCTGTCCTTTCACTAACAGTGTTTTGTCCCGCCATTGGTTTTTCATCTCTCGGACTGAAGCGTGGTGCTATTGGGTTAAGCCTGGTTCGTTTAATTTCCCCTACTTCCCCTGCGCGCGTCCATTAATGTTCCGACCGTCTTGATTACTTTGATGTCGACCATTGTATCTCCCACTACGTCGATTCGTCTGTCTACGGATATACCTCACGTTTACATTATTTCAGCGATCTCGCTGCCTTTCATCTCTTTGTGGGTTATCCTGCGCTCTTCTGCTCACATCTCTCCTGTCATAATCTCGCCTGGACGACCTAAAACTGTCCCTGTTTTCTTCGAATCCTTGATATTTAGCGAGGAGTGCTTATGGGTCTTGTGTATTTTGGAAAATCCCACAAATTAGTCCTTGCTGCGCTCTGGGTTCGAAGTGCGACGTAAGTGCAGATAACAAATCCGTCTCCGTCATGGGTGGATCTAGGGAAGAAGCAAGATTTGCATACCTAGTGTAGAGATCCATGCATGATTTGCCAGAACTTGGGTTGTATTTGTCTAAACAGATCGACCTCCTAATACTGGCCTGACGACTTGGATTCCAAAGTAATTCGAAAAATGCTTTCTTAAACTCATCGTAACTGTTAAGTTTATCAAAGGAAATGGACAGCCACTGCTTTGCGAAACGTTCCTGAATTGCTCTGAATACCAAGGGTAGGCGCAATTCGTCAGGTGTCTGAGACTGATGTACTAGTCAAGGTCACTAATGAAGCGAAGAGGAACTTGCTTTGTACTGTGGTGAAGGTAGGTAAAGTTAATCCGCACAGTTCTGCACTTTTTGCATGTATCTCGGATGTCACATTTACATTTCCATAGCTACCTGAATTTGTTGCTTGGTTAATAACACTATTAGCAACATTACACAGGTGTAGTGCAACCATTCACACCAGTCACTCCCTGCACGCTAGGCGGAGCGTTGTTAGAACCTGCTGTATTTATTACACTATCTATCTGCAGCACCTCCTCTGACCTGAGGTCAGCACTAACTGGAACAGCTGGTGATGTTTTGTCTGATGTCCCTGTCACTAGCTTAGCCTGCAAATCTCCTAATGTTGCCCTTAACCTTGATATCTCAGATGCACTATGTTGTTTAATGTCTTGGATTTCCCCTACAACTTTACTGAACTTGCTAACCGCATACTCCTTGAATTTATTGATCTCCTGGCTTAAATTTTCAATTGTTACTCCCATCTGTTCTTTGTGTTCCGTAATACTGGCTAGCAATGAACTTGAAGCTGCTGTAATTTCCTACCCATGCCGATCTGTTTCTCTCCTAGTCTGGACCACATGTGCCTTCATCCTATCATTCATGCAATCACACGTAATCTTGATGGTATTATTCAAGGCGGTAATTTTATTCTCAGTGTCGCTACTTATATTTTCTATCTTGTCTGAGACTAACATAATTTCTGAACTTAATTTTGCATTGAACTCTTATCGAATTTCAACATTTACTGACTAAAATCTAGCAATGAGGATCTCAGCTAATTTTTCTTTTACATATCTGATTTCAGATTTCAAATTCTCTATGGCAGAGGTTAAATTGGAATGCACAGAAGCTACTGAGGCTGCTGTTTGCTTAAAACGTTCACACTGAACAATCTGCATCAAAGTGGAAAGTAATTCCTGCAACTGAGTAGCAGACATAATACCTTTGTCGACATTGGAATCTGTGCAGATTGTTACATTATCATTGCTCATAACTACAATATTTGCATTTTGTTCTGCCTGTTCTAATGCAGGATTTTCCTTAACTGTTACTTCAGCATCTGACTCAAAACATGTGACATTACCATCTTCCATATTTTCTCTATTGTCACTACTCCTATCTCCCTGACTGACTACAGAAGAACTTCTATTACGTAATCTTCTGCTGGCCATGAAGTTATATTTAGACAAAAGTTCTCTGTAACGCTGCTGTTAGAGTATTTTACTTACAGTAGACGTACAACAGTAAATTTATAGGTGACAGTTGTGTTGTGAGCGGTATACTTGCCCGTACTCGCTAGTTCCTGACGTCGGCAGGCGACTTGCCGCTAGCGATGTTCCTTGTCACTCGCACACACGCACTAGGTGCTCCGTAACAGTTACCTTTCTTGCAGCAGTCGCCGTTAATTGACAGGTCATTTCCGGTGGGTGACGTCTGGGTAGCTGCTTCGACTCCGGACTTGTGAGGACGTTTCGCTGCCTCCCGACGTTTCAGCACCTCCCGACGTTCTTCCTGATGTGACATCGCCCGTACTCTTCTCGCTCATTGTAGGCGTCTTTTACTTGTCTGCCAAGTCATTGTTGGTCTGAATATTGGCTCTTCTCTCGTCTCCCAGTAACTTCAACAGGGATTTATTTTTCTTGTTGTACTGCAGCCTCAGGTGGTTGTCATTTATCCCTCCTACACGTTAGACTTTTCTCCACGCCGCCTAGAAACCGAGCCCCGCAGTTGGGCAGCCAGTTTACTACAACCCGCCTTAGCTCATCAGTCGTTTCGCGTGTCCCAATCTCAGGGAATCTAAGTGTTCTATGTAGCAAAACGGTAATTTCATAAATAACTGGACACCATAAAGTATTATTTGTATTATTTCACCAGGTTATTAAATTTTACAGCTGTAAGCTTGTATGGACGCGCCTTTGAAAATGTGTGCACTGCTAACCTCGGTATAACTTAAACACGACTTGCCACATCCTCTGTAAAAAAAAAAAAAAAAAAAAAAAAAAACTATCCATTTTATTAATATTTTAAAAAACTACCCAATAAAAAAAAATAACAATTATTA
>Ga0123354_10021827_pt1 | contig 10094 bp, 6 predicted proteins | sample TergutLab28metaG_2_FD_97872 | JGI IMG/M metagenome (GOLD analysis project Ga0123354, IMG submission 97872) | Labiotermes labralis P4 segment gut microbial communities from Petit-Saut dam, French Guiana - Lab288 P4 | ecosystem: Host-associated > Arthropoda: Insects > Digestive system > Gut ...
GTCACTACTCAAACCAATCCACAAAACCTCAATGCTAATTCCCTATGAACAGTTACTAATCCAGACTTTCCATCAAAACGGAAACCTCATTCCTGAACAAAACTGTGGCGAACAAAACCCACTATTTCTGTTAGCTGCCGACTACAGCCTTACGTAACCACCTGCCTACAACCGCACTTACTACACGATCCGCACAAAACAGTCCTAACCTAGCCATGTTGGAACCTTACGTAACTACCTAAGCTCAACCGATCAATACCTTCCACACGACTCACACAAACCAGTCCCGATCAGGCTACGTTGGAGGGAAGTAGCTGTACCAGTATGTGAGTACTTTATTAACTAATTCCATCCATTGCATCTCCCTATTACGCTTTCAACTTCATATTTATTATCCAAAGAGTTTTTAACTTATAAAATCCCACGATATTGTATACCCAGAATTTTGTAAATATGTTAATGTACCGCCACCCATTACTATCTGCAGTTAACAAACCAACACACACTGCTAGTTCATTCCAGTTAATCCTTCTATTTTACAGTATGACCTGTACCAGAGGTTGCGGTTACAGTTTTTAGTAATCCTGATGATGGGTGCTGTGACACCCGAAACATATAGAGTGACTTTGCAGTGAATACATATCTGCATACTGTTGCATCTGGTTGGATTTTTATTAACATTTTATTTGTGCATGTTTTGATATATAATAAATATTTATCAAAATTCCCTTCTTCGTATTTAGAGTTTTGAGAATCTCCTATTAAAAATGACAATACAGCACCATATACTCTGCACGTGGGTGCTAGCTTGAGGTATACGTTTAGACGTTTAATTTCAGACTCCAGTCTCGAAACAGGATGCCCAAAGGTCTCAGTTTCTTACTATTCCTGATGGTACCTTGCTGGGCTACAACTATATAAAGTTACACATATTCTGTACTGCGGTACTAGTGAAGGCAGACATCACTTTTACTCCCTAAACTCATTACCTGTGGGCACATTGCATTTTAGTTACAGAGACCAACACTTCAATTATTTCTGCGCACATAACCACTGTATTAGCGTCATGCGAAACACAGATACACTATGGACAATATTCAGAGGGTTTTAACAGTAAAAGAGGCAGCAAGTATAGTTTCCATTGCACTTTCGTGTGTTGTTCAGACGTCCCTACACAGAGTCCCCATGACACAACATGAAGCAAGTTTTTCTTTTATTAGACAAAAAAACTAAAGTCGCGGTTAGTTCTACCATTTCACGTTAGAGCATGTAAGCTAAAAGATGTTGAACCGCGCACTTTCCAAAGAACATCCCACAAAATGGAATTTTACAGCTCGGCAACAACAACTTTGCTTTCAAAGTGACTTCTCTATACAGGTACAGTTTTGTTCTTGATCGGGTTGTATTCCTGACGAAGTTGGTTACGGAGTTGCGGGAATGGTCCTGAACGCTGAGTCTTTCGTAATTAATCACCGGATGAGACGTGACATAACACGCAACGTGTGTGCAGTTACAAAATTAATGTGCTCAGAGTAGCAATACAGCCGCGTCACTTGTACTAAAATCTGACACCACAAGAATTGTAGGCTATCACTGCGGTTGCACAGCACAGCACAGCACGGGCGCTAGACTGCAGCGCCCGAAAGCAATCACTGACTCACTGACTGACTAAATCCACACAGAAGGCGACAGTTCCTCAGATACCCAAGAATATCCCCCCACTTTATGGAACACAAAGGTTTATAGAATTGTTTACAACAGCCCGCCAACTGTACTGATCCTGATACACCGTCATCCAGTGCACACCCTATACTCTACTTCAACAAGATCCATCTTATATTATCCTTCAATTTATGCCTAGGTCTTTCGAGTGTTGTATTTTCTTCAGGAATTCCCAACCAAAATCCGCATGAATTTCTCTCCATGCGTGCAACATTCCTCGTCCAAAATATTTTTCTTCATTTGATCGACCAAATATTCGCCAAGCACTTCAAATCATGAAGATCCTCTTGACACTATACTCTCCAGTTCCCTATTACGTCATCTTTTCTTCATCAGCACCCTATTCTCGAACACACTCAGCCCATGTCCTGCTATGGATGTCAGTGAACAAGATTCGCACCCATATAATGCAACGGGCAAAATTACAATCAAGTTTGTACCGTGCATCAATGACGATTAAAACACTTTATTATCCAACAGATGCACAAATATATAATTCGTGGATACAGCCAGAATTATTATAAAATATTTCAAATATTTCAAATTGCTCCAACATGTCTCGGATCACAAGGGATCCACCACCAGGGAGCTCTACAGAGTGCTTGGCCAAAACCAGAGCAGTGGTGCCATCCTGTCCATTGATATGGACTAGTCGGATAGTCGGTGTTATGGCAGCATATTTGCCCGTGATGCGTTTGTGTACTGCACATTCTAGAGAAGCTAGAGTGCCCCTCTAGACTGTGCAGCACACAAACGTATCACGGGCAAATATGCTGCCATAACGCCGACTACGTCCATATCAATGGGTAGGATGGAACCACTACTGTGATTTTGGCCAAGCACTGTGTAGAGCTCCCTGATGATGGAACCCTTGTGATGCGAGACATGTTGGAGCAATTTGAAATATTTTATAATAATTCTGGTTGTATTCACAAATTATATATTTGTGCATCTGTTGGAAAATAAAAGTGTTTTAATGGTTAAAATTACAATTCTCTGTATTTCAATCTTTATATTTTTTGTATAGCAAATGGGAAGATACGACTATGGATCGAAACGCAGCAGTTATTACATAAATGCAAGCAATTAGTTACTAATTACGTATATGAAACTCATTCTCATAAGTCTGCATCGTCAGCGCTTTTTCATCTATTTCAGTTTTTCAGAATTCGCCATATAGCCTAAATCTGTTTATGTAGACCTGCACATACAAACCAACAGAATGTCCCGCAAGTAAATCCATCCTCAACGCTGCGTCACTTTTTTTCGCGTGAAAATGAAATTGAATCTCTACCATTAGACTTCTACACAAACAAAATACGGAACATTTTAGTCATCGAATTTATTTTTTTACTCGAAAATTGAAAAAGAACCACATACAAAATACAGAGAAGCGAAAAGCGGTTTCGCCACATCAAGTTTATTTTAAATTATTACGGGGAGACGATGATAGCGCTGATACACACCGTAACTCACTCCGGCGCTGCTTCAGCGATCCACCCCCGATCGATACACAGGGTAGGCCCAGCAACTGTTTTGTCATAGTAGATATATCAAGAAGGCACCTTCAGTGCAAGAAAGGCGCAAGTTAGCTCTTCAGATAACAAACATCAGAGCAGATTCATGCACCCGTAAAAATATAATGATACCATAAACATACCCAGCAGTTGCTAGTTGTTTCAATGTCATGACGTAATGTTACAAACTGTGAAACTGTTCAAAAAGCATATTTGTATTAATATTGTTGCCGATTATTTTTAGTATAGTTGTTTCTTAGGATTGCTGGCGTCAGTTACGGACGGTTCATGGCATGCATTGTAAGTTAATATGTCAACGTACGTTCGGGACTGTTGGTGATAGGTAGGAGGGGAGAGATTTGATTGAGAAAACGTTAGGGGCCGATAACGGACGCAAGCAGTCCAGTAAGGAAGTCAGCGCTTACGAGTGTGGTGTAGGTAGGAGTACAGAGAAGTGACTGTGTCAGTTATCTAGAAATGATCTGGTTGTTTTACTGAATATAGTGCTCCATTATTTTATATCAAGAATAAATTGAGTAAATAAAACAACAAATAAAAAAGAAATAATTAAAACTATATGTAATTCGGTGAACCACACCCCTTTCCCGAAAGAGGATCACCTACTAGACTGAGCGCGTCGGGACAACAAAGTTACGAAGGGTGATCGTGTAGACTATACGCTTCACATGATTCCCAATATACAGCACGATATCCCTAATTACATTAACTGACTTTTATTTATAACAGAAAGGCAATATGTCTTCTGTGAGGCACGAAATTAGCTTTAAATATTATTTATTTCAAATTCATATTTACGGGTTCACCACGGTAGAATCACAATTCGGTTTTCGGTACGGGTAAGATATGTTTCTCTTCTTTAAAGCTTCCAGAAGGCTCTGGGCTCAACCACTCTGTAATTCAATTGGTACCGGTTGAGGGGCGGGGGGAGGGGGAGGGAGAAGAGTTCTAGGTGTAAAAGTAACAACTTGCCCAATTTAATACCGAGGTTAAGAGCGGGTGTACATGTACCTGTACCTGTATCTCCACTACCCCAGCATGATGTCATGGCGTGCACAGAAACAACTGTATTTACCTTTACTAACTACATGCTTCAAAAGGGTTAGCTCTTTGTGTGGCAGCAGTAACAGCGAACCTCATGTTTTGACATCCAACAACAACAATATATTTCACCTACGGAGTTCGTTTTGTTCTCAGAATAAACAGAAACTGTTTGCATCAAAACCACTGATCTTTGTACTACGTTGAACTTTCTGCGAGGTAACAATCGATGTACAAAATAACGTTTAGAGAAGCTTCAAATTTCAAAAGATTAAAACAAGCCGTACAAGATCTCCGAGCAAGTTGCCACAGTGAGTTGTGCGCGTTTCGAATCCACAGGCCCGAACGCTTAATTCTATCTAATAAAGTTAAACGCAAACTTGATGCAACTAGGTAATTTTATTGATGTATTCTTAGCTCGACATGTGTCGGGTACATACGCCTATCATCAGGAACATTAGATGTTGAGTTGCAGCATTTGGTTTTATGCGCCGAGTTTTTGGATGGGTGGTGGTCTTGTGAGCCGCTACGTAGGTCGTGTGTGCGGTGCGGATGGTGCCGTGCGACTTGAGGCGCACGGCACCATCCGCACCCATCCAAAAACTCGGTGCAGAAAACCATATGCTGCAACTCAACATCTAATGCTCCTGATGATAGGCGTATGTACCCGAAACATGTCGAGCTACGAATACATCAACAAAATTACCTAGTTGCATCAAGTTGGCATTTCACTTTATCTCTTGAGTAGTTAACATTCTTTTATCTTCTGAAGAAGACTTCCGCTTGATTAGGTAGTTCGTCAGTTTTAATTAAGGCATCGCGTTTTGAAATGTCAAGCCAGGAGCAATATCGTATGTGCTGTGGTTAACTTGAAGAGGCGTAAGTTAATTTCCGTCAGGAGGGAAATTAGTTGGATATCTTCCCCTTTTGTCGCTGTAAGCACATACCATTCCAGCCGCTGAGAAAAAACCCTCTTTTTTATAGTTTTTACAGTGAATAACAGAAATGGGTTAGGACAAGAAATCTGGAAGGGACCGTTTTGTTGGAAGAGTAAAGCGAGTTAAGTGACATCTGCGCACTGCTTAGCAAAAATATGTAACACAGTCATAATATGTATCTTACGTTAAAGAGGGGGACGTTCTAGATTTACTGTTTGAAAATTGTATGTGCTGTACTTTGATATGTGCCCTCCTTGTTAGAGTGTTTCACTAACAGCTGCAGCATAAAGTGGTGATGTATTATTTCTCGGCTTGTTTTATTATCGTTGAAAACAAAATCGGGTGTAAACCAGTTGTTGCTATTTAAATTACCGAGACCCATTTACGCTACTCCCTTATACCGCGCATTGCTATCCCAGCCACGCTTTTCGAAATTGTCGTCTTTCCATAGATACATTCACATACCTTTTTTTTTTCCTTGCTTGTTTCTCCCACCTTCATCTACAAGCTCAGTTCATTTTTTCCCTGATTTTATGATATTTTCAATAATAGAATACATGTGTAATTACCTTATTATGCAAATTATTGCGTATTTAATCCGTATTTTGTTTGTTTTTATATTTTTATCAAAGTTTTATATTTATTTTGTTTTTTCCCTTTGCAGAAACTTATAATTTTGTAACTTGGTGCTTAATTAATTGATTTGCAGACTTCCGTAATGACTACAGACTAGACTGTATACTCGTTAAAATAAGACGTCGTAAGTTTATTCTACTTATATGGTGCAGACAGTCACATGCATATTATGTTACATGGTGGCCCCCATTTCCTATTCATTTTGTTTCCCTTACTTTGCAATATTTTGTTATAAGACAAGTGTAAATTTTGTTACAACTTTTGTTCTTCTGTTTCATAACATGTAGATAAATGACAGTAAAGGTGAATCTAATGTTTATTGTACCGTGCATCATTGTGATAGTTGAAGAATAAAAGACCAAGTAGATGTCACTTGCTATTTTATTTCACTTCTTATGTCCCAGAGGGTGGGTAGAGGTATAGCTCTACTTTTCCATGACGGTGGCACTGGAAGGGAGTGAGTGGTCAGCAGCACGCCGCGGCCGCACTTTACCCCCGGGAAAGACCCGGTGTCCATTGTACAGGAGGCTGGGTGGGCCCCAGGGCCGGTCTGGACTGGCGGAATATCTCATCCCCATCGGGATTCCATCCCGGACCGTCCAGCCCGTAGTTAGTCGATATCTGTGTGTGTGTGTATATATATATATATATATATATATATATATATATATATATCTGTGTGTGTGTGTGTGTGTATATATATATATATACACACACACACACACACACACATACATGTGTGTGTGTGTTTTAAATTCCGAAAGCAGTATCAGACACATTACAACAAGAGCTGCCTGACCTTCCGCGTGTATCTCGATCGTAAATCACACAATATTTATACGAGTAAAAAACGTTGCGAGTAGGGTTATGCAGAGGATCGCAACATTTAATGTGAGGCAGACACACTTTTACTTAAGATCCATACCTGCGGAGTTGATACAGTCGCAGCCTGCGGATATTTTTGTAACTTTTTTTTCCGCTTGAACATTTATCAGTGTACTAACTACTTGTGTAGTTAACAAGGGACTGGTGTGTCTGTGGCTTGTAGTACAATGCGGAGTCACACCACGTGTTGCATATGTAAGTCTCCTGTAATAACTTTACTACCATAAATTTGTAGCAGAAGACATCAATAATCTGTTGGCTTAAACATCAAATCTGTGACAATAATACAATTTAGCCTACAAATAATTGCTCTTGTCCGCAATTGAAAGTACAGAAAATTCCTCTTCAAACGTTGTATATTATGTTTCTATCGTTCAGTGAATGTGTTTTTTTTTTGTGTGTTTGTAGGTACAACTATCACCTTCTTCAGGTCTCGTTACGTGACGACACATGCATAATTTCTATCGGTAACTAAAGAGGCTGGAGAAAGTAGATGTATTGCATAATGCAGTAAGCAAAACCTCCAACGGCACTGCTTGCTTATAAAACGTCATTAATGGTTTAGGATGCCGATCCCAGTGGCCGCGCCGTCTAAGGCGTGGGTCTACGGCCGCTCGGTTGATGGGATTGTGGGTTTGAATCCCGCCGGGGGCATGGATAACTGTCTGTGTTGAGTGTTGTGTGTTGTCAGGTAGAGATCTCTGCGGCGTGCTGATCACTCGTCCAGAGAAGTCCTACCGACTGTGATGTGTGGTTGTGTGTGATCTACGAACCTCAAGAATGAGGATGACCTGGCCCGCGTTAGGCCGCGGCGTTACAGGAAAAAAAAGTGCTTTAGGACATACATGAACGAGTGAAACTGAATCTGTTATGGACCAATATAGCTGAAAATAAGACATTTCAGGCAAGTGTCGTGACAGTGACACTTACGAAATTTTGTACAAATCTCTCCAGCAGTTTAGGCACTGGTTCTAGTTCAGGTAGTGCACTGAAAGTAGTATAGGTTTGAAGAAAGAGAACCGAAGCAAGTGAAGTAAACTGTCTTATCGTAACCAACTAAGAGCACAATGTCATCATGTAATTTTAAATTAAGAACAGCTTATCTCCAACATGTTTCGATCTTTCATAGATCACCATGAGGGGAGGCATATGGACTCCTTGATGATGATCTCTGAAAGATCGAAACATGTTGAAGTGCAGCTGTTTTAAATGTAAAATTTGACACTGACTTGAGCATTTAATAGTTTATAATAAGACAGTTTATCAAATTATGCACGGAATAAATACTACTATTTATTTAATTGAACTAAATTTATTTGGTTCATTAATCGGAGCAGTGGCGCGCTCATGTGTATTCTGTAATTAACGTCTGTGCAGTGCAGACAGAAGTGAGGACTTGACTAATTTTAACGATCAGGACACAGCTCCATGGAGTTTGCTCCGTTGTCTGGCGTACGTGTTAATGACCTAATAAAACTCATGCCATTGTGATTAAAATGAAGTTTCTATAGGGATGCTGCATCATACAGTATGACATCTGTTAATAACGGTAGAGTGCCTTCACGGTTTTTAGTATCTTAAATTAATCCGTAACTTGGCGTAAATAATAAAAGTTAAATTAATCCACTGTGTAAACAAATATTACGACAAGGAGCTGGACAATTTAATTTCCTGCTTACCATCTTCGCCAGTGATGTCCTGTCAGTAGGATGGGAGGCAACAAGGAAACTAGGAACATGATGTGCTACTGCCTAGGTTCTGTACCTTGCATAAACATAAGATTTTCCTTGTCAGATTTTTGAGAGTGACCGACCTCGCCTTGTTACCAAACATGTGTCTAAATTCGAACTGGCTCAATACGATTTGCATTTAATAAAATATTATACATTTAATGCATAAGCGGTGACGTTTTTGTCTTGTTTTCGTGAGGTGTCAGTTGAGAATGATGGCCCAGGAAATGATTACCCTGACCGTGTATTTCATGTGTTCTCAGTCCTGTGTAGGTGCCTCGCTAATAACCATACACTGAAAAACTTGACCCCTTGCGAACATATTACTTTACGAGTTGTAAACAGGAATATCGTCTCGTTAGTGTCTCCTGTATTTACTCAGAGATTTGATAAATTATTGTTAAATACGACACATAGTTTCGCGTGTTGGCAAGTTTGAACGACCGAAACAGAATGAACTTTCAAATATTGCCGAAAAAGTTTCATTGTTTAGCCAAGCACAAAAACATGCGGCGACCTAATTACGGAGAAACATTCTGAAACATTCCGAATGCAAAATAAGCCACTATTGCTAAACATTTCCTTATGGTATTTAATGGAAATTATCGGGGATTATCAATGTGGCTTTTCATGCAACAGGTCGACTATTGATCATATATTCTGCATTCGCCAAATACTTGTGAAAAAATGGGAATACAATAACGAAGTTCGTCTGCTCTTTATAGACTTCAAGAAAGCTTATGATTCAGTTAGGAGGGGAGGGAGGTCTAATATAAGATTCTCATTGAGTTTGGCATCCCTAGGAAACTTGTAAGGTTAATAAAGATGAGTCTAACTAAAACATATAGGAGAGTCCGGGTAGGCAAGAATGTGTCTGACAGGTTCCTTATTAGGAATGGTTTGAAACAAGGAGACGCTCTATCACCACTGCTTTTCAACTTCGCTTTAGAGTATGCCATTAGGAAGGTTGAGGTAAACCAGAATGGCTTGAAACTAAATGGTACACATCAGCTTTTGGCTTATGTCGATGATAATATACTGGAAGGAAGTATACATACTCTAAAGGAAAACACAGAAGCTAGAGTAGCTGCTACTAGGGAGATTGGACTGGAAGTAGGTTCTGATGCAACTAAGTACATGGTTATGTCTCGAGATCAGAATGCAGGACGAAATCACAGTGTGAGTATTGATAATAGTACTTTTGAGAGGGTGGAAGATTTAAAACATTTGGGAACAACTTTAACAAATCAAAATTCTATTCCGGAAGAAATTAAGAGCAGATTGAGGTCAGGAAATTCGGTCTATCATTCGGTGCAGAATCCTTTGTCTTCCAGGTTGCTATCCAGAAATTTAAAGATTAAGATATATAGAACTATAATTTTGCCTGTTGTTTTATATGGGTGTGAAACTTGATCGCTGACATTGAGGGAGGAAAGGAATCTGAGGGTGTTTGAGAACACGGTGTCGAGGAGAATATTTGGACCTAGGAGGGACGAGGTAATGGGGGGAATGGAGGAGACTGCATAACGAGGAGCTAAATGATCTGTACTCTTCACCCAATATTGTGCGGGTGATAAAATCGAGAAGAATGAGATGGGCTGGGCATA
>Ga0123354_10021829_pt1 | contig 10094 bp, 7 predicted proteins | sample TergutLab28metaG_2_FD_97872 | JGI IMG/M metagenome (GOLD analysis project Ga0123354, IMG submission 97872) | Labiotermes labralis P4 segment gut microbial communities from Petit-Saut dam, French Guiana - Lab288 P4 | ecosystem: Host-associated > Arthropoda: Insects > Digestive system > Gut ...
CAAGTTGTAAACACAGTCTAGTGCTCCTGAGGATGGGCGAAATTATCGCCCGAAACATGTTGAGCTGATTAAAATTATCAATAAAATTATTATCGGTGCATCTAGTTGGCTGTTCATATTATTGTATCAGTGATGCACGGTCACACAAACATCAAACTTTTTTGAATGTGCACGGATCATTCAAAATTACGCTGAATATTTTGAAAATGCAAGTTTATTTCACCGCCTTACACTACACTATACCTAAAATCAATTAGTTGTTAGTGTATAACTTGTTATTACAAAGACATTAATCCCACAAAGCTGTAAACACAATTTATCAGTGCTCTTGTTTTAGCGTTCACCACACGAAAAAGTGAAATTTGAGGTTTCTGAATGAGGTTAATATTTATACTATGGTCTCCCGGGTCCCAACACCGAGTAGAATGGCATATGGTTCCCTGCCTTTCTGAAGAACATAATATTCTTCTTCTGCAGCTTGATTTCACAGATTAGGCCAATTGCATATTCCGGTGTACGAGTTCTTATCCTTTTTATTTGTCTCTCAGAATCTATTCCTTGGTTTATGTTGCAGATTGTCTAGAATTCTTGTATGTTGCTTTCTATACAGACGTTCAGTACATCTTTTCCTGTAAGATGCCATTTTTGTATCCAAAATGAATACTAAAAATTGCTCCAATGCAAGTTGTATGGTTTAACTGCGATAGCCATATGAGGCAACATATTAGGAGGGGATAGGTACGTCAAAATGCAACTGTCTTTTTATCTGTTTTATTAGACTGACGACATGTTTCGGCCACTATGGGCCATCCTCAGGTCACAAAATGTATAATGAGGAAAAACTATACAGTGTAAGATCATTAGATGTTGTACATATACATATTCTGAACTTTCAACGAGATCCCTTTGAAAGTTCAGAATATGTACAACAACTAATGATCTTACACTCTATAGTTTTTCCTCATTATACATTTTTCTGACCTGAGGATGGCCCACAGTGGCCGAAACATGTCGTCAGCCTAATAAAACAGGTACAAAGACAGTTGTGTTTTGACGTACCTACCCCCTCCTAATATGCATAAAACACAACGGGGATGATGCATCTAAAGGCAACATATTTTTGCGCTAAAGAGGTTTGAAAAAATCTACAGATTGCGATTTTAGCGCATATACAGTAGCTGTGCTGTGGACATGTAGACAAAAATATTTAGCGTTGACGCCCAATGTAATGTAAAATAACACGCACATCCTGTTCGGCGATGCGTAATATGCATGAATATAGATGTTTATACTACTACTCCTACATATATTATCTTCGTGTACTTTAAAGGAATAACGCAAAGAAATGGGATTATATTAACATTCTGTTCACTCTTTTGTCAATAGTAGCGTTGAGTGTCTCATTTGTTAATACATTATACCCACTTGTGCAGTGATTGATGGGACTGGTTCCAACTCGACTCTTGTATGCTGTCAAGATCCGAACCACTACTTGCGTCACACTAAGAATAGACGCATCTATCAGTGTATACATGTCTGGGCTTAAAAGCGCCTTAAGCACATACATACGGCCGGTACGTCTTCGGACTGGCTGAGTTTTATAATCGAATGTGTTAGGAAAATCCAGTCTTTCCGCTCTCTAGTCTTTAGTGTCTGTAGTAACATCCTTCCACTGGACATTTTAAAACTGCTTTTGTTCAAGTTTATTTACAGTTTCCTTTTGACATACTACATGTCTCTAACGGGACAGCGGTAGGTGCTGTGCTACAAATCGGTAGGTCGCTAGTTCGATCCCAGCTGGTTTCAGTGGATTTTTCATTGACATAAAATCCTTCCGATCGCACTATGACCCTGGGGTCGACTCAGCCTCTAACAGAAATGAGTACCAGGAGTATTTCCTGGGGTAAAGGCGGCCGGTGCGTAAAACTGACAACCTACCACCATCCTGGGCCGTTGTCACGAAATTTGGGAGCCTTAACTTCCTGGAACCCTCTGGGCCTGCCCAGGCCTGTAATGGGACTGCTTTACCTTGATTTTACTTGTCTCTAACGCTTTAAATAATAAGTTCATGTATGGATAATATTTAAAAATTCCGCTTTTTATTGTAGCAATCACGAGAACAAAAACATAAATTGTGTGGAAAAATGCAGAGGCTTTTAAGTTTAAAAGAGGTATTAAGTATACTTACTTGTCTCCTTACTTTGAGTAGTTCAGTAAGACTGCTCACATACAAAGGGGGTGTTTCAGACAAAATGGCAGCTTACATCGAATTTTCAACAAATCCAAAAAAACTAAGAAAAGCTCTTTAACCCTCAGGTATAAGTTACACCAAATGTTATCTCTCGAGGGTTCTTATTACTGATAAGGGAGTAAAATTTTTATAATAATCACACAATTTGGATAACATGCGGCGTTATGTTGCCTTAGGCCAGGAAGTACTTCATGTTATATATGTATATTCTTAGAAATTCTTCTATCTATTCACGGCTTATTTAATTTCTTTAAACCAGAGTCGTCCTGCATACAGCTCGCCTAAGATTTCTAGCAGCAAGACAGGCAGTGTATGTGTAAACGTAATATTGAGGCGTGTCCGCTAAACCAATATTGCCATGGCAAAGCAATAAATTTTACATATGAGTGTGCAATTGTAGCCTTAGATATCCGGCATGAAGTGCGCATACGCCATATTGTCATCTGTGGCCTCCCCGGATCTACAATATTTTCCACATTATCTCAAACGCACGATTTTCTAAGAAAAGTTGTAGAACATGAAACGCGTGTTGATATTCCATACAACTTCTCTCTGAAACACTTCTCATTATAAGAAAAAATGAGAGACATATGATCATAAACTGAGAGACATATGATCATAAATGTATATTCGTCTATATTTGAAGTACCGTTATTCTTGTCAGATTTTAATGAAATTAGAATTTTCTCGACTGATTATCGAAAAATACCTAAGTATAAAATTTCATGAAAATCCTTCTAGTGAGAGCCGAGTTATTCCATGCGGACGGACAAAATGACATCGCAAAGCTAATAGTCGCTTTTCGCAAATTTTGCGAACGTGCTTAAAAATTCTTAATTAATGAGCACACGCAATTAAAATGACAGAATAATTCAGCATGTTAAATACCACTCTTAATATTGGCTTGATCAAAACTGTTTTCTATTTTCTATTATTTGGTCCACCAGTGATGAAAACTTAACCAGGGGTGTACAAATTATCCGAAAATCTAGGAGTCTTCTCAAAATTCTAGACACCAGAAGAGTGATATGAAGCAATTTCCATAATGAGGACCCACACATAATTGGCCCCAATAAACAAACCTTAGGCGCCGGAACAACTTTTCGTCCGGGACTTGTGCATCCCTGACGCAGACGTCCTTAGCTTAGATTCTGCAGTGTCGAATGGTTAGAAGATTTAATGAATAACAAACTGGAAATACTGGGATAAGAAGCACCGGCTAACTCAAAGGTATCCCGAAATTATTGTAGGGACCTGAGTCAAGAAAACATTTCTCCAAGGCCATACTTGAACCCGGGACATTTTGGGTAAGAAGCGGACAAACTACCGACACCATGAAGCTCTGTGCAACAGTTGATTTTGATGTGTAATTGAAGCTTCAAGATGCCTGTCATAAGACATTACATACGACTTTCTTTAACCTAATATCACTTAGAAGCCAATGTGACAATTAAGCGTCCAGTTTGCTGCAGCTACTTAGTAGCATTTTGTGATAGAAATACCGTCGATTATATAATAGTATAGTGCTTATAGTTAATGACAATAAGGCAATGTTTTTATTGGATAATATGGCGTTTATTAGTTTAATATCTGAAATCTTAGTACGGTTGTATTCAGAGGCACATCTGATAAAACTTTGTATACAGATTCTCGAGCAGCTCTATTACTGGTTATTCGAAACGTACGTACGTCAAGTACTGTTCGTTAATTCATCACACACATGTTTAAAACCATCAAACTTCCTAGGACAGGACCTATGAAAAACTTTTACTTAAATTATCAAACAGAATCCTTCAATCGTTTCAGGTGTCTTCTAAGACTTGCTTTCCTTTTTTGTTGATTAAAATGGCTTCATTTTCCGAATCATTTTAGTGCTCAAACTGAAGTGTACAAGTCTGCACTCTGCCATAAACATTTTCATTTCAAGTACACAGATAGCCAATATGGTTTACCATTATATTTCTTTATTATCTTCCGTGTACTTAGCAGTTAAGATTATTATTTAGAAAATCGCATTAATGCACCGTAATAATTTTATCCTACTGTAGGTATGAATCTTTGTCCATCAGATTAAGGGGGAAACAGAATTTGTTAAATTTCAGAAGAGGTCCACGAAGAATATTCGGATCTTAAAGGGAGGAAGTTCGGGGAGACAGGAGAAAATTCCGCACTGAAGAGTTTCATTATTTCTTCTGTACAACAAATATTGTTTGGTTAATTAAATTAAAGACAACGAGATTAGCAAAGCATGTGGCACGCAGGAGAGATAAGAAGTGCCTTAAGGGTTTTGGTCGGTGAACCTGAAAGGAAATGACTACTTGGAAGGCATGAGCGAAGATGGATAGATAATACTGAAGTTTATCTTAAATAAATAGTACAGGATTATGCAAACTGATTTATGTGTTTCGGGGTAGGAAGGAGACGCGGTCTGTTGTGAGCACGCAAATGGAACTTGAGGTTCTAAAAAAAGGCTTAATTATTCTTGACTAACTGCATGAATATGATCTTGATACGGACTCTGCTTAATCGGGTTATTGAGGTAGTTATTTCACTAATTAATCTACATACTATGTTGTGAACGACGTTGGAAGAATGCTGGGCTCTCTTGTAGCGGTGATGAACCGACGGGTTTATTGTTAGTGTGTTATTTAGTAGAGTCGGTTTAACAGTTTGTAGGGCTGTAGTTAATTTTATGTCAGAATGACGTTCTTTTACACAGAAAAACAGGGATTTGTTACTGTGAACAGAATGAGCTGGAGCCATTGGCTCTCTTGCGTGTGATGTCCTGAAATATCTGTACCGCTATGACTAGTTGTATACGTCTGAGTGAACAAATGACAATCATACGGTAGGGTACAGATGCACACAAAGGAAATACGGTTAAATGAAAAAGGAAAAGAACATTCATGAGACGTCAATAATTCTAAAATAAAGACACACGTTCCTTTTAATATTCGCGTTTCTTTTTGGAAATGTTTTATTTGCACCACACACATAAGCTACTGCGCCAGCACGAACAGTAATACCTGTTTATAATAGACGTCTAAGAGCTAAATATATATATTTTTAACCTTTCAAAACCATATACAGTAATTACTAGCAGAACCGAAGTTACGGTCAAGTGGACGGCAACCCTGCTACCTGTTTTTAAGGCCTTGGTGTCAAATCTCCTCACGAGACCCACTTTCCCATTTATGGTGTTTTGAGGTTTGTCTCATTCGCTTTAGACAAATTTCGGGACAGGACCCCAAATGAAATCAAGATCGGGTCCTTAAACATCCGTTACAAGTCACAATTCACAAATAATCCTACCTTTTTTAGCGCTAATTAGTCTGAGCTAATGGAAGTGTCAATATATAAAACATAAATAAATAAAAATAAGACAATGACTCAAATGTAGTACATACAATTTTCATACAGTGTCTTCTGATTTTTACCTTTGCACGTGCATTTTGAAATCTACATGGTTCACTCACCAATAAATTCAATATTTATTTACTTGGTTAAAAGTTTCAAATTTACATTAAAATACACAATAATATCGCGCCTATATGTTTCGGTCTTTAATGGCCATCATCAGGGAGCTTTTATCTGTACCTAACTAAAGTTATAGTGTATTTTTGTTCAAACACTCGGTAAGATTACGTCATTATATAAATTAGGTGATTGGCAGCTTGTCGTATAGCGGCATATGTGTTGTGTGCAGTGCACACAAAACACTTGCCGCACATACACACACAAAAAAAACATGAACTATTAATCCCTTACATTACACTAACAATATGTGCGAGCGTACATTACATTTAACTAGTCACGAAACTTACTGAAATAGCGCAACGTGCAAACAAATTGCATTAAAAAAATTGTGTTTTATTCTTCGGTACAAACTTCATTTGAAGCATTTTCGCGCCACAAATTATATAGCGAGTTACGTTCCAAACGCATGCAGGCATTCGTGTAAAGTGCCCGTTATTCACGTCCGCTTGTAATCAAATTTATAACGTGCCGTTAAACTTCACTAACATTTACCGCCGTCAAGTTCAATGAAAACTTGTTACCAAATCCTCAAATTCTTACATGCGACACACACACAAATAGATTAAGAAATACAGTATTTTTGCAAGTTCGTTGCGGAGGTGCCAAATATGCTTCAAATGAAACTTACAATTGTTGATTACCTGCGTGTTTTGTATTAAATATCTTTTGTTCTCAATTTTGAAATGTTTTTGACAACTTTTCTTAAGTTCGCAAAACAAACACACACACACACACACACACATCTTTTAATTTACAGCCTAGTACCAAATTTGATTGACATCCGTCTGATCGACCATTCTCAATCTCTCTGTTCTTGGTATCTGCCGTAACAGAAGGAAAACTGTGTGGCCCCAGTACAGAGCCCTCAACATGCTCAAATTAAGCTTTTAATGTCATTACAACAGAAACAAAAAAATACCACATTTATATCCGTTACATGCACTGTCATAATCTGCATCGACTCAAACTACAAATGACGTGCACATGAATTCTGAAAAAGAAGGACAAGCCCGCTTCATGGAAAACAATTTTTATTCTGTCATGAATTACAAAAACCTTGAGGGGTAGATCTGTTTCCAGTTTAAATCTGTTCCTGTATTTGTGCTGAATGAAGCTGCTGCAGGAAATCCTGTCTCGCTTAGTGGAAAAGGGCAGAAGAATGCCATAGAAATACTTTCACGATTGGGTGAACAATGATTTCGTTTTGAAAGCACTCGTTTGCAGGTTTGGCAAGTGTTTAAATTGCATCCGAATATTATCTTCAGTGCTTTTTATATATGTAAAATGTCGTCATTCCGAATGCCTGAAAATTTAAATGTTTACTCAGCAAGATAAAGATTTCAACCTGAGAGGCCAACCTGAAAATCCATAATTCATCAGTGAAGGGCTGAGCCAATAAAGCTAACCAAGTCTTAGTGCTGAAAGAAAAAGGGGACATCTTTCAAACTGGAAGGGTCGAGTTCGAACTTCCTCAGGAAAGCCCTCTCACTTCGCCACCGTGATCACTTCGATTTCGATATTGAAACAAGAGACATTAAAAGCTCTGATTTTTACACAATTCACTACTAAAACGTTTGTTCCAGAACTCTCTCTGAGATGAGATATTATGAGTAGGAAGGGAACTGCGATAAATTGTGCAGTGAGCAAATTTTGCCTCAGGTGTTACTCGTTTTGTGCCAAGCATACCTACCAGTATCGTAGCTAGGCGTCTTTTAGCCTGGGGCGAGTAGTCCAATGGTCGTCCCTGACAAATTACGGACTTTAGAAACCACAATAATTTATTGAATTGCCTTTTATATGGCTCAGTAGTTTAAAATTAGCTGAGTGAGGAAAATAAAATTTTCCATTTAAAATAATAATGTTGCCGCCCCCCCCCCACACCGCCCCCCGACTGATACGCCCGATACCTCCCACCGTCTTTACCAATCATGGACTGCGGCCCATCTGTACTATTACAGACGCAATTGCCCTGGTCTAGTCCATTTTATCTGTCACAAATTCATCCAGTATTTTGAAAGACTTCTTTTGCATTAGTACGGCTTTGTAGTATCCCACAAGGCAGGAAACTCTATTTAACTTTCATTATTTTCATAAAGTAAGTAGGCTTTGTAATTTTCTAATAACTGTACCTTCATGTAAGTGAAGTGAAATTTATAACACTGTCATATGTTGGCAAAAAGCGCGTTTTACATACACGTGCTTCAGGCTTCCCTGGGGACCAACGTCTCATCAAGGTGACCAAAAAATATGTTATCATAACGAATTACCATAAAAAACTGTAGTGTGACCGATTGAAATCTTATGTCCATACATAGGTCCTACGCGCAGACACACGCGTTTAGATGAGAACGTGATCAAAACATGCAAGTGCGTTTCAAAATATGTGTATTTGGGCAACACCGTCCCGTTGTGTTAGTCAGTAGCAAAACAGTCCACAGAAACATAAAACATTGACGTAGGACCGAACCACGTAGCAAATAAAACACGAATGTATAGATTTTTTATCATTGCACCGGGCATTCTGTAGATTATTTAATTACACACACCAACACATGCATATATATATATATATATATATATATATATATATATATATACACACACGTGTTGGTGTGTGTAATTAAATAAAGAATGTACAGAGTTTACGTTTTGTATTTGAGTGGACTCTATTACTAGTAATATTTGTGTCTGTTTCAAAATATGGAGCCCATGCACAGCCAGTATTGCTACAGTAAAGCGTCCTCTCGTCCCGGATTTTCGTGGACAGTCCCAGAGATAAGATTAATTTTGTCTCAGGTTTTGTCCCCCTTGTTTACTTTTCCAACTTCGTTCGGTCTTATCCTTTCAAATGGGGATTTTCTTGGATCTTGTTAGCAACTTTTCCAACAAGGAGATGGCAACTGTGTTGCGCGTGGTGCAGTAAACTGTATAGATGGAGATAACATATAAAACATTGACTGTAACATGTGTTATCATTTTCGTTTGTTATTTCAATGCTGCTCCCATCCCCGAATAGGCCAAGGAAAAAATGATTATTTGACGCTACAGGTACGTTTTGCAGTGGATGGACATTGGCCTGTATGGGCAGTAGCTCTAACAGTGTCTTTGTGCAAGACTGATACGTTAAGCTATATTAAATTAAACTATAGGCAAGTATTGTTGTCTATGCTACGCACTGTCATCTAGCGAAAGTCATACTAAGCCTGACATAAATGAAAGATTACTGTCGCTCATACGAGGTACAGTACGTTAGACATTACGTATTATAAAGTTTCTGTCGTCAAAACCAACAGAAGGGAGATGTTTGTTAGTTCGAAAAGATCCACATTAAAAGAAAACTGATATCTCATATAATTGTTGTAAAAATGATTTAAAAGCCTGTGAGTTAAATTAGAAACTAAAGCATTCAACTTAAGTACATTAAGCTTGCACAGAACTCCTACGAGAGATTTTAATGAAGTTGCAAAGAATCTAGGTGATATGTCGAAATATCTGTATAAACCGAAAGTGAATTTTTAATTTTTGGTGACACAAACACAGATTATTTCATTGAAAACTAGAAAAAAGTAGCAAAATACAATCTGTTACGAACACCAAATGTTGCATAGAGTTCAGAATATCTCCCGTACTGTCACTGATAATATATTAGTGGATAAGATTACACTAAACTCATTTTCTACCTCACCCCCAATAGATGGTCTGTCAGACCAAAATGCCCGGTTTCTCACAACAAACAAAATGTCTCTGAAGTAATGAACCAGATTCACAAATAATAAAAGAATCACAAACTTTCAAACTCTATTAAAAAAAGAAATGTGGGGATCTGTTTATGAAAACAAGAACACTCTACGTTGCAATCATTTCCGAGTACTTCCCTAAATATTTTCCAAGCTAGTTTTCCAATTAAATATAAAAATATAATGAAAATAAAATTACTGGATTACACAAAGTATAAAATGTCCTGCAAACATAAAAAGAAGCTACACACTATTGACGTTTTGCTGAGTATATTTATCTCAGTAATTAACCAAATTGATGCACAAAATTTTTGCTTTACAATAAGTTTATTTCATGCCTCTACATGTTTCGAGCACACGTGCTCATCATCAGGAGGTCAAAATTGCATTACACAGCCTCTGGTATCATCACCGTCTCGTGCACGAGACGGCCACCTATTGGTGTGATGATACCAGAGGCTGTGTAATGCAATTTTGACCTCCTGATGATGAGCACATGTGCTCGAAACATGTAGAGGCATGAAATAAACTTATTATAAAACAAAAATTTTGTGCATCAAGTTGGTTAA
>Ga0123354_10021831_pt1 | contig 10094 bp, 7 predicted proteins | sample TergutLab28metaG_2_FD_97872 | JGI IMG/M metagenome (GOLD analysis project Ga0123354, IMG submission 97872) | Labiotermes labralis P4 segment gut microbial communities from Petit-Saut dam, French Guiana - Lab288 P4 | ecosystem: Host-associated > Arthropoda: Insects > Digestive system > Gut ...
AGTGATCAGTTCGTCGCAGAGACCTCTACCTGACAACACACAACACTTCACAACAGACCAAACATCCATGCCCCCGGTGGGATTCGAACCCACAATCTCAGCAGGCGAGCGGCCGTAGACCTATGCCTTAGACCGCGCGGCCACTGGGACCGGCACGATTTATATGCCATGCAAGGTTCAGGTTAACATGTAACATTGGATGATGCGGGGTAATGACATTGGAAGGGGCGTGGAAAGAATGACCGTGAGGGTACTGTACGAAAAGGCGGGAAAGACGAGACAACCCTCACAACAGCTGTCAGAGCTGAAGGTCTACAGACCAGAAGACGGACGAAACAAAATCCTCCGAAATCCGGATAACCACCTTTGTGATTGCATGGTGCAATGACGCCAAAGACCAGAATTCAAGAAGCAAGACAGTAACTTGACAAAGTAACTTAACGTGTTATGTAATGTTAACGAACAAAATGCGTTTTTTTTAAATTAATGTTTTAATTCAATTCTTCTTGTCTTCTACATGTTTCGAACATCTTATGTTCATCATCAGGAAGAATATTGTACATGCAGTCTTATATGTTCTGTTTTCCGTGCGTATTAAGCAAGCAGTCTAGCAGGTTGAAGGATATGCTCGATACTACGCATGGAAAACACACCATATAAGGCTGCATGTACAATATAGTCTCCCTGATGATGAACATAAGATGTTCGAAACATGTATAAGACAAGAAGAAATGAATTAAAACATTAATTTAAAGAGTGTATTTTGCTGGTTAACATTACATAATTGTATCACAATAAAAGGTAAAGTGCACCGTTGTACAGGCACTGAGGCTCTGTACAGGCTGTACGGCCCATAGGGGGAGTAGAGGTATAGCTCTACTCTTTCTTGACCATGGCACTAGCAGGGGTGAGAGGTCAGTGTCACGCCCCGGCCGCTCTTTACCCCCCTGGAAAGACCCCGTACCCATTGTATAGGAGGCTGGGTGGGCCCACGGGCCGGTCTGGACAGGTGCGGAAAATCTCGCCCCCCACCTGGATTCGATTCCCGGACTATCCAGCCCGTAGCCATTCGCTATACCGAGCTACCCGGCCCGAATGATTCACAATACACGGTACAAAAACATGAAGTTAACTTAACTTGCACGTTTAGACATCATCACAGCCGGGATGTTACGCCGTACAGACTGGTAAATAGAGAGGGGCATAGTGGTTCCATCTTCAGGGCTCCACTGACATTTAACATGGTGGAACATCCCAGAAGAGCTGAGGCTTAGTGTAACGTGTTGTAACGGGATCTGTTTACTGTCGGTACATTATGATCCGTAGAATATGATTGGAGGTAAATATTGAGGGGCATTCACCGTGAGACGTCCGATGAAATGTCGACATAATTAACCCAGAGACGCCAGACAAAACATCGACAGAATTCACCGATAGACGCTAGAAAAATAATCAAGAAAATTCGCCGCGAGATGTCCGACAAAATGTCGTAAAATAATGACCTTATAGCTTGCTGTCAAAATACCGAGAAACAAGCGCAATGCACTCCAAAGCGCCTAACAACGTGTGGGGAAACCAGCACCAAAAAGGAATATATACACGTACCACGCGCGCGCTCAACTTTAACCACACTTAACGAAAATAAGAACAGGTACGGATTCAAGAAGCGGACGTCAGTGGACCTATATTGTAAATTTCAATTTAATAAATTTTGATTTATCGATTTGATCCAGTGATAGACGATTTTACAAACCGCAGCACACATTAGCTACAATGAAAGCATTAATAGAAATGGTAACTGTGATGAATGATTTGTAATTGTGTGCTTTAACAGTAATTTTTAAAGTTCTATAAAACAGCCTGATGATGGGCCGAACAGGGTAAAGGTAAAACAATCCCCGTACAGGCCGTAAGGATTCCAGAAGTTTCAGGCTCTCAGATTTAATGACAATCGGTACATAAAAGTAGTAAGCTTGTTAGCCCTACGCACCGGCCAGCAGTACCCCCAGGTAATATTCATGGTACTCATTTCTATTAGAGGCTGAGTCAACCCCTGGGCCATAGTGCGGGCGGTAGGATAAGTCAATGAAAAATTGTGCGCAGTGCCTCAACCACGTGCGCCACAACCATACGAACCCCGAAGGGGGAGGGGAGGGTGGGGAAGCGAGTCTGGTGCGGTGCGGGAGACTACTGGACTGCTGTTGGTCAGAGCGACAGTACTTATACTACGCACAGAATGAAAACATCAACCTTTTCGAGGAGCGTGTTGTAAGCGAGTGCCCTGTACGAATGTTTTCAGGACTGCTGGTAGCGGAACGTCATTCGTCAATGAAACATGCGCGTGCGCTTGTAAATCTGGTGTGTTGACAGTATTTTAAAGCAGTTGCACTTGGATGTTCTGTAGTGCACGCTAACAAGCATTCCCTGACCTCAATCAGCATCATGGTGACGTTAACTGTATATATATAGACGCAGGATCTCAACTGTCGTTACTCAAATTTCCGGACTACAACTGGCCGATTCATTTGACCGTGACGCCATACTCAGTGCACTTGTTTTGCTTCAGTTTACAAACATGACTGTTTTTTTTTTTAATTAGAGCTTCATTTTACATTTTACCATGGTTCCGTAAGATGTCAAATTCATACACAAATAGTAAGCAAATTTAATTTAACTTAATGACTTATTTCCGCGAACTTCACGATGCACACAGATGCTATCCAGTAGCTTACCTCAGGCGGGTAAATGTAGTATGGAAGTGCCCGGTTCGATCCTCTGGCGGGAGACAGACTAGTCTCTCTGATCCCTTCTTCGTATCCCTCAGTTTCGTCAGGTCAATTCGATTCCTTCTTCAAAACCCAGAAGTTCTTTCACATAGTCAAGAATCCCCGCACGTCACGAACCTGAAGCCATAACCCGCCACTTGTCCCTATCCTAAGCCAGATCAATCCGGTCCACATTCTGTCCCGACAGATTTCCTTAAGATCCATTCTCATATTATCTTCCCATCGAAGCCTAGTCTTCGAAGTTGCCTCTTTCCGTCAGGTTTCCCCATCAAAACCCTATATGCACCTCTCCTCATCCCCTCTACATGCCGCATGTCCCGCCAAACCCATTCCTCTTGATCTGATCACCAGTATAAATAGTGATGGAGTGCCAATCATGAAGCTCCTCGTCACCTCGTGCCTCTTAGCCCCAAATGTTTTCCTCTGCACCCCATTCTCAAGCACCCTCAGCCTGTGTTCCTTCTTCATTATGACAGAGCAAGTTACGCACCCACATAAAACAACAATTATAGCTCTGTTTGTTTTAATATTTGTGGAAGGCAAACTGGAAGACAACATATTCTTTACCGACTGTTAGTAGGCAATGGGCAAATGACCAACACGATGCACAATTACGCTGCATAAAACGTTCATTACTACAATCCTCTACATGTTTCGAGCAACACTGTGCTCATCATAAGGAGGGCGAATTGTATTAATACAGCATCTGCTATGTTACCGTCTGTAAGTGACCGTCCGGTGTGCAGGTTGAAAAGGGAACTCCTCAACCTGCACACCGGACGGTCACTTACAGACGGTAACATTGTTGTTCCAACTCAACAACGAGAGCGGATGGTAGTAGATCCGGTTAATCAATACCAGAAGCTGTAATTACAGTTGTACGAGCTGCTGATGATGGGTGTCAACACCCGAAACATGTAGAGCTGCCTACAGAAATGTAATAAACTGAATAAGTCGCATCGTGTTGGACAGTTATTAAATTCGATTCACGATGCACGGATCCATGTATATAAAATTTATAAAATACATTCAGTCTTCTCAGCAGTTACTTCTAGACTAACTTCTTTTCTAGCGAATTTACTTGCCTTTCATGCGAATCCCTGGAGAACACTCCCGATCAGGCCGTCATCGCCTCCTTCCATATCCTTTCCAGTTAATTATACACCAGTTAACCCACCATTTCACGTTACATTATTAATTAATGAAAAATTGGTTAAATAATTCATCATTAATAACACAAGCTGTGGCCGTGGTGTTGGTTGACGTCATGTCTTTGGGTGCTTTCACAGACAACATGAATATCTGGAAAAGGCGTAGTTTTGAAAGTAACCGCTTTGCAGATGCGTTCAGAAAATTTCGAAAAGCGACTTTTAGTTTCGTCATGACTCTTCAGCCATCTGTTCGTCTATTTATCGGCATCGAACAACTTGGCTACCCCTGGACGAATTTTCATGATATTCGATTTTTTTTTTTAAATCTGTCGAGGAAAGGCAAGTTTGGTTAAGATCTGAATAGAATAACCGACACTTTACATAAAGTCTTATGTAAATTTACATCTCGCTGAGTTCTTCTTAGATTGAAAAATGTTTCAGACAGAAGTTGTAAAGAAAATCACAACACGAATTTTTTGTTCAACAACTTTTTTCCCCCCAAAAAAAGTGTGCCTTTTTTTAGATACTGTGGAAAAATACTGTAGAGCCGGCCAGGCCACAGATGACAATATGGCGCACGCTGCGCATTGCATGCTGGATGCCTAATGCTACAAATACGTCCTCTCAAAATACGTAATACCTACTGCTTTTCCACTGCAACAATGGTTGCACGAACACAATCTAATGTTACGGTATACGTACACTGCCTGTCTTGTTTATTCTTTCGTGAAATTCGCCGGACGGCTGAGTCAAAATTCTACGGTTTATGACGTGTTTCTTAGTGCCTTACAGCCATATTGTCATCAGCACGAAGTTGTCCTTATGCTCAGTTTTCTCTTTAGAGTATAACATGGACCAAAATCATAGTTCAAGACCCAGTCCGTACCGCACAGTAAACACCCTCTATAGCGGTTATAGAAACCAGTCATTTAATGTTACACAGGGATATAATCTCTGCTCCAAAATCCGTATAAAACACATAAATACATTTTGTGGGCAGAACGTAGAATTTCTGAACGTTAAAACTGGTAGTACATATAAAAACCACTGGGCTAAGAGGCTGATCACCGCATCACGAAGGCATATCCGAGAGTGGAGGTGTAACTTCGTGTATTCGTGACAGCACTAGATGGATGTGAGTAGACAGCTTCATGCTCCGGCCTCTTTGCCCCTGGGAGCATAGCAGCCGTTAACCCTTAGGGAGGCTGAGTGTTTTGAAGAGTCAGTGTTGAAACTCACCAAAAGAGAACAAATATTTTGTTCCTGCCGAGAATTGAAACCAGATTTTCACTTTAGAATCCGCAGTCTGGTTACTACACCTACTGAGCTACCACTCTATCATGTTGTCTTCCAGGCGGTATGAATACCACAGCCTCATCTTTATTCCCACCTAAGACTGGGGGATTCTAGGGTCGTGGTTAATTTCACTCTTGAGGTTTCGTCTGTGAGGTTTCACGGTTGCCTTGAGGGAGGCGAGGCAGATCCAGGAAGGAAGGAAGCCCTACAGGCTAGTGACAGCATGAGATGTGGTGCACCTTGAGACTACTATTACAGTAGGTTTGTCTTGTTATTTTCAACAGGCCTCTTTTAATGTATTCAAGTGTCCTCGAAACCCTTTGCATATTTTTACACTAACTACCTCACGCATAAAGAATTCCGCCTTCTCAGACGTCACGACGTGTATTTTGTATCATTCATTCCGCGCGTGCGTATCCTGACAATCAGTATATGTATAAAAACTTCACATAATAACATACAACTGATACATAATTCTTGAAAAAAAAACTCTTGCATGTTTCGGCACCGAGGTGAGGGGCTTAAGTTGTACGTCAGGTTAGACTCACGCTCTCTTTGTCTCATCATGTAAAAGACATAAGTTAGATGTCAGGTTAGTCTGTCGTCACGTGAGGGGCTTCGGTTAGACGTCAGCTTCTACTCTCTCTCGTCACGTCACGGGCTTAGGTTAGACGTCAGCTTCTATTCTCTCTCGTCACGTCACGGGCTTAGGTTAGACGTCAGCTTCTACTCTCTCTCGTCACGTCACGGGCTTCGGTTAGACGTCAGCTTCTACTCTCTCTCGTCACGTCACGGGCTTAGGTTAGATGTCAGCTTCTACTCTCTCTCGTCACGTCACGGGCTTCGGTTAGACGTCAGTTTAGTCTGTCGTCACATGAGAGGTTCAAGTTACACGTCAGGTTGGTCGGATTATAACAGGAAAGGGCCAGTATTTTTTAACAGATACGATGAGGAAACTTCGAGGTGTTGTCCCGGAAGGTTTAAGGTAGACCTAAGCAGAGCCTGTGAATAAGAATGGAGCTGTCAAAAATTAAAAGAAAGTAACAACACCGACAGCTCTGCTGAACTGCAAGTGTATTCACAAGAGGGTAATAGGCTTTGGGTCTCCTACGTGTAACTTGTTATTAATTTTCCACGCGCCAACCCCTCCCCTGCACACCACCACTGCAAGATATTGTGACCCACTGTTAGCCGAACACTGACGTCACGCATGCTCTAAACAACTTGAGGCGTCTAAAAAAGTAGACATAGGCTTTCAAATCGATTTGCTACGCGAAAGTGAATTGATGTGTTGACGCTCGTACGGCAGCTTCCTGACAGCGTCTGGTCCGCTGTGACCTGTCCTTTTCCTCACCGAACGCCAGTGAAGCGTCTCTCGAGAGACTCTGAGGTCCTGGCTTATTAAGAGATCGCAGTTCTGTAACATGGGGACGTACCTTAAGTGCTCAAGGGGTTTCATATTGCGTGCTGAAGTATTGATAACGTCACCGCGACTCGTGAAAACGTTAGACGAGGCAGTTTGTGTTCATCAACGAAATACGCATTTATTCGTACTTTATGCTGTTGGGGATCTGTACTTTTGCATTTGTTGTTTATTTGAAGAAGCTTTTAGCAAATGAAAGCTGTGGCATCGATATACGGACGGGGTAAGGAACGGGGGAAAAAAGGGTGTAACTAAACGACTCGCTCGATGGAGCAGAGTTCTTCTTGAGAATTGGCCGCTTCATTTTTTTATGAAATTCCCCCGTATTTTATGTGACCCGAATACTCATTACCGTAGCAACAGGTGCCAAGTACTGGTCCGTATTTTGAGCCAAACGAATTAAGTCCGCACTGTCCCACTCTGCTGTTTTACAATTACTTTTACGTTTTGAGGCGCTTTTCGTAAAATTGCGAAAAGCGCCTCTTAAGCTTCCTCGTGTCTGTCCTAATGCGGTCTGTGCGTCCGCAGGGAACTACTCGGCTCCCACTGGGCGGATCTTCACGATGTTTGATATTTGAATATTTTTCGAAAATCCGTCGAGAAAATTCAAGTTTGTTGAAAATCTAACAAGAATAACGGATATTTTACGTGAAGACCAATATACATTTATGGTCATGTCTCACTCAATCCTTTTTAGAATGAGAAACGTTTCAGACAAAAAAAAAAGTTGTAGAGAAAATAAAAACAAACACTGTGTGCTGAATAAAGTTTTTTTTTTAAATCGCGCCGTTTATGAGGTAATGTAAAAAAAATGTTTTGTAGGGCCAGACAGGCCACAGACAATATGGCGCATGCGCATTGGATGCTGGGTACCTAAGACTACAAAACACACTCAGAATATGTAATACTTATTCCTTTTCCACGGCAACAATGGTTGTACGGACGCCCATCAATGTTACGTTTTACGCACACTGCCAGTTTTTTCTCGCCCAAGCCTGTCTTCGCAATGGTCTCCTTCCTTCAGGTTTTCTATTTCATCCCTTATGCGTGGGGCATCTAATCTTCCTAGATGTGATAATGCAGCAAAGAAGCACGAAATACGAATCTCTCAATATGCAATCTTCTCCACCCTCCCGTTACCTCATCTTCCTTAGGCGCGCATATTCTTCTCATCACCCTGTTCTCACACACCCTCATTTTGCTTCTAACCGACACGTGTCCCATAGATCTGGACACCAGCAGTCACAACACCAAGTACTCATGGGTAATGAGGGAGAGGGCGTTTTGACATGTTTCCGGTTTTGGACAGTTCCATTCAGGGCCGCAGAACTGAAACCGGCGTTAGCTACGGTATACTAGGCAATGTAATAGAAAGTTCTTCTCTAGGATTAACTGTGTTCAAAAGTATAAGCTTTAAAAACTAAAGACTGAAACTACTTTATTACTGCCGCTCAGACCAACGAAGTAAGACAGGGAGTTCGTGGAGGCCAATCTGTCGGTCCTCCACGCCCAGTCAACAGACCAAAAAAAAATGGTTATCAAATGTAATTTTACAGTGAGTGCATAATTTAAGTAGCTTTATTTTCTAACATAATACTATATTGCTATACTTCTTGTGCCATTTTTAATTGGTACTGCACACCAAACCTGATTCCAGTGGCCGCGCGGTCTAAGGCGGGGCTGACCAACATGCGGCCCGCGGGGTCCAGGGGAATGTATTTCCGGCCTTCATTCGCCTAAATAATTTCAATAATACAATTTAACAGACATACTGTATCTACAGAACACAACATGGCAACTTTATTTGCAAAGACTGTTTAGGGGCTCAACTAATTACCTTTGAGGCAGTACACAGTAAACAAAACTTTCTTTTCGAAATATATATAGACATGTGGGGCCCTCTGGTGAGTCGTTACAAATTATACGGCCCTCGTGTGGGTTGAAATCAGCCAGACTTGGTCTAAGGCGTGGGTCTGCGGCCGTTCGATCGCTGGGATTGCGGGTTCGAATCCCGCCGGGGTCATGGATGTCTGTCTCTTGTGAGTGTTGTGTGTTGACAAGCAGAGGTATCTGCGTTATTCGTCCAGAGGAGTCCTGCCGAGTGTGGTGTGTCAGTGTGTGTTCGTGAAGCCTCAGTAATGAGGAGGCCCTGACCCACTGGGGGCTGTTGCGCACCAGATGGTCTAATGATGGCCTTAGATGCAGGCACATATTACCGCATCAACTGACATTTTGTTATGGGTCAAACATGCTACAGGCAGAAAGAATAAAATATTACTTGTGTGACACACAGTAAAATCATCAATTTAAAGCGTATATATAGGGGTCAGTAATTTATTTGACAAGTACCGTTCGCCACTTGTTGTGGGCTCGTTTATCGTATTAACCTAACCCACTCTGCAGAAGACCTGTGTAAAGTCAAACTCGGATTAAAGACAAGCCTGCCTTTATGGGAAAACTGTTCTGAAAATATTTTGGTAAAATATTATAAAATTACTGTAATGCGCGTGAAGTGTCTAATGCCAAGGTGAATATGAAATTAACGCCTGAAATTCTTGTCTCCTCTTCATATGATTATGTTAACAAGTTGGGTTCTCGTGAATTTTTATGATAGTTAACAGTTCTGTCACAGAAATGGAGGAATGAAGCTGGACAGGTCTTCGAGATAAGCCACGACCGAGATCTTCCCTCTCCTTACATGTTCACCACCGGTCATTCTCGTATCATTACTGCTTGAGTGCAGGTTTTCAGGACGCTGAAAATTACTGTTGTGATGTTCTGGTCGACCCCGTGTTGTCTGGAAGGGGAGGGGGGTCCTAGAGGTGTGTAGGAACCCAGATATTCCAGCTCCAAGGTGCTGGGACAGTCTGTTCTCCCACAACGTTGGTACCACAATGTTGACGTCAGCCCTAGTCACGGAACTTCGGTAAATTTTTACCCGGACTGCAGAGAGTCAGTCTGTACACCGCAGTCAGCACAGCAACGGGCTGGATGATTCGCGGATCGAATCCCGGCAGGGGAAAAATATTTTTTCTTCTCCAAAACGTCCAGAACGTCTCCAATTCAATGGGTATAGGGCGGATATTTTCCTGGTAGTAAAGCGGCCGGGGCGTCAAGCCAACTCTCACCTCCATCGAGTGCTAAAGTTAGGCAATTCTGGAGCTGTACCTTCACTCCTTCCCCCCACCACCTCTGTTCCTTATGGCCGCATACACCCTAAGTTAAACTGTGCAGTTTAACTGTGTAAAAAAACTGCACGAAAAACTGAACCGAATGTTCTCTGGCACAGCACAGGTTTCCCATCAGGTTTGTCAGTTTTTTTTGTCAGTTCTGTATGTCTTCTTGTGCGTGTGACTATGGTGGATAAAAACAAGGCTGTCGTTTGCTGTTTGCTAGCCACATCGGCCATAATGTTATCCGAAAAGACGAAAAAGCGTA
>Ga0123354_10021832_pt1 | contig 10094 bp, 8 predicted proteins | sample TergutLab28metaG_2_FD_97872 | JGI IMG/M metagenome (GOLD analysis project Ga0123354, IMG submission 97872) | Labiotermes labralis P4 segment gut microbial communities from Petit-Saut dam, French Guiana - Lab288 P4 | ecosystem: Host-associated > Arthropoda: Insects > Digestive system > Gut ...
ATTTTCTTGCTTCTTGTTTGACCGATGGTATTTGTAGATCACGTTTGATTATAGTATTAGGAACATACCATGGAGCATCTGTTATTATGCGTAGCACTTTTGACTGGGATCGCTCTAGTGTCTCTAGATTTGAGTTGGATACAGTTCCCCATAGTTGAATTCCGTAGGTCCAGACTGGTTTTAGGATTACTTTGTAGACTAGGAGTTTGTTTTCAAGTGACAACTGAGATTTGCGACCGATTATCCAGTACAGGTTCCGTAGTTTGATGTCCAATTGTTTTCGTTTAGTGGTTATGTGTTTACTCCAGGTGAGTCTTCGGTCTAGATGTATCCCCAGGTATTTTATCTCGTCCGCTTGGGGTAAATGATCATTGTTTAATTTGACAGGTGGACATGTCATCTTATTGAGGGTGAAGATGACCTGTTCTGATTTTGCTTCGATCGCCTTCATTCTCCATGTTTTTAACCATGATTGGATTTTGTTTAGGTGCATCTGAAGTCTATGCGCAGCCAATGTAGGGTCCTCATGGACTGTTAGGATGGCACAACAAACATAAAATATGATAATCCATTCGTGCGGACGGCCAGTCGCACGTCTGCGAACGCGCCTACCAATCTGAGCCGCCTTGTGACGTAGCTGCCGGACGCGTTATGGAGGCAGCGACCTGGCAACAGACTGCTGCACACAGTGGGGTACTATTGTATTGGAAATCGGTACACTGCAACTGGAAAATGACCCACTGCATTGATCACGTTCCCGAAACGTCGATATTTGTTACACGCTCACAGCAACCTGGCAGGAGAATATGGGCGACCGACATGTGACTTCTTATAATCAGGGACTGAAGAGTTACTAGCATTTGTAAGTTGGTTGTTACAAATGTGACAGAACGATCTGACAAAGGGTAATGGGAAGTTGAGGTGTGCGGCAGGAATGTGCACATGATGAACTGAATACTTCAGCAACAAAACTTTACCATAAGCTGATTGCTATACCGCAGTGTCGACAGAATAATAATATTAAAATGTGTCATGGAAAAGCATGGTTTGGGACTGCGGAGTAGATTTATCTGGCTCAGAACAGTATCCAGTGGCTGACTCTTGGTAACACAGCATTGAATCGCCGGGTTCGGAACATGTGGGGAATTTAACTAACACAGCGACTATCAGCTTCTCAAGGACGATTAAATGGCCTAGTAAAGTAAAAATGAAGGCCGTCAGAAGGGCCAAAGTTTTAAATACTGAATCAGAACTATTTGTGGGAAACGGTCAACATCTCACGGTGACAGACAGAGCAGACATCCCCATTGTGCGTTCACGTCACACAATTCGTAATCCAGTGTACAGCCAATCTATCTAACCTAACCTCACTGTAACACTCTTCATGAATCATTTGAGATTTTCATAGAGGCGCTCTGCTGAATTTGTTGTGACCTTCGGTATTGTCCACTGTGAAGCTTAGTAATAACACTTCGGAGAAAGTGCGGTCTCTGTCTCCAAGAAAGAACTAAAGAAAGTAAGAATATCCCTGATTACTGACACCAGCGCTCCTCCTTTCGCCAACAAACATGTCATCCCGTCTACATACCAAACCTATCAATACGGCAGTATTACAAGCCTCAGAAGCTGACATCCACACACCAGACTGCGGGGCGCCACAACGCAGAATACTGTATGAAACTACATTACTCCTCGGATGAGAGAGAAACAGCCGAAACCTAACGAAGGTACCCATAAAATAAGGTACTTTGTCAAACCCCATCTGCGATACGTAACAGAAGTAGCATATAATTCCGGATCTATATGTTCGACTTATTGCTGAGGTACGCAGCATCATCACATGCACTGCAAGCAGAAGGGTGTGAGGAGGCGCAGATGAAAGGTGCCATCTTCGCATCGCATAAGGCAGCGAATGATATGCACATACACCACTGAAATGTACGGAAACAACGCAAAGATGAACAGAAAATTTTTGGACTTGAACCGGTTAAATATAAACGAAGAGCTAGCATATACGAAATTAATTATTCGTACTACGAACACATGATTAAAGAAATATGGCTAAACTTTAAGTACGAGGGGGTGCTGATAAGTCCTTAGCCCGACCGAAGGAAACAAGCTTCTGCGACCAAACTCGGTATTTACTCAACATGCTCACTTCGAAGCTCAATACACTTCTGAGCCTGTTGCTCTAACTTTTGCAAGCCACTCAAAAAAAAAATTTAGAAGCTTGTCCGTCCCACCAAGTCTCCACGGCAGCAATGACCTCCGCGTTGGACGAAAAATGGCGACCTTTCAATTGTTTTTTCAGTCTAGGGAACAGGTGGTAGTCCGACGGGGCCAGATCCGGAGAATGGGGTGGGTGATCAAGACATTAGAAGCCCAGGAAGGCCAGTTTCTTCTGGGTTGTAAGTGCACGGTGAGCCGGGGCATTGTCGTGCAAGAACAAGACCCCATTGGTGACCTTCCCGCGGCGTTCTTCCTTCAAAATGTAATGCAACTGCACCAGCAGAGATGAATAATACTCCGCGTTGATAGTTTGGCCCTTTGGAAGATAATCAATGAGGAGGATGCCGTCTTGATCCCAAAAAATCGAGGCGAGAACTTTTCCAGCGGTTTTTGCACTCGGAATTTTTTGGGGCGGGGTGAGCCGCTATGCCGCCACTCCATTGATTGTTGCTTTGTCTCCGGGTCGTAGTGATATAACCAGGTTTCGTCCATGGTCACCTGTCGCTACGGGAAATCATTTGGATCGCGCCGAAAAAATTCCGAAAGTTTCTCAGACGACTGGCACCGTTGACGTTTTTGATCCGCGTTCAGGCATTTCGGGACCCACTTGGCGGAGAGCTTCCGTATGTACAAATCTTCATGAATGATGGACCCAACCCGCTCACGTGAAATGCCCAGTTGCTCAGCTATTGATTTAGCCGAAATCCGGCGGTTTTCCAAGATTAACTCGTGAATTTGGGCAATAATCTCCGGGTTTTGGGGTCGTCCAGGACGAGGCGCATCACAGGCGGAAAAATCACAGCGTTTAAACTGGGCCACCCAGTTTTTGACGGTGGCATAAGATGGTGCATGTTCCTCTAATGTTTCTGTCAGAATTGCGTGAAATTCCTTCGGCGCCTTGCCTTGCAGGAAAAAAAAATGATGAGAGCTCGCGTCTCCATGTTGTTGAAATCGCGCGCGCCGCCTGACATGCTTCCTTTCAGCCTCCGTAACAAGAAAAACCTTGCAATTCGGCACATGAACAGACCCCTCTTTCCAACGACATTTTCGATTCCGTCCTACGACATCGGGAAGAAGGTGGGGCTAAGGACTTATCAGCACAAGCTCTAAGACAACAGGGAAGTTCGGAAACCAAAGTAGGATAACACACAGGATTTGGGAGAACAGCGAAGGACCTTCGCAATACCAGTCAGCTGACTGCACAGCTGAACTACTGTCAGCTTCTGTACCCTCACATTTACGACGCTGTTACATCTGTCCGCTGACTTCACTAATGTACTGATCTGCTGGAGTGGCATGTGACGCCGTGTAGTCTGGTACTAGCGTAACCACACCTCAAAGGTCCAGCCGCAGGTTCATTTCCACCAGACTACACGGCGGCACACCCCGGAAGACATCAGGCCTCACAGTGACCGTCAAAATTACGACAAATCTCCCTCAAAGCTTTATGTTTACGAACGCCAACACCATTGGAATTCCTGCTTTTTACTAACTGGTCCCACTGCAGGGCCAGTGCTGTTTGTTCCCAGGACTTCATGTCATTAAGACGCAGGGCGAGAGCAGGTCTAACTCCACACATTCATTATCTCGGCACTGAATGCACATGCTCGGTGAATCTCATGCCCTGTCCGCTTTACTTCCGGTACCCACTGAATGGGGCGATGGGGTGGCCCTCCATTGGTCTGGGCACTGCAGAGAGGAGAAAAACCTCTTGCACCGGCTGGGAATCGAACCGTGCTTCCCTGAATGTATTCACTACAGTGACTGAGCTACACCGGACTCCCAGTCATATCGTCCAAATCTGCTAGAGCAGGTCAGAACTTTAGACGCACTGCAAAAAAATCGAGATCCCACTGTGTTCAGCTATGGGAACAGGAAGACGTCAGCAGGAGTTCGAAACACAGGATGAAATGGAAAAGAAATGCAAAGGCTATCACTTCACCCACCTACGTACAATGCAATCAACAGGTGTTCAAATGCAAGTTCTTTATACGTCCGAGTGCACATCCGAATGTCCTGATGACCTACAATGAATCGGAGGAACGAAATCAGTGTTCAGTTGGCACATTACTCATGCCAGTTGAAACCAGCGGAGCGTGACAACGCTGCGGTCTGACGGGCGTCAGGCGACTCAGCTTAGACCTACACAACCACCGATACCGGACAGCGAGTTCACTGTCAGGTACGCGCTCTTGGTGTAGAACCTGTTTTCACAACTGAGGCAGACTTTATTCACTGTAAGGAAAGGACCAAAGCTGAAGAAACAGCTGGGCAACAAGAATGTACCCGTAACACAACATAACCCAACCAGGTGGCAGCACTTCGGTAGATGAAATTATTACGAGGGCTGCTGCGACAATAAGCAGACGGGCGATAACAGAGGCTGTGCAGTGACGTGCGGACGTGAAGGGGCCCCTTCATCCGACTGCGTTTGTGTTTAAATTTTAGAGCACGGTTTATGAAAAATGTGAGTATTGTTTGAATACAAAAAAACATTATGAAGTAAACTGCATTTTGTGGAAAATAAAACAGATTATGTAGCACGTCTTTAAAATTACAGTTAATTTCCTTGTTGCCTAAATTATAAAAATAATTTTTATGGTATTGTTTACATGCAGACACAGGTCTTTTAAAGGCTACTGTCCAGTACCGAAGAGCGCTTGCGCAGTACAGCGCTGCAGCACATGCAGTGCGGCCTATCTCCACTCAGCTGCAAGTTCTATATGGAAGTTGCAGAGTAATTTGGCTAACCTAACGACACTAAATGCCAGCGCATCCTGTTGCAGTGTCTCTGTACACAGACTGTGTGGAGGGGGAGCAAATTTAGTTGTGTGACAACTGCATCTTTATTAATGAAATTCAATTACCTTTCGCGCCAGATATAATTACAATATATTTAACAACCACAATGCTTAGAACGAAGTCCCCGGGTAACATTAAAATTCACAAACTTAAAGTTTTAAAATTTAAATATACGAAAATATATAATCGGTGCCACGTTTATCGGACGCAAGCTCCTTATACCCTATTCCAAGATCCATTTTAATATTACCCCAACCACGCCTAAGCTGTAAGTTCTCCTTCCTTCCGATTTACTAACCAAACCCTCCTGCAGCACCTCTCCCACTACTCACCCATTCCAACCGGCAAGTAGAATCACGAACTTCGCATGACGCAAGTATTTCACTCTAACTTAAGTCCAAATTTTCAATTGGCGTGATCTGATATTCGCAATCCAAGGCCCCGCCTAACGTTTTGAATAACGCTGTGGAACATACGGCCCTCAAATAATCCCCAAGCTGCAGGACCACCCCCTGTCAGTTGTCCGCAGCTACCTTTCTCATCTTCCTCAGCCTTCTCCTACGGTGCCAATGTACAACGCCAGTGGCAGACCTGGTGACTTCAACGTGTAATTCAATAAACTAATTTCTTCAGACTCGGTCTGTTTAATGACAGTATGTCAGACTGCACGACATAGGGTCAAAGGGTTACGCACAAAATCGAGGCCTGCCGTAATCTGCGGCAGATACTATGCAATTATGTGTCTGGAGGACCTGAGAAAAACTGCGATACATAGGTCAGAGTAACTAATTTATCGTTTAAAGCTCAGTGGTTACTTCATGTATCACCAGGTCTAATATCAAAAAACAAACAGCGTTTATTTCCCTATACAGCATTAACTGCTTGGCTTTTATAATCGAGACGGAGTGTGTTTACTGTGCGGTACGGACTGAGTTTACGTGTAATGTATATTAAACCATCAAAGCCCAGTGGTCACTATATGTACCGCCAGTTTAACATTCAACAGTTCTACGTTCTGCCCACACAGTGTGTTTATGTGTTTTGTGTGGATCTGAGAACAAACAGCGATTATTTCCCTATACAGCATTAACTGACTGGTTTTTATAACCGAGATATAGTGTGTTTACTGTGCGGTACGGACTGAGTTTACGTGTATTGTATATTAACCCATCAAAGCCCAGTGGTCACTATATGTACCGCCAGTTTAACATTCAACAATTCTACGTTCTGCCCACACAATGTATTTATGTGTTTTGTGTGGATCTCAGAACAAACAGCGATTATTTCCCTATAGAGCATTAACTGACTGGTTTTTATAACCGAGATATAGAGCGTTTACTGCGCGGTACGGACTGGGTCTTTAAAAGGTCAATGTATTAAGCCCTGTCTAGTACTGATGTCTAACAAAACGGAATTTTTTTATCGATAAAAACATTCATCGTGAAACGAAAATAACAAAATAACAACCGGAAAATATCACGACAATTATTATTGTATTTGTTCAGTCCTTACAAACAACAGTATCAAATTAAATGTGTGATGCTATAAATGCGTCCATTATCTCGGTGTGCGCAGCTCCAGCTAGCTCTGCTGCCAAAAAGCCGAACTGCTGTGTGTGTCTGCACCGAACATGTCACAGTGATAAATGACAAGCTTTCACAAAACATATTGTGAGTTTGCGTAACTATGCGGCGAAGGCCGCTGCTGATGCTGCTGCCGTTTCAAACAAATTTTCTTCAACACGACATTTTGAATTATAAGCCTGCCTTATAATTTGACATTCCCTGTTTTGCTGCTTGCATACCCACGGTGGGCAACTGCGGTGTACGTTTTGAAACGGTAAAATAGAATAACTATACATGTGTTCAAGATATTACAGCCGGTGCTGATCAAATTTTCTGTTTTACAGCTGTTCTGAGTTTCTGTAGTTTTTACTCGTTAAATTATCGGACGTTTCGAAGCAAGTGCTGGATCCATTTTCAGGGTAAAAGGGTCCTCCGAAATGCCTGAACAAGTAACCAATACGCGGTACCAAAACCTATGAAACAGCATAGACTGAAAAACTTTAGAAAGTTTAATGCCTCGTTTTGGTTGAAGTCACAATTAAATGTATAATTTATCTGCTCTGGAGTCATCTGGGACATGGCACCGTTCTGTCTGGTAGAAAAGACGCACGCATCTCCCGGAAAGACATCACTTCTCACCGTTTATATCCTGAAGTGAAGGTAACAGGTTACCCCGCAATTCTACCAAACTAAACGGCGTCATTTTCTGGCAGACTGTGCTACGGAACTCGTCAGAGCAGTTTCCACCTCAAGGTGTTCAGAAAGTTGCGGTCGCAAGTCAACGAGACACCTCAAGGGTAGAGGATCGTGAAGATTCAAGTGTTCTTCGGTACGACATTGCGTCCGTACATAATCGGATCCCGACGTTTCGAAAGAACAGAGACCATACCTGCCGAAACGTTGTATGCCCACTACCCAATTACGAAGCACAGTATTCCAGAACAAGTGAATGCTCAAATGAATCTGATCTGCTCTACTCGTGCCGATTTGCATCTGGACAGTAAGTGATCAACTGCAGGGCTGGGTGCAAGAGGTGGGAGGTTAGGGTCAGAGGTCAAGATGCAGCTGGCAACTGCAGTGCAGCTTGATACAAGCCGGCAACGATAATCTTAATTTTTTACTTCCCGCACGTTTTGCTGGGATCTGCGTACGTGAGAGATAAAATTAGCTTGAACAAGAATGTGGCTGCCAGCGCTCTCAGCCATGCTTGGCAACGACAGAAGCCTCTGCCTGCCTACAGCAAACATACGTGTTGTGACACCGAATGCTGGCCGTCAGACCCTGCGACACCGTGAAAACGGGAGTGTGGACGTGTGAAAGGCTGAAAGTGTACTGATCTCGAATTTCACCGGCAGTTTATAACTCCCAGCGGTCACTATATGTACCACCTGGTTTAACATTCAACAATTCTACGTTCTGTCCACACAGCGTATTTATGTGTTTTGTGTGGATCTGAGAACAAACAGAGATATTTCCCTATACAGCATTAACTGATTGGTTTTTATAACAAAGATTTAACCCTTCAAGACCCAGTGGTCACTATATGTACCACCAGGTTTAACATTCAACAATTCTGCGTTCTGCCCACACAGTGTGTGTATTTGTTTTGTGTGGATAAGAGAATAAACAGCGATTATTTCTCTACACACCATTAACTGGCTGGTTTGTATAACAGAAATTTAACCCTTCATAGCCCAGTGGTCACTATACGAGTATGTACCACCAGTTTAGCATTCAACAATTCTACGTTCTGGCCACACAGTGTATTTGTGTGTTTTGTGTGAAACTCAAAACAAACAGCGATTATTTCCCTATACAACATTAACTGACTGGTTTTTATGACCGAGACAGTGTTTACTGCGCGGTACGGGTTCAGTGTTCCAATACAACTTATCGCCAGTTTAATCTCTAACGTTACCTCTTCATCAACCTTAACGTTGTTACATTTTGCGTCATATCAGGCTTCCGCAGCGAATTTGACGAGAACTACGCTCTTCAGTGCCATCACGCAGCGAGTAGCGAACTCGCCGCCTGAAAGCCCCGAACAGCGCAGTTCTCCGGTTACAGTTCCTTCTCTTCCCTCTCACAAAAGCCCCTTGTCCTACTGTCCGTTTGCGTGGACCCTCAACAGAAGATCAAAACATTTTTCACTTTAATACAGCGTTTTATTTAAACTTTGATGTTCGAGAGGCAAGTGTTCAGAACATTCAGAACATTTTTACCCACGAGAGAGACAGCAACAGGACGGAAAATAACAAAACATTAAGAAGCTGCATGAATTGTATTGTTCGCCAGTTGTCATTAGGGTGATAATATTAAGGGATATCAGATAAGCAGCATATGTACAGAGGACTGGACGAACTACACAGGCGTGCAATATTTTATTCTAAAAATATGATGGGGCAAGGTACCACTTGTGAGACCTACAGATATAGCAGACAGCACTATATTAAGATACATGTTATGGTAACAGAGCTATGAGAATGTGTAATCGATTCAAATGGCTAACGAAAGGGTTCACCGGCTGTATTTTGTGACCAAGGTGATGAGCCTCCGGGTTCCATAAAGACCAACCAACCCGCAATCAGCTGCTCCACAGGCAGTTTGTCCCACGCATAGCGCACAGTGCGCACTACCAAACAAAATAAGACAATATTAACGCCTTACTAGGCAAAGAAGCAATTCGGAAGTATGGCCTACTTCTCTGTGAAATGATCTCCAATATCCGACAGGGCATTACTTTACTTGCAGGTTCCAAAGCTTTGCCTGCTTGTCTTTCTTACGCCAGACGTATTAAGATGCAGACAAGTGCACAGCGTTGGTATAATGACCCTAACAGAGGAACACAGTAGTGCTCGGAGAAGAACCTGTCCCAGTACAAACCTCAGACTGGCCTGGAATCAACCTCAGACACAGAGGTCTCATTAGGCGAAGTTCTTATAAAGGACAGACACAAATTCCAGTTCGTACCTCACGGTAAACGGCCCGTCTTCAGCCAGCCAATGCAGTTTACTGCGACAAGCCTTACCAAAGCAATACAGCCAGTGGCACTGCGAAGTGTTAACCGACCTACACAGTTCGGTTCGGTCCGCTCTGTGATACAACGGCAGGTACATCCATCACTCGGCTCTGCCCCGCGCACAAAAGCATGCCCTGCCGTTTTAGCGTCTCCACGTTCTGTCGCTAAAAGTGCTGTGTGTCTGTCTAGTGCCCACAATCGTGGCTGACACCTGCCAATACCGTCATGTGACATAGCAGCTAATCACTTTCCTCTGTCTCCTTCCTGTATCCAGTAATGTATAGTGTCAGACTACAGAATTTTATTGACGTCAGACTCGTCAGCCATGTTTGTGACATCATGTGGCTGCCTGATAATCTGTCAAGGAGGAACCCCGTTTATGCTGATGTGTGTTCATGTGGTAGGTCTGAGGCAGAGAAACAGAAGCATCCAAGGAAGCGCGACAGGCACTACATTTATTATTATTATTATTATTATTA
>Ga0123354_10021833_pt1 | contig 10094 bp, 7 predicted proteins | sample TergutLab28metaG_2_FD_97872 | JGI IMG/M metagenome (GOLD analysis project Ga0123354, IMG submission 97872) | Labiotermes labralis P4 segment gut microbial communities from Petit-Saut dam, French Guiana - Lab288 P4 | ecosystem: Host-associated > Arthropoda: Insects > Digestive system > Gut ...
ATGGGAAATTGATTGCAATTCGCGGCGCGCGGAAAGTTCCGCCTCCCGGAAACTGCGTTTGTCGACCTTCCAGCCGGGAAAATAACGCAGGCTGTAGCTGACGCAACCCATATAGAGCGAATCAAGCAATACAGGCTCGAAGCTTTTGCCGATGATGAATTCGGTCGAACCACCGCCGATATCGACAATCAACTGCTGACGATGCGGGTCGGGCAGCGTGTGGGCAACCCCCACGTAAATCAGGCGCGCTTCTTCGCGCCCGCCAATCACCTCGATAGGAAAACCGAGTGCTTTTTCGGCCTGACGCAGAAAATCTGTTGCGTTTTTGGCAACGCGCAAAGTATTGGTTGCCACCGCACGCACCGCCTCGGGCGGAAAACCTGCGATCCGCTCACGAAACAGACGCAGGGCGGCAAGACCACGACGGCAGGCTTCATCATCCAGCCATTTCCCCGCCGTCAGGCCCGCAGCCAGTTGCACCGGCTCCTTCAACCCGTCGAAGGCATAAATCTGGCCATTGACGATACGCCCGACCTGGAGACGGAAACTGTTGGAACCGAGATCGACTGCGGCAATGACATCCTGCATCGTAGTAGCTCAAAAAACAGACTCGTGGCGCGCTTCAAGACGCAAAAGTAGTTATTTTAGCATCGCCTCGTTTCCGCTTTTTTTTTGCGCTTTTGTCAGTTATTTCACCATCACGGCAGGAATGTCACATAATCACGTTATCACTCCGTCAAGAATAGACAGGTTGAAATCATGGATGCCACGTTCAGTAAAAATTCCCACAACGCGGAACATTTCATCAATCGCGAACTCTCCCTGCTCCAATTCCAGCGCCGTGTGCTCTCACAGGCTGCTGACCCGATGGTTCCGCTTTTCGAACGGCTGCGGTTTTTGTGCATCGTATCAAGCAACCTCGATGAGTTTTTCGAGATCAGGGTTTCCGGCATCCGCGAACAGATCCGCACCGGCAGCAACGCCGTTGCTACCGACGGCATCCTGCCCGCCGAACTGCTTGCACGCGTCAACAATGAAGTGCACCAGATCCTGTCCGTGCAATACGCGCTGTTCAATGACGACATCCTGCCCGCACTGGAGCGTGAAGGCATCGTCTTTTTGAGGCGCGGCCTTTGGGACGAAGCGCAAAGCGCCTGGATACATGATTTCTTCCGGCGCGAAGTCATGCCCGTGCTCACTCCCATCGGACTCGACCCCGCGCACCCTTTCCCAAGGGTGTTCAACAAGAGCCTGAACTTTGCCGTGGAAATCGAAGGGCGCGATGCCTTTGGCCGTGTCTCGAACACCGCCATCGTACAGGCTCCCCGAGTGCTCCCCCGCATCATCCGCCTGCCGGATCGGCCCGGCCAGGCACCCTACACTTTCGTCTTTCTCTCCTCCGTCCTGCACACCCACGTCGAGGAACTTTTCGGCGGTATGCACGTACATGGCTGCTATCAATTCCGGGTCACCCGCAACTCCGACCTCTTCGTGGATGAAGAAGAAGTCAAGGATTTGCGCGCCCAGCTCAAGGGTGAACTCCAGCAGCGCCACTATGGCGACGCCGTGCGGCTGGAAGTGGCCGACAACTGCTCCGATAAAATGGTCGATTTCCTCCTCCAGCATTTCAAGCTCGACCAACCCGACCTGTACACCACCCCTGGCATCGTCAACCTCGTCCGCATGATGCAGGTCCCCGACTGGGTCGACCGCCCCGACCTCAAATACCCGCCCTTCCAGCCTGGGCTGCCCAAATCGCTCAAAAGCCGGGGCGACATCTTCTGCGCCCTCCGCGAACACGATGTCCTGCTCCATCATCCGTTCCAGAGTTTCGCCCCGGTCATCGAACTTCTGCGCGCGGGCGCGGACGATCCGCAAGTCGTCGCCATCAAGATGACCGTCTATCGCACCGGAACCGATTCGGTGCTCATGGAGCACCTCGTACGTGCTGCGCAAAAGGGCAAGGAAGTCACCGTCGTCCTGGAACTCATGGCCCGTTTCGATGAAGAAGCCAATATCTCCTGGGCCAACCGTCTTGAAGAAGCAGGGGCGCATGTCATTTATGGCGTTTTCGGCTACAAGGTACACGCCAAGCTGCTCATGCTCGTGCGCCGTGAAACCGATGGGCTGCACCGTTACGTTCATCTGGGAACCGGCAACTACCACCCCCGCACCACACGCTTTTATACCGATTTCGGCCTGATGACCGCCAACGCGCAAATCGGTGAGGATGTTGCCGAAATCTTCAAGCAGATCACCGGCCTTGGACAGGCCTCCACCCTCACCCACCTGTGGCAGGCTCCGTTCTCGCTTCAGCCCAACGTCGTCGCTGCCATCAGGAACGAAACCGAAATCGCCCATGCAGGGCGACGCGGGCGCATCATCGCCAAGGTGAATGCCCTGCTCGAACCCGAAACCATCGAGGCGCTCTACGAAGCCTCACGTGCCGGAGTAGAGATCGACCTCATCGTGCGCGGCCCCTGCGCCCTGCGCCCCGGCGTACCAGGGCTTTCGGAAAACATCCGTGTGCGCTCGCTCGTCGGGCGGTTCCTGGAACATCACCGCATCATGTACTTCCACGCAGATGGCGGAGAGCGGGTTTACCTGTCGAGCGCCGACTGGATGCAGCGCAACTTCTTCCGCCGCATCGAAACCGCCTTCCCCATACTCGACCCACAACTCAAGCGCCGGGTCATCAAGGAAGGCTTGCGCTGCTACCTCCTCGACAACTCCCAGGCGTGGGAAATGCAGTCAGACGGCCGCTACCGGCGCAAAACCCCGCGGCGCACTCCACACTCTGCCCAAAACACCCTACTCGCGGAACTGGCAGCGAGTGGGTAAGGAAGCACTGACGACCTGCCCCCCCAACTCATCCCTGACCATGTCCCGCAGTCATGCAGGATGTGCGGGAACGTGCAACATGTCGCGCCCACAACCGGATTTTCAAAGAAATAATCGATACCTCGTCGTCAGGAGACAACCATGTCCCTATTCGTTCTGATGAAACGTTTTGAAGAAATAAAAATTGCGGCAGATCAAGGAGATGCACAGGCTCAATATGACATGGGGCGCATGTACGAGGAAGGCCAGGGGGTCAAGCAGGATTCGACCAAAGCCATGCAGTGCTATCTCAAGGCGGCAGAACAGGGACACGCAAAGGCTCAGTATGAACTTGGGCTGATGTACTCCAAGCTCCCGCCCAACAAAAAAAATGAAGAAGAAGCCATCAAGTGGATTCAACTAGCAATGGAAGGGTTTCGCCAGGCGGCTGAAAACGGTGATGCGGAATCACAATGCCGCCTGGGAGAAATATATGACATGGCTAAGAGCGAAAGCCAAAACAAAAGAATCAAAACGGTTGCTACCGCCTTAGGGCTCTACTCCGGCGAAAGAGATATCAAATGGTTTGAAGAAGAATCCGCAAGATGGTTTCAAATGGCAACGGAAGGATTTCGTCAGGCAGCAGAACAAGGAAATTTAAAGGCTCAATTTGAACTCGGGGGAATTTATTGCTGGTTCATGGGCGGCAGGGAAAATGAGGAAAAGGGTCTGCAATGGTTTCAAAAAGCGGCAGAACATGGACTCGTGGATGCCCAGCATGAGCTTGGATATATGTACTCCACAGGCTGGTGTGTCGCGGAACCGAATATTGAAGAAGCCTTGAAGTGGTATACGAGAGCGGCTGAACAGGATCATTTGCTGGCCCAGACCTTTCTTGCAAAAACATACGCCGGTTGCGACGGACTCATTGAACCTCGTTATGAAGAAGCCCTGAAGTGGTATCTCAAAATCGCAGAGCGTGGTGATGCCACCGCTCAACATAACATTGGAGTGATGTACGCAAAAGGCATGGGGATTGCACAAAAAATCCCCGAAGCCCAAAAATGGCTGAAAACAGCAGCGCTACAAGGCAATGAAATCGCCAAAAAATCCCTTCAGTTACTTACAGCCTTTATGAATAAACAGGACGAACAGGAGCTTGAGCTGCTTGAACTCATTTTCTGATGAGTTCGGCGGGGCAATTCCATCGCTTCTTATGTCCATTCACGGTTCCGCCGGGCGATTGCTCTGTCACAAAGTCTCCGCTACCCTTCATGAGTCGTTCCCCAGGCTCATTTTTGAGGTTTACCTTTGATGACCGCTCCCCGTAAGGCAAAAAAATCCCCTACCGTCCCCCATCACGCCAAGCTCTTCGTACTCGACACCAACGTTTTGATGCATGACCCCACGAGCATCTTCCGTTTTGAAGAGAATGACATATACATTCCGATCATGACCCTGGAAGAGCTTGACAACAACAAGAAAGGCTTATCCGAGGTTGCGCGCAATGCCCGCCAGGTCAGCCGAATGCTTGACGAGATCGTCTCTGCCGTACCCGACGGCATCACTTCGGGCATTGAACTGAAAGCGCCCTCGCACGGCCTTGCCAGTGGCCGGCTGTTTCTGCAGACCGAGGCAATCAATGTTTCATTGCCTGTGGAGCTTCCCACCGTCAAGAGCGACAACCAGATCCTCTCGGTATTGATGTTCCTGGCCCGGCGCGAACCTGAACGTGCGGTCATTCTCGTCACCAAAGACATCAACATGCGGATCAAGGCGCGTGCCCTGGGGCTGGCAGCGCAAGATTACTTCAATGACAAGGTGCTGGAAGACACCGAACTGCTCTATACCGGCTCCTGTGAATTGCCCATCGATTTTTGGGAAACGCACGCTACCGGCATGGAGTCATGGAAAACGGATGCGCACACCGCTTACCGCGTTACCGGGCCGATACCGAGCCACCTCCTGCTCAACGAATTCGTCCATCTGGAGAACGATCCTCCCTTTGAAGCCTGGGTACGCGAACAGGCTGGACGCACCGCCGTGCTCGAAACCCTGGTCGACTACCGCCACGGGAAAAACAGCGTCTGGGGCATCACCGCGCGCAACCGCGAACAGAATTTCGCCCTCAACCTCCTGATGAATCCGGAAATCGACTTCGTCACCCTGCTCGGACAGGCCGGAACCGGCAAAACGCTCCTGGCGCTGGCAGCCGGGCTCACACAGGTGCTGGAGACCCGGCGCTACTCCGAGATCATCATGACCCGCGTCACCGTGCCGGTCGGAGAAGACATCGGTTTCCTGCCGGGTTCGGAAGAAGAAAAAATGGCTCCCTGGATGGGCGCGCTCGAAGACAACCTGGACGTATTGAATGGGACTGTCGGCGAAACCGGCCAATGGGGGCGTGCGGCGGCGGTTGACCTCGTGCGTAGCCGCATCAAGATCAAGAGCCTGAATTTCATGCGAGGCCGCACCTTCATACAGAAATTCCTTATCATTGACGAAGCGCAAAACCTCACCCCGAAGCAGATGAAAACCCTCATCACCCGCGCGGGTCCCGGAACCAAAGTGATTTGCCTCGGCAACATCGCGCAAATCGACACTCCCTACCTCACCGAAGGGTCATCGGGACTGTCGTTCGTCGTCGACCGCTTCAAGGGTTGGACGCACGCCGGGCACATCACCCTGCAACGGGGCGAACGTTCGCGGCTGGCCGATTACGCCGCCGAAGTCCTCTGAAAATCATACTGGACACCCTGACCATGTCACCGATCCACCGCCTGCCCGAACTGCTCATCAATCAGATCGCCGCAGGCGAAGTGGTCGAACGCCCGGCATCGGTGCTCAAGGAAGTGCTGGAAAACGCGCTCGACGCTGGGGCAAAAGCCATCGAAGTACAACTGGATACGGGCGGCGTACGCCGCATCCTTGTCTCCGACGACGGTTGCGGCATCCCGCGCGACGAACTCGCCCTCGCGTTGGAACGCCACGCCACCAGCAAAATCAGCAGCCTCAAAGACCTCGAACGGGTCAGCACGATGGGCTTTCGCGGCGAGGCGCTGGCCGCCATCGCCGCCATCGCCCGCGTCAGCATCACCAGCCGCGCCGAAGGCGCGGATCATGCCTGGAAAATTGACTCCGCCCACCGTGAACCGGCACCCGCCGCCCTCAACGGTGGTACGGTCATCGACGTAAGCGATCTCTATTACAACACCCCAGCACGGCGCAAATTTCTCAGGACAGATGCCACCGAATTTGCCCACTGCGAAGAAATCTTCTGTCGCATCGCGCTCGCCCGACCCGATGTCGCCATGCAGCTTGCCCACAACAAGCGTGTGCTTCACCGCTTGACTGCAGGCGGTTTACGCACACGCATCACCACGCTGATGGGGGACGACTTTCTGGAACAGGCGTGTGAAATCCGCGCCGAAGGCGCGCTCAGGCTCACCGGTTTTACCAGCCTCCCCAGCAGTGCCCGCAACCGGCGCGACGCACAATACTTTTTCGTGAATGGCCGACATGTGCGGGACAAACTGCTCAACCACGCCATCACCCAAGCTTACGCCGACATCCTTCACAACAGCCGTTATCCGGCCTACGTGCTCTTTCTCGAACTCGATCCGGCAGGTGTCGACGTCAATGTGCATCCGTCCAAGACTGAAGTCCGTTTCCGCGACTCCCGTGGCGTGCACCAGTTCGTATTCCATACCCTGGCCCAGGCATTGGGAGGTAAAGGCGCAGGGCAAGCGCAAACGAACGGGACAGATCCCGTTGCCCTGCCCTCCTCCGCCCCCGGCTCAGCCGACACCAGCGCAGCAGGGCACTACCCCCTGTCCCCGGAACACCTCACGGTAGGATCGGGGCGCATCGTCATGGATTCGGTAAGCCAGGCGTATCTCAACTTCGCCGCCGATGCCGCCTCGATCGAAATAAACCCTGCGCAAAACGAAACCGCCATCAGATCCGTCACCGAGGCAAACGACGACAATCCGCTTGGCTACGCCCTTGCGCAACTGCACGGTACCTACATCCTGGCGCAGAACACCAAAGGGCTGACGCTTATCGACATGCACGCCGCCCATGAACGCATCCTTTACGAAAAACTCAAAGTAGTGTTTGACGGTACGCCTTCCGTGCAACGTCTGCTGGTTCCAGCCATATTCAGCGCAAGCCCGGTAGAAATGGCGACGGTGGAATCCCACACGGAAATCCTGCAAAGAATGGGTTTTGAAATCTCGGCCGCCGGCCCCCAGGAACTCGCCGTGCGCACCGTTCCCGTACTCCTTGCCAACGCACCGTTGGCAGGACTGCTGCATGAGTTGCTGGAAGAACTGCACGAATACCCGGCATCCGAAGTCATCGCCCAACGGCGCAATGACCTGCTCGCCACGATGGCCTGTCACGGAGCTGTACGTGCCAACCGCCAACTGACCGTGCCGGAAATGAACGCCCTGCTGCGCGACATGGAAAAAACCGAACGCGCCGACCAGTGTAACCACGGGCGCCCCACCTGGACGCAGTTTACGTTGGCCGACCTCGACCGCTTCTTTTTGCGCGGGCAATAGGCGGCTAAAGGAGCGCGCCCGCCTTCAAGAGTATTTGGTTACTCGACGGTAGAAGCCGCCTTTTCCCCTTGGATGTCGCCTTCGCATGTGCCTGTCGGCGCACTGATCCGGCTGGGGTCGACATGCTTGAGCAGATACTCCAACTCAGTACCGACTTCTTTGACCCACACTTTGAGTTGCGTGGCCTTTTCATGCATATCGCCTGTCAAGCATCCTGAGAGTTCAACGAGCGACAATAGCTCACCGAAAATGACGGAAATACCATCCTGCTGCGGACGTGCCAACCTGATTGCCGCGCTGAGAGAAAACAGATTGGCCTGCTCTGCAGCCACCTGCTGTATCTCTTTGGTCAGTTCTCCCCCTCTATGATCAATAGCCCGAACTTTGATCAGGACGGATTGAAGCGATCTATGTAGATCACTCAACATTTCTTCAAAGGCAACCGCAGTTTCATCGGCCTCGTTAGTAGAATGAGATGTCAAACCATCTCCATCCTTGAACCGTCTCAACAAGCTGTAGATTTCTTCAACCGAATATTTGGGTTCGACCTTGGTCGAAAGACCAACTAGCCCCATTGTCACCAATGAAAGCGCGGCTATAAAAACCGTAATGACGGCAAAAACAAGGTAATCACTATTTACCGCCGTCTGTGTCAGGATGATAGCAGTCAGGTAACCCAACCCTACACATGCAACTACTACAATACCAATCAGAGAGGTAGTTATATATTTATAGAGTTTCTTGCTGATACGCATATTTACTTTCAAAAATCGCTAATCTTTACAGACAATACTGTTTATTTCGGCTTCATACGCCTGGGGCATCAACTGCAAATTCAAGACATGGTCAATCAGAAAATAATGTACTTGCATAAAATATCCTTTCTGCAAAAATCGACTAGTACAACCATTTCGAACCCCCTGATCTGAAAACCAAGGAAACTGCTTTGAACATATATTTGAATTATTGTTAATCTTAAATTTTCGCCAATTGTAGATACCCCTTATAGTATTAATACTAATAGTGCAGCACCCCATTTGTTACTGATAGTAATCTAAAGAAAAAGCAAACACCAGAGCGAAAATTTCCAAAAAATATTCACATTACGTCATGCAAAAATCTGTTTTTCCCGCATGATTACATCCATCGATAAAATGGACAGAGCAACACCACACTCATCCAGATATGGCGAACTTATAATTCGGCCCGAAACTACGGCAAGGATGCCGATGTACACCAAGACTCGATTCCCCTGCACACACAACCGCGTCTTTGACACCGGGAGCGTCATCGCCGAGCGCAGTGCCTGGGTCGTCACATGGATCACCGCCGCAACGATGGTGATCGAAATCACTGCAGGATGGTGGTTCAACTCGATGGCTCTCTTGGCCGACGGCTGGCACATGAGTTCGCATACCCTGGCAATCGGGCTGTCCGCCGTAGCCTATGCGGCAGCGAGACGTTACGCGGGAGACTCGCGGTTCGCATTCGGCACCTGGAAAATCGAAGTCCTAAGCGGTTTCGCCAGTGCCATTTTCCTGCTCGGCATCGCGGTAATGATGGTCGTCGGTTCAGTGGAACGGATCATCTCGCCGCAGCCCATCCATTACCAGGAAGCCATGCTGGTGGCCGTGCTCGGATTGGCCGTCAATCTTGTCTGCGCGATGATCTTCAACTGCGCCCGGCACGACCACGCACACCACCACGGCCACCATCACGAACACCACCAAGACCTCAACATGAAGTCGGCCTACATCCACGTCCTCACAGACGCGCTCACCTCGGTGCTGGCCATCGTCGCGCTGGCGGGCGGATGGCTGCGCGGATGGAACTGGCTTGACCCGGCCGCAGGCATCATTGGGGCGATACTGGTCGCAATCTGGGCAAAAGGCCTCATCGTCGAGACTGGCAAAGTGCTGCTGGACAGGGAAATGGACCATCCGGTCGTCCACGACATCATGGACTCGATCGAGGCAGGCGACACACACGTCAATGACCTGCACGTCTGGCGCGTAGGCAAGAATGCTTTCTCCTGCGCCATCACCGCAATCACCCATGATCCGGCGGTCACACCTGCCGTCATCCGGGCACGGCTGGCACCCCACAAGGAAATCGTTCATTCGACGATCGAACTGCGCCCTCAGGGCAATTCAAACAGCGCCACCGACTCCACATGCGAGGTATGCGGGAACATGTTGGCAACGCCCGCACCTCGCAAAACATAGCCCTTTTCCCGTACCAGCACAGCAGCGTCCCGGGCGAGCGTAGCGGGATTGCACGACACATAGACGATACGGCGCGGGCCGTTGTTTGCCTCGATGGCCTTGGCTACGGCAATCGCACCTTCGCGCGGGGGGTCGAGCAGCAGTTTGTCGAAGGCCCCTAGCGCGGCGAAGCTGTCATTGGTCACCTTGAACAGATCGGCAACCTGAAACACCGCATCCAGCCCGTTGGCACGGGCGTTCTTTGTGGCGCGTGCCACCATTGCCGCGCTGCCCTCCACCCCCACCACCGTCGCGCCCCGGCGTGCAATGGGCAGGGTGAAATTGCCCAGACCGCAGAACAAATCGCCAATCCGTTCCCCCGCATTCGGATCGAGCAACTGCACAGCACGGCGAACCAGCAAACGGTTGGCGTGAACATTGACCTGTGTGAAATCGCCGGAGCGAAACGCTAGGCGCACATCGAATTCAGGCAGAGAATAAAACA
>Ga0123354_10021835_pt1 | contig 10093 bp, 8 predicted proteins | sample TergutLab28metaG_2_FD_97872 | JGI IMG/M metagenome (GOLD analysis project Ga0123354, IMG submission 97872) | Labiotermes labralis P4 segment gut microbial communities from Petit-Saut dam, French Guiana - Lab288 P4 | ecosystem: Host-associated > Arthropoda: Insects > Digestive system > Gut ...
ACACGCAGGAGAACGGGAGGGTTACAGCAAAGATTATACACTATACCAGAGGCTGACTGTACAGAAAAATGATCTCCTGATGATGAGCTTCTCGAAAGCTCGAAACATGTAGAGAATGAATGATGACTACCCATGAAAATAAAGGATAGTCCACAAGTGACATCGTGTTGGTTATTTTTTAAAACAATTACAATGATGCACGGAACAATGAATGTAGAATTGTATTACTGTGGAAAAGGTTAAGGGTTAAGTTTAGCTTGTCCACACCATGAAGGCACTAGACGGAGATGAGTGGTTAACCTTATGCTTTGGCTGCTTTACATGTGGGAAAGAACTCTCGTACATATTGCATAGGAGGCTGGGTGAGCCCAAGAGCCAGACTGGACATTTTTGAGGAGAGGAAACTCATTCCCATATTGGGATGTTAACCCTGGACCATCCAGCCCATAACATAGTCACTGTGCTAACTATGCTACCCTGGTTCCATATTGTCATTTATGTTGCGTTTCATTTTTGTATAGCAGATCAATTCTGCTGAGTTCCTCTTTCTAAGTAAGTTTCTCTTGAACCTTTGCATTTTTGTGTTGCTGCATTGAAGTTTACTGTTGTTACAGTGACTATAGGTCCAGTGACATTTGTTGAATAAGAATTTCTTATAATTATGAATTTGAAATGTAAAGCCTTTTTGAGAATCTGATTGAAGGTTTAAAACATTTGGACTCTAATTCACAATGCTTGGAGAAAATTTGATGTTGTATATTTTAAGAGAAGTTTACTTTGAACATAGTTCTGTGTAATTTTATTAAATTGTGAGAGAGACAAAACATATCTTTATTGAACGAAGTTATATTTTTATCTTATGTAGACCTGTGTGTATGTACTGTGCCACTTCTGTCATTGTACATTACATTTTAATTGCTGTGTAAATATGTTTTTGTCATGTGTAACTCTCCAGATGTGTAAAGTATGAATACAGTATGTTGTGTTAAAAGAAATCTGATTTGGACATAAGAATTTAAATTTGTAAAATGTGTTGTTTCAGTTTTATCATTTTACATTCATTTTTCCTAGCTATAACCAGGTTTCAGTATCATGACCTGATTGATCTGTTGGAGTCATTTGAGAGAATGACTCTTGGGGCTCCATATAGAAAGTATCGGCCATTTGTGACAGGTTACAGAGGACACTACAAAGAATGGTAAGTGTTCTCATCGCAAAATGAAATACATGATAATTGGTTGAGTATAGAAGTTCTGTCTCATTGTTTACTTCTTATTCTCCACTCATGTCTGATTTACATTACAGTTTATGGCTTTATCTCCATGCTAAATAAATAAATACTGCTGGAAAGTGCTGTGTTTTTACCTTCTGGTTGGTAACTACTTTCATCATTTCATCATCTGCAATCATTTGCATTAAGGGGAGGTGTAGTGGATTAGTGTCATCTCATTTCTCTATTATCAGAAATTTTTTGTTGTTTATTTTGGTCCATTTGTTTTGTCTGCTTTGAATATTGAACCAAATATGCACCATACATTGAGGAACTTTCAGAAGAAAAGCTGAGTTCCATCTTTTCATGCACACTGAGACAGATGAAGAAACAGTTATGGAGTATACTGGGATTGAAATTACATTTTAAAGGCCATGCTGTGGCTCAGGTGGATGGTTGTGGTGTACAAAGTGGCATATGGGGCAGATTATTATCTGAGTACTTCAGCTTTCCTGTCAGTATCATAGTACCAATGCTGCGTACTCATATTTTATTTACCTACCATTGGCACTTAATAGTGTTAGCAGTTGACATCATTGTTAAATAACACTTCTCACTCTGTCTCTCTTATGTGCCATGCCCATGTTATGTCATGCAACTGTTCGTATCAACTAGACTTAAATATTATGATGCTGACTGCTAAAGTATGTAGGCTGTAATGAATTATTATTTAAAGAGAGATGAGTTGCATTTATGTTGGATTTGGCAAGAAGCCTCAGTGTTCATAAGTGTGCCTGTCAGGCTAAAAAGGTTATTATGAAATTAGTAATGCATGCCCTGCCTTAAATGTATTAACTGGATTCATTTTTTATTTCATCAGACACATTAAATTTGGAGAATGTTTTCTGCTGTTTGGCTCAGAATTTTTAATTGTGTGAGTCTTGTCTAAAATCTTACATCATAATTTTACCTGTTATGTGTGTAAAACTTGATTAGTCATGCTACAGGAAGGATTTTGAGGATATCTGTTAATTTTTGAGGAGAATGCATGAGCCTAAGAGGCAAAATGGACAAAGAGTTAGGGACTGTCGACAGATGTAACACTTCTGGTGTCTTCACTCTTTTGTTGTCCCTGGATTTTAAATTCATGAATAATTTCAAGATGAAGCACTGAAATGTATTTAAAATGTATCACGTGTTTTATGCAGCGCGCAGTTTTCTCCCTGGTGTAGCAATTGATTTACAATTGATGGTGCTCAACTGTAACACTGTTGCCAGTATACCTTAAAAATTTATAGTAAGTCTGTGTGTAATAATGGTAGAATGCAGTCTACAAGCTGTGTTTTAAAGAACACCGCATTACACTAAAACAACTACTCTTCATTGTAGGTTGAATGTGCTCATGACATTCCTGTTTTTCACATATATTATAGATTTTTATGTTTAGATCATTACCAGTTTCTTTGGATTTGTTGGCTTTCCTGTACCTGTCTTGGCAAGATACATATATATGTAGTTGTTCCGTTAAAGTGTTACTTTTTTTATTTTCTTTAAACCTGACTGTAATTGACAGGTTTTAGTAAAAATCCCAATGTGACTCACTTTAGAAGAGTCTGTGGACCTGTTGTAAGACAGACTACAGAATGAATGAATAAAAGTTCTTGAAAATCAGTCCGATGAGAGCTGAGTCATTCAGTTCAGACACACGGACGTGACACACAAGATAGCTACGTTTCACAGTTGCTCTACAGATGTGTCTAAAAATGGAGAATATTATGTAGTGATAATCTTCATAATTTCTACTCATCATCAAATGTTAAAGTGATCAAGTCAGAGTTGATGAGTACACATGAGGAATGCATGCATACAGAGTTGTAGTTGGAATGCTTCAGTGGCAGTGGCCACTACAGAAATAGCATAGATAGGATAACATAGATTATAGCCAGTGTGGATTACAATGTAATAGGTCATCTCCTGTCATGTATTAATCAGATTTTTTGCATTCAGTGTATGTTTTAAAAATAAATATGTGTATAGTGATTCATCCTATAAGAAAATGTATGGTTCATGTAGAAATTGAAATGGTATGGTGATAAAAGTTGGTGATTAATTAAAATTTGTAGTCATGATTTGGCCAATAGAGTCATATATGTATGTAATTTCTGCTGCATTTGCATGTGGTAACAGTGGGTTCAAACAAGGAAACTCTTTCCCCAAATGCTTCGGCAGAAATAGTTGGACAGCAGCATTAAGATGAATTTCAGGCAATTACATTGTGAAGATAAAGGTGGCTGAAACTGAATTCAGCTTGTGCACAGTGGCAAGCTGTGGTATTAGCAGTATTGATCCCTTGTTTTCTAATACCACAGTGGTAGATAAACTGAGCATTCTTTAATCTTAATTCCAATATCTGGTAAAGTTATGCTGAGGGCTCAGAGGCTATAGTCTTCTGTTGTAAAGTTTTAATTGCAAAATTCTTGCTCAGAAAACCTGTTTGTTGGTGTAGGTGGCACTTTGCATATACCTGTGTCCTGGAAGCAGATGTACGGCGTCGCCGTCGAAACTGGAATTGGGACCACATGGCCAATTTTCGCCATTTGTGTCGTACATATTCCGAAGCATACCAACACAAGTTAACCACTCGTAAAGTGTCGCCTGAAATGCAGGTTAAACTTGACAAATGTGAGAAAATTATTGATGTGCTTAACATTGTTCTCATCAGGCAGAAGATTGAAATGGAGGTAATTCAGGTTTTTTCATTTTTTATTAAAGTGAAAGTAATATTAGAATATTTATCCAAATCAGTGATTTTCAACTGTATCCTTATGATGCCTTATTCTCAGTTTGATCCTGGAAAGGAAAATTTGTGGTACCATAGTAACTTTGCTGTGGAATTAATATTTGAAACTCAGTATGATTGTTTAGTCTCAACAGGTCACTGTGAAGACTTATTTATTAAACCCCTGGTGTCTGTAGAATAAATAGGGCTGCGTAGGTTTTTAAGTGGGTGTGGAAACAGTGCAAGTTCACTTTGGTCCTGGAGGTGATGAGCATACATAGAGCTTTAAAACATACTAAATTCTGTATAAAGTACATTGTGTTATGTACAGTTAATGGAAAGTATGGAGACTCGATTTTGGATGTTGCTATGAATTAATAAATGTTGTGGCTGAATGGTTGGCACTAATGCTTTGTTTTATTTGTGAAGTCCCATTTTCAAATTTCAACCCTGAGATTGGCTATCCTGGTCAAATATTTCATGATTTCCCTCAGTTCTTCAGGTAAACTGTGGGGAAATATGTTCAGTAGGCCAATGTGACTATGTTCCACAGTAAAATTAAAGTGTGGAGGTGAAGACTGTTTCACTTGGACATCCATAGCCTCAGTTTGACAAGAGGTGGGAGACTAGTGTTGATGCTAAGTATGCCAGTTTGAGTCGTGATATGAGCATGTTTTGTTTGTTTGCTGTATTCACAGAATACTTATGCAAGCTGTGCATTTGAGCTTCTGAAGTATGTATATATTTCAAAATGGTGTTTCTGCTGCACTATTGAGGCTATGGGGAAAAGGAAACTGATATTTCCACTATTTTTTATTATTTTTTTTTGCAACAAGGATTATGATTTCAAGATTTCATATTTCAGTGTGATTGTAGACAGCGTGTTTTATCTGCAAAAGAAACTCATTTGGGAGTCGCTTTTACTTCTTAGACAATGCGAATTAATATGTTAGGCCTTGAAATGGCTGTTTTCAGCACATCACATTTAATTAATATGATGTCCAGAGTGACTGAGCTTCAGCCACAGGTTGTGTGACTCAGTAGGGACTCATTTTTCTGTGACATAATGTTGAGGAGGGGGGAAAAAACAGTGCAGCACAAATAATTTTTGAGACATAGTTGAATAATAAAGTTGTATAGTTTAAATGCAACGTCTGTAGGAAAAAAATTACTGGTGGTACGGTGCATTCTGGTGTATTTGACCTTTGCGTCAGTGCTAATCTTTCATTCCCTTGTCTACTAGTGATTATAAGTGTTTAAAGTGAAGTGTACTTTCCACCTTTCTTTTGTTGTGGAACATACTCGCACATCTCAGAAAAGTTGTTAATGTTATTTTATGTTGTTCCTCAAATCAGGCATGCATTTTGGTGTTTGCTTAATAGGTATGATGCATAAGTCATTGTGATTAATTTGAGATATAGAAGAGCCTCACAGGGACAAATACCAGGAAACTACATGTGCCTGGAATTATGATGCCAGCTGTACACTTACATCAGTTCTGGTTGCATACTTTTAAAATTTTAAGCCCTTGTTTTTTATTGAAGGAAGGGTACATTCCCAATCTGACAGGAGTGATTTTTTTCATCTCTTCGTTCTTTTGTGATAATATGCAAGTCTGTCACCCTTTTCATCCTTTGCCATGTTAGCTTTAGATTGGTATCCCTTTGTAAATTAATTATGCCTTTATGAAAATATCTAATATTCTTGTTCTTACTGTTTGTTTCAAGCATACTCAATTTACCTTTCATATATCCTGCCGTTTTTCATAAATATACTATTTCCTCTTACTTCAGGTAATTTGGCCTGGATCCTGTAACTATCAAAATTTAGTACCCCTATCTTGAATCTGAAAATTTTGAACATTTAGACTTTTGTAGAAACATAAATGTATTGAAGAATTGTTATCAAGCTGCATTCATCTTGGTAAATGATGAAAGGGGTGATTCCTTAATTTATTTTAGTAATTGCTTTTTCTGTCCTCTGTTTTTTGTATCTGATGATTGTGCATTTCATTCTTTTTATGAAAAATGAAAATTCGTTTGTTCCAAATATTTCTTGTGAGCTACATAGTTTGAATATCACATTATTTTAGGTGTTCATAGTTATGAAGTGATGTGTCTTTCAGGTGGAACGATTAGACCGCAAAGAACAAGAGATGAAGAAACAGAAATCAGGTGGGTGGTTCAGTGGCTGGTTTGGAAGAAGCTCACAGGTCAAAGAGGAGGAGGAAGCCCTTACAGCTGCAGCAATAGGTCAGCTTTCTCAGCCATTTGTATTTTCAATATTCTGATATACATGACATTACTTCTTCTAAAGTTCCAGCTGTTATTCACTGAATTACTATTAGAACCACACAAGTCAAATTGCAGAATATTTCTAAAGCTTATTAAATTGCAAAAAACAGTTGTAAGTTCTCAAATCTGATTTATTTCTTGTGGGACATGACAAAAATCAAAATGAGCATTTGGAATACAAATAGTTAATCAAGCTACTTAACAATTCATATAAATGGAATTACTGGTTCTTGTGGCTACCTTTGTTGTAGATCTTACTCCTTTATTATTCATTACTGTCATCCTTGGTATATACATTTTTTCCCTTTAGAATAAGTTAAACATGTCATATACCAGTTAAGTTTCTAATTCATGTTGTGGACGTATTTGTTATATATACAGTTCCTTAATGTAATAATGTATGTGTATCAATATAAATGTATCATTTTGTTATGGCAGTTAATTATACAGGCCAAGAATATTATGAAGTGGATCACTGTGTACATATATTGCATTTACTCTTATATTCCAGTCGATACGGCTGTCCTATACAATGTAAAACTGTAAAGTTCTGGGACTGATGTTATCACAAAAAAATATGCTTTGGCACACCATACAGTATTAACTGATTTCTTTTGTTGTTATGACCAGCAGGGAGTAGTTGAAAAAAAGTTCTTGCTCACTCATTTCATCTGCAGCAGTCTAGTACGTAAGTTTTTTTTTTGAGTGTGTTCTTTCGAAGCAGTGAATGGACATTAATTTTTTTTTCAAACTGAGGGAAACAGCTACAGAACACACACATAATGCTTGAAACTGTTTGTGGAAATGAAGCTGTATCTTGTATGCATGCCTTTGGTTGGTTTAAAAGATAAAGTGGGATGTGAGGATGTTGAAGGTGATGCAAGGAATGGGCAGCTAGCTGTTGACTGCTTGAAATATGGAAACAGTTGCCAAAGTTCTTGATTGTTGACCCTAAAATTGAAGGAGCTTCACCTGAAAGTTAACCAGGGTATAATTCATTAGATTGTTCATGAAGACTTTTTTTAGTTCCCAAAAAAATGGAAACTGTCCTCAGAGGAAGAAGCTCTCAGGACACCATATACATCATTAACCCTTTAAACGCCGAGTTAAATCCCAAATGTAAGTCCCAGCTCGCTGAATTTTTCTGCGGGGTATTTAAATTTTGCGCATGATATTCGCCAAACCTGAATATTTCGAGAACTAAGCAGGATAAATTTGTGAAACAAAAAGCATTTTGTGGGGAAGGAAACAGACATTGCTCAGAATGCCTTAAAAATGCTGTAATTTCCTTACTACATAATGGAGAAGATAAGTTTCTAAACGAACTTGTAAATATCCATGTTCTTTTACTTATTACAAGTATTACAAGTTCATCTTTGTGTGGTAATCTTCAAAACAGTTTCGATCAACACAAAGCGCCATGTCACACTTGACACATCTGAATATCACCGTTCGCTTCATGCCCCCCACTGAACACGTGACATCGCCGTTTCATGTTACTGCGGCCAGGCCAGTGTTTATTGTGACGTGTGTCCAGTCTTCCGGTGTTATTAGAAGCTGAGGCTGGTCTCCGTACAGACATGGATGGTCGTGGCTCACGCCCAGACCATGCCATCATCTCTCTGATAAGGGTGAGTCAAAAATCTCTGTGTGAGATTTTCTTCCCACCACATGAAGATAAGAGGATGTAACTTTTGACAATCGCCAGGTCTAACAGGTGGAAAAAGAGTTTTTTTGTCCACTTCCATGTTTGACAGCTGGCCGTGTAGCTATTGGCCATCCTATCTGCATTATCAACATGCCCCATGTGACGATTATAATCCGCCACAATTGCCGGCTTTATCGCGTTCCTGTGTTCATCGTGATAATTGCCTTCTCTGGGTGGATTGTGAATGTTTGTCAGGAGGCACACGTCTCTCTTGTCCTTCCACACCACAGCCATCAAGTCACCCCTGGTCCTTACTCGAATGTCACCACGTTTCAGTCTCAGAGTCTTGGGTTTGAGGTCCTTGGGCATGCCCTTTCTATGTAGTCTCACAGTCCCACAACAAGAAATTTTTTTCTGGGCGAAGTCATCAAACAGGTCAGGGGAGGAAAAGAAGTTGTCCATATACAGTTTATGGCCAAATCCTCCTACTCCCCCTGCCAGATTAGTCACTGTAGCTTGGGTTGCTGTCAGGTGTTGTGCCGCCTTTTGTCTGTCTTTACCAAGGTAAACATTCATGTCATATGTGTATCCAATAGAGTCGCATAGTTTGAACATTTTGATGCCGAAACTTTTGCGTTTTTTCGGGATGTACTTTTTGAATAATACCCTTCCTTTGAATTTCACAGTGACTTCATCTACTGCCAAATGTTTGGAAGAGTTGTAAAACTTTGAAAAGTTCGTCCTTATAATTTCAAACAAGTCTCGTTTTTTCCACAGTCTGTCATCTGTCCTGTCAACTCCATTCCTATTATTGTCCGTGAAATTTAGAAGTGTAGTATGTGACAATACCTAGCACGTGCCAACATTGTCCATTAGAATGGAATGCGAAGCTGTTCCATTTTCGTCCAGTAGTCCTCCAGTCAGTCTTGAACTGTATGTCCCATCTGTAATGTCAGAGCCAAAAACGAAAACATTTCTGCTTCTGTCGCGTCATGTTGGGGAGAAGGTCCATCTTCAAAATTGTCTAAAAACCGGTGGTAGTAGCGATTCAACTGCACAACCAGCAATGTAACAATTTCTGTGAAGTACAACAGCAGGACGCTAAGTGGAGTGGACGCTGGGGTTATGTGTGCAGCTTCACTGCTTTTCCCGTTGGGGTCCCCAATAAAGTTGTGAACTAAACGCCTTCGGGGTTTAGGGGGCAGTGTCCACTGAGATGGTTGTCGCTGTTGACCTGCCACATTACCATCATCCTCATCTTCAGAGCTGCTGGCAGAATAGTCTGGACTTGGAGGCTGTGACAAGGAAGACCATTGCGAAGGTGGGCATGGCTCCTTTTCATTCTCCGACTCTTGTGTTGCGTGATATTTAACCTTGTCGCTGTCCGAATCCATTACAATTTCTCGTATTTCATTTCGAGACAGCACACGAGCCCGTTTCGCACATGAAACGACACCATGTTGCGTTGTCAACAAAAACTTCAGTACAGCTAACCCATAATCAGCAAAATCTCTACTGAATGAAGTTGAAATTCTGCAAGCTGCTTGGTGGTATAATGCATAGATCAGGTATAATGTTTTACCAAAACATTGCAGTCCACTAACTAAATACAAGATGGAACTAACTGCACAGTATGCTTTCAAGACTTATGACACTTATGCATTCATGGCCAATTAGGGTTTCTTTGGTAGCTGACTTACACACAGATATGAAACAGGACTGCTTTCATGAGTGATTCAGTGTTGAGACATTGTGCAGTCAGATAGAAAGAGAGGGCTGTGAGGGTTGCCAAACGAAGGTGTACTAGAGTAGACATTAGCGTTTCTGGCATTACAAGGCGAGTCTATTATAGTGGACGCTAGTCTTTAAAGGGTTAAGCATGTAATTGCTTTATTTACATGCAGTTGTATTGGATGCCTTTGATGACTTTTTTGGTGTATCTGTTATTAAGATGTAAAAAGTGTGTTGCAGACAAGGGAGATTACACAGGAGTGTGTATCTGTTCTTGTAGACTGAGTCCTAGAACTTTATTGTTTTACCTTATACAGGGTGTCCCAGGAGGAAAGGACCTAACTTCGGGAGAGTGTTCCTTAGGTCAAACTATACCGATATAACCCAAAACACCTATATCCAAAGTTCAATGGTTACGGAGATATCGGCCA
>Ga0123354_10021838_pt1 | contig 10092 bp, 9 predicted proteins | sample TergutLab28metaG_2_FD_97872 | JGI IMG/M metagenome (GOLD analysis project Ga0123354, IMG submission 97872) | Labiotermes labralis P4 segment gut microbial communities from Petit-Saut dam, French Guiana - Lab288 P4 | ecosystem: Host-associated > Arthropoda: Insects > Digestive system > Gut ...
ACCCCCCCCCCCCCCTCCCAATGATCACCTCATTAAAAAATGCATTTACGTTTAACTGCTGAGGGAGACTCTTCAGACATACATGCCCATGCCATACATGGAACCCCAGTCCACTCCTTGGAAGCTTGACATATCAACATTGGTAAGGCTGTAGCCCTGGTAGGGGTTAGCTGGTACAGGTGGAGCAAGTGTTGGAGTTGCTGCAGCTGCAGCTGTAGTCGGGGTGGCTGTGGCAGCCACTGCCGGCCCCACTCCGCCAACTGCACTGCCAACAGCGTTCACTGCTCCGACTGCTGCTGGAATGGGGTACGGTGCATAACGGTAACTTGCCAGAGCTGGGTATGGTCCAAAAAGCTTCCCATAACCTGCCAAAGCAGCTGCACTCTGAGCCTGGGCAGCTGCAGCTGTTGCTGCCTGAACATGAGCCTGGGCCTGCACAGCCGCCAGCTGTGTGGCCGGAGTCAAGGGCTGTGGAGCCGCCATCCTAACTCCCAGTGGGCCCAGTACCATCCGTTTTCCCAGCAGAGTTGCTGTCTGTACTGCTTCTTTGGGTTGAGCCTTCTTGCATTCAACCTTCTTGTTCTTGATGGTATGGAAATGAATCTCGCATACGCGGTCCACCACGTCTTCATTCTCAAATGTGACAAATCCAAAGCCGCGGTGACGCTTTGTTTGCTGATCCATCAGCATTACTGTTTCCTCAACTTTGCCAAACTGGCCAAAGTATGCCTTCACTTCTTCAGATGATGTGTCCTGACTTACGCCACCCACAAAAATCTTCTTTGTTCTGTTCCCAACTTTGGCTCTGTTCTTAGGAGTGGCATGTTTCGGATCAATCTTCTTGCCATCAAGTGTATGAATAGGCACTTTAAGGACCTTCTCAACAGTATCGGGCTCCGAGAATGTGATGAAACCAAATCCACGGCTCCTCTGCAACAAACGAAAATGCACAGTTCTAGCTATCATTTTGGTTCCTACAGCAACACATCTCTCAGTACAACAGCGCCTAGAGAACATACTCCACTGTTTTTAACTTACTTTCTGAAGTTAACAATTAATCGATAAGAATTTACTGTATGGCACTACATTTCAACAAAGTGAATGCATTTATAAAACCTACTCTGCATAGTTTGGTACTAGAAGGTCACCAAGTACATAGATTGTTCCACTCACTGCAGAATCCCCCACAGTGTGATGTAAAAATGTTCATAACCGCCACTCCAACACCACCAATCGACAAGGTTTTTGTCGAGCATACCAAATGATCAATTTTCAAGAAATATACTGCTTCTCTAGATGATACAGCCTTGTTTAAAACTGTGCCCATTACATCTCAATCGAAAGTAACCATTCAACTACAGAACATCAGTTGTCTTAGGAATTTATGGATGTGTACTTGCACATATATCACATCATGTAATTCTGCATCAAAGAACTTGTTTCAATATCTAATTTACAAATATTCTTAGATGTTAATTCCTGTGCTGTTTATGATAACGTATGGTTACTCACTTGGGTAACGGGGTCCTTCATGATGAGCACGTCAGTGACTGTACCAAACATGCCAAAATATTCCTTCAGTTTCTCTGAAGACGTCTGCCAGCTCAATCCACCTACAAATAATTTCCCTGGTGCAGGATCGCCACCACTAGGGGTTGAGCGTCCAGAAGATCCATTCTGGCTTCCGTTCATTGTCGGCATTAGACCGTTGCCATGTAGGTCGTGGTCCATGAGCCCATTCCCTTCCATGCCCGCTGAGCTGCAACAGACAAAAATAATGTGCATTACTGTCTCTCTGTTACAGTGGCTCCACATTACTGTCCCGATGGCTGCTCCCTCCACTGTGTGTGTCACCTTTCCCATGTCCAAGATACATTCTGCAAATGGTGTTTGGTAAGTAGGCCACTGGCAACAATGACTCACATTAAAAATGTAATATGTGTGCTGAATAAAGAATATTCTGGAATTGCACATAAAAGTCTTGTTGACAGTTGGTGTTCTAATCTATTATCTTGAAAGAAATTAAAAAAAAAAAATTAAAATTCTAGTTTATAAAGTCAGGCATTTTAGACATGATACAGGTACTCTTCAGGAACCTGGCATGAAATGTAGACAAGACTGGCATGTGGTAAGCCTTCAGTTTGCAACTGCCATTCAAACTGTAATTGGAAGTTCAGTGGCAACTGAGCATGCATTTCAAGCATACATTTTTGGGACTGTAGGTTACGTTTCTGTTTCTCCCCCACTAAACAGCGCCGCAACGCGCAGGCGCCGGCAGGAAGCCCAGTGTTGGACAGAAAGGATTTATCTCCCTTTCCAGCTTTCAGTTGAGGGGATAAAGTGACAGGGAACACGAGCTGAGATGCAGATGGAGAATGAGATGGGGTAACGACAAGCGAACAGGAATTGTTTTGTGGACCTTCTCTTGTGTCAGAGTGTAACACATTGCAAGTGTTACTGTTGTTCTACGAACAGAGATTTCAAAAGATGGACCAGCTCCCATCTCCCGAGCATCAGAAGGTAAGGCCCACACCTTTACCACACATCCAGACTTGGATACCCACCATACCTGATCTTGTGGACCTGAAACACAGACTCCCCTAAGTTGTGTCCCGTCGACGCTCGTATGCCCTTCTCCCCCCTCCCAACGAGATCCCTGAGATCAATAACCCAGCCATCCAGCTAGCGGGCTACCTCAGTTCGCCATCATGCCACTGCGCGCCACATACAGCACAGGCTGTGAGCAGGGACCCAGCCGGTCGTGGTCAAGTTGCACTTCCAGCACGTGGTTTTCTTCTCAGAAAGACCAGGTGTTTCCGTCTAAGAAGGTTCGGCTTTTACGTCAGTAACTGTGGGCGCATCCTCCACACACACAAACACACACAACAGAGTGGGGACGACGGACAGAAGTGAAGAGGGACTGCGCGTTGTCATAGCAACGGGCGCCTGAGCAGCAGAAAGCGAGCAAGAACTGCTTGCTGGACCCTTCAAACCCACCCTTCTGCCCCCTTGAATCAGTCAGTGGCTAGCTAGTGGAGTGAGTGGGTGAGTAAGAACACGCCGTGCCGACCGGCGGACTGTGATATTGTCCTGTCACAGCAGTACTGAAGAGGAAGCTTACTGCTGTTTCGGGACATAGCCACAGACCCCGGCATCTCAGCCCCCGTGCAGTGCTTCTAAACATCGGACAAGTGTTTAGTTCATTCTGCTCTGCCCACCATTTCAAGACTTCGTTTCCTGCAAGTGCTTTAAATCGATAACGGAATTCTCTGTTACGGGAACACGAGTGCTCACCGGCCTCAATACAACAGCGTTATCAAGGAACCGGATGTGTTGCATGGAAACAGTTCAGTGTATAATGTACAAACGTCATTATTTGCACTAGATTATGGGTGCATTTATAAGCAAATCTGTATTGTGGTGACGTACGTCCACCGTCTACGGGAGTTTGGTTTGCAAACGCGGTTCTTTTGAACCAGCCTAGAGTGAAGGTGTAGTGGAAGTACACCGCACCCTGGGCGATTATGAATTTCATGTTTGGTGCCACTACAAGAACAGGCAAGAGGCTGATTGTTTTGTATTACCTCCAACAAAACACGTTAGACAATAAAAGGCAGCCAAGCACAGCTGTGGTAAATCAGGTTACACAGCACTGAATAACTGGATAGTAATGAGCTGTAGCACATGCCTAAGGAATTAGTAGGTAAAGGTAAAGGAGTCCAGTTACAGGCCCGGAGGGGCTCAGAGGGTTCCAGGAAGTTAAGGTTCCCAGATTTCGTGACAACGGCACAGGATGGTGGTAAGGTTGTCAGCCTTACGCACCGGCCGCCTTTACCCCAAGGAAATACTCCTGCTACTCATTTCTGTTACAGGCTGAGTCGACCCCAGGGCCATAGTGCGATCGGAAGGATTTTATGTCACTGAAAAATCCACTGACACCAGCTGGGATCGAACCAGCGACCTTCCGATTTGTAGCACAGCACCTCAACCACTGTGCTACCGCGGTCCCCAAGGAATTAGTAGGGTAGTTATTTCAGGTACTGTCCCAGAATACTGTACAAAGGCTGAGGGAAAGAGCCTTCAAAAGCCCTGGATAATCGTGCGTACTGAGATTCGAGGCGTGCGCCTTCCGAATACAAGTCAAAAGCGTTACCAAACACGATAACCGATTAGGTGTGGGGTCAGAGGGGGGTGGGGAAGGGGGGGGGAGACGGGTGCAAAATTTACAGTCAACATTTGTTCAATGTCTGCAAATGCGAAATTTAATCTAGGCCCATCTTCATAACTTTGAATCTTCACCTCAGCTGCTATCCGTTTTCATTGCTGACGGGTGACAAGGGGAGACAATGCAACTCCTGTGACAACAAGCCTGCTTTGTTTTAAATAGCCAGTGATATGTGTAATAATTAGTGACCTAGTGTCTGCACAATCACAGCACCTCTACTTCCCTAGGACTGCCGTTCTGCCGGCAGCTGCTCGGTGAATAATAATAATAATAATACTTTGCCTATACACGCCGTGAAGGTTGGCAAGGGAGTGGAGGTAGAGCTCCACCCATATTTAACCTCGGCGCCGGACGGAGATGAGTGGTCAGCCTCACGCACCGGCCGCTTAAGCGCCTGGGGAAACCCCCGGTATATATTGAATAGGAGGCCACCGAGCCGGTGTGGCCGTTTCTGGAGAAGACAAAAAAAAATCTGCTTCCCCTGCCGGAATTCAAACCCTGCATCATCCAACCCAGGACGTAACCTAGTCACTATACTGACTGAGCTACCCGGCTCGCAATAACTACGACGACGATGATGGTGGTAATGATGATGATGATAATAATAATAATAATAATAGTGGCTTCCCGTGGGCTAAAGGATTATGTAAAATGGAAGAAATTCTATCAATCACAAATTGATTCTGGGAAATGACGCCATGTTGCCTGGTAGCTAGTTATGAGTGCTGCGGAGAACCCTGGTACTTAAAGTACGACAACATCCAGTGTCACATCCCAGAGGGCAGTCGTCGCAGTAACATCTATAAATCTCACACAGTAAACTATCGTTAACTTGAATATTCCCAGGGCAAGTCACCACAATACGTAACGCACACAACAGGACAACACTTCACCAAATGTGAACACTTGACAACCAGGCACAGTCGGCCTCAACAAACACAGCATACTCATAGCCCCAAACACAAGATGCACTGCAGCTTATTCCAAAGGAATTTTCTGCAGAAAACGAACACACTCGCCTTCCACAAAGATGTCCCCCTCCACAGACCGCGCGCGAGTCTGCGCCAGCCAACCCCAACCGTCTGACACCATGAACACCATTAGGCAAATACTGCAGCCGACATTGATTTCATTTTGTGCGCCAGCTCTATCTGTGCCGTTCAGATGTAAATCTTCTAACAATTACGGACGCTAACAGCCTGTCTAATTTGGCCAAGGACCCGGAAATTACACCTGAGCGTATCTATGCTCTATTCTGACATGAAACCATTCACACAACGCAAGGAAGGGCTGCCACTCACTAATCCGTAATATTTTGTTCCTTGTAATGTGAATTCTGTGGCAGTCCCTGTCCCTGCACACTGTAGCCTACTGCACTTGCCATTCCAGAACCGTGCTTCGTGTTAATTTTTAGTAATCCACATGACCACAATTTTGGTTCAGAAGTAGGGACCGAAGGTCGCAATTTACTCACCCTTTGGTACCTAAAATTCATTTCAGGAACGTTTATAAATTCACTGCCGATATCAGACACAATAAAACGCAACTCTATTAGAAATAAAACCCAGTGAATGACCTTAGGAAGAAAATCGCTGTTTTGAGTGACAATCATATGCGAAAAGAAACACACACTGCAAGCAAAAACCGAGTCATTTGGCGTTTCAGTGGCACATACAACTACCACTGTGCTTTAAAGGGTTAATATATAAATGGGCCGATAAAGTATATGGATGCGTTTTAGGCTCTCGAATACTTTATAAAAAATGACGCCAGCCCAACAATGTCTCCTTTTCCTATATATATAATATTCTACAGGTACTGCAGTTCGCTTTCCAGCGACGTCTGTAAGCAATCCTGACTGTTAACACACAAATCCTTTGTCTCTTCCAATCAAACTCCATTACTAGAAACCTAAAATACGCCTACACAATGATTAGCTCAGTCCCCACGCCACATAGAAAACACACCGCGTCTCAACCAAACAAAAAAAAAACCTGTTAACCTTCTAAAGCCTACCGGTCACGTGATGCACCAACAGGTTTAACATTCAACAATTGTACGCTCTGCCCACACTGTATTTATGTGTTTTGTATTTCTCTGAGAACAAACAGAGACTTGTGCCACTTACAGCATAAACTGATTGGTTTTTATAACCGAGATGAAAAGTGTTTACAGCGCGGTACGGACTGGGTCTTTAAATAAAGCGGTCTGCGCTTGGTTTTTAAAGCATTAATGCTGTGTTGCAAAATAACCTCTGTTCATTGTGCAGAACCATACGAAATGCAGAACACGTTGTGGGCGGGTAATACAGGGAATCTGATTGGTACACACATTAAGCGATGCACTTTAACAGGTTACCGTGTGAAGCGAGAACATATCTGAAAGAATCCTGCATATCTATTCACTGTATCTCATGAAACTAAATAAAGTAAGTCAGTACAAACAAGAACGTGTTTACAAAATCCTGTATTTCAATATTGTCCGAAATTTGCTTTCTAGGTGTTGGCAAACTACGGGGGAGAGAAGAGGGGCATGCAGAGTTCTGGTGGGGGAAAGATGAAGGAAAGAGACCACTTGGAAGAACTAGGCGTTGATGGGAGGATAAATATTAATATGGATATTAAAACAGATCAGTTGGAATGGTGTGTACTGAACTGCTCTGGCTTAGGGCAGGGACAAATGGAGGGCTCTTGTAAACACGATAATCCCGAGTTACATACAACGCGGTGAATTTCCTGACTAGCTGGGAAACTATTAGCTTTTCAAGAATGACCATGCTCCATGGCGTTTGTTAAGGGTACGCAAAGCATCCCTTATAATCCTCGTATTTGAGGCGAATTTCACTTACACAAAAACGCAACATGCATAACTGCCTCTTTCGCCAGTGGCGTACCGAGGGGGGGGGTTGAAACCCCCCCGCCCAGAAATTCCGAAAGCCCTCCAAAATCGTACCAAACTCAACCCGATTGTGAAAACTGTTAAAAATTGCTGAATTTAGGACGCCAACACCAAAAGGTGTTCGGGAAAAAAGGCAGTAAAATTCTAAAACTACCGACGGTTCGCAATTGTTTTACATTAGCAATGACAAATAAACTGGTTGTCATCATAAATAGTCTTAAAAGTACCAAAAATTAAGAAAATTTTACTATATGAAATGAAGTTTCTTGTACCAAATTACAGCTGCCTCCAGAACCCCTGACTAGGGGGCTACCGCCCCCAGATCCCCGTTCTCTCTGTCCTCTGTCAACTGAATTTGTTGAACCCCCTCCCCCCCGCGAACAAAATTCCTGGGTACGCCACTGTCTTTCGCGGCATTCAGTAAATCAGTGGCAGCCCTCGTTCTCGTCAGCGGCCCACTATGTAACACACCGAACTTCTCTCCTACTCCAACACGTCACAGTGCTACTGTTACCAAGACAAGCTTCTGATTCCTGTCTGTCCACCGAAGCGCTACCTGTAAGTTACAGTTGGTCAGTTCTGTTGGCGGTTGGAACTGCAGTTCGAAAGCCGTGGGTGATGACGATCTGATTTGGAGAAACGTGACTTAAAGTAGAGCCAAATGTTGAAGTGTCGTATATGCGACTCGGCTGTGGTTCAACAGAGAGACACTTCACCTGCACAGTGCTTCTTGTCGTCGCCTTAGGCTCGAACGTAGTAGCAAGCAGTAGCAAAACCATCCAATTACAAGTATGGACAGGCCCTGAGGGTTCCAAGAGGTTGAGGCACCCAGATTTCAAGACAATCGGCACATGGTGGTAAGGTTGTCAGCTCTACGCATCGGCCGCCTTTACCCCCAGGAAATATTCCTGGTACTTATTTCTGTTAGAGGCTGAGTCAACCCCAGGGCCATAGTGCGGCCGGAAGGATTATGTCATCGAAAAATGCCAAAGACACCATCGGGAATCGAACCCACGACATTCCGACTTGTAGCTAAATGCCTCAACCAACTTCGCCACCGCGTGCCCTCGGTTCGAACGCGGTTAGATACAAAAGAACGCTTTCGGCTGAAGGATTCCAGAGGAAATTCAAATGACTAAAGATGTGCAGCAAAGATTACCTAAAATCTCAGGGAAATTATTGTCTTCAAAAACAGATGTATTATTCCGTAATTCCAAAATCATTACGGCAGTGATATATCTTGAAATTGGTGTACCCCGGAACAAGGGCGAAGATGCCTTCCCCACCCCCAATCCCGCACATATGACACTGTATAGAAATGTAGTTTTATGCCACTGAGCTCAATGATACTGCCGGCGGCCAAGATGCGACTGTATTACCCACGCCATAATCGCATTATGTTCATAATCCAAGTGGTCAGGCACTTCCGGTGGGAGTTCTAGTTCTAAATACCTCAAGAAAGCGTGTCAGCATGACCTCGTACTTACATCAGCTGCTACGAGCACAAAATTGACCCGCTCTCTTTCATTTGCGTGCGTGCATGTGTGTGCGCGTGCGCATTAGGGCGGGCACCGCGGCAACCCTCGGACCTCGACCATTTCCGATCTTCGGTGCAACTGTGTGCTTTGCATGCCAACAGCACGCCCCTGTCTCAAACGGTCACCCACCTATGTACTAACCACGCCCAAGATTGCTTAACTGCGGTGTGGTCAACCTATCACGGCCAGTGACTGCCCGGTTAGCTAAACTTTCTGGTTTATTCTACAACTCGGTTGATTCAGTCCCTCATACTATGGCGGTGAATGGTCGGACAGGTGCCAACTGGTGAATCAAGAGAATATTTTGAATGAAGCGGTCGTGACCTGACCTAGTACAATACCAGCGACTGCCTCCAGCGAACAGGTAAAGCTAAAACCATCGTGTGCGCACCACGGTGGCGTATGAAGAACTGGAAGTGCGACTCCATTCATTCGTAGCCTCCGCTCTAGATGGAGGCGAATGGTCAGGCTTATACCCCGGTACCAACTGGGTGGGCCCCAGAGTCGGTCCGCATCCATTGTTCCTGTCGGAGAACGAAATCATAGTTCCTAGGGTGTCCGGTCAGTCGCCTAGTCACTAAGTTCACTGAGCCATCGCGGCTCCAGCTGACTGGTGTGGGTGAAAAACCCCACAAAAAAACCAGTAATGTTAGACAATTATCCGGTCCAGATTCGAACCGGTCTTCAGCCGTTACTGCCACACCATACCGTCGGTTGCGGCGTCCCTTGATATGACGGTACGCTACTGGGTTCGAGGCTCCTGACAGTTAACCTACCGCAGTCAACCCTCACTTCAACGGCAACATTTGATGTATCGTCATCAAACGCAGACAACACAGTGGGGCTGAACTTGGGGGCCGGCCGTACACCCCAATGCGACACTCGCGGTATTTTCCATTCCGCAAGGAAAAACGCCTATTATTTGCCATGTTACACGCTGTCATGTTTCACGCACAGCGTTCTCTGACCCTAGGGTATCTTCCGATTTCGCATGACAGTTGTAATGCAGCTGAACACGCACAGTTAAAGGTACTTTGTCTGAGGAGTCAGCGGACACGTGAGTCACGGGACGGACAGACACATGAAGCGCGACAACTGGATTCGGAAGAAGGGCCTATAAAAATCGGGTAAAGTGATATTAACCTGACACAAAATAAGGAAGCATGCACTTTGAAAGCTTCTAGACCATACGTTCACTTGCTGTCAAGTGTCATCTCTATGTAACAGACTCAGCATAATGTCTCAATTTCAGCCAAGTAGGCTCTAGCATTAATTAATTACTTACTTACTCCATGGTGCAGAGTCCTTCTTGAGAAGCTAACTGGTTTGCAGCTAGTCAAGAAATTCCCCGCATTTCACGGAACCCGAAGGTTCATTACCGCAGTCACAAGCGTCCGCCACCTGTCCCTATCCTGGGCCAGCCCAATCCAG
>Ga0123354_10021839_pt1 | contig 10092 bp, 3 predicted proteins | sample TergutLab28metaG_2_FD_97872 | JGI IMG/M metagenome (GOLD analysis project Ga0123354, IMG submission 97872) | Labiotermes labralis P4 segment gut microbial communities from Petit-Saut dam, French Guiana - Lab288 P4 | ecosystem: Host-associated > Arthropoda: Insects > Digestive system > Gut ...
AATAAAGAGAGACCAACTTGATGTCACTTGCTTTTTTATTTCATTATTTAATGCTCAACATGTTTCGGGTGTTAATACATCCATCTTCATTAGCTTGCGACTTATTTGTTGAGTTATTTCATGAGATGTATTGCTCTGGTTCGATGCGTGTTGGTGTTACGTTGTGGTTTGGCTGGGCTGGTGTGGTGCGTCAGCCTGCATCCGGATACCGCACCAGCCCAGCCAAACCACAACGTAACACCAACACGCATCGAACCAGAGCAATACAGCCCATGAAATAACTCAACAAATAAGTCGCAAGCTCGTGAGGATGGATGTATTAACATCCGAAACATGTTGAGCATTAAATAATGAAATAAAAAAGCAAGTGACATCAAGTTGGTCTCTCTTTATACAACTATCAAGATGATGCACGGTCCAATAAACATAAGATTGCCGTATTGTATTTAGTCTTAATCTGGCGCGTTACATTTATAGAAATTAAAATTATCAGTCAGCATTAGAAGGTGCAAATCGAGTTTCGATTTACGACGGATAAACTGACGGACATCATTTGCTCTGCATCAGGGCAGAATTCATGCCAGTCGCTTTAACTTTCTCCGGGGACTCCCCTGAAAGTAGACGTAGTTGCATACACAGCCGTGTGCAGCTCGGAATGACGATGAAGCCCAGTAGTGCTGCCTTGTTATTCATGGCGTGGTTGGGAGGATCGACACAGGAAACACTTGGTGGCTTGGCAGCCCCTTTCCGTCATAAAACTGCCCCAAGAACAATTTATCTGGGCTAAGCTCGACACACCTGCACCAAGCCTACAATTACTAACATTCATGCTACAATCGCTTGACACAGTTCACCAACACAAACGCACGTGTTTGAGTATGTTGACTAAATATCCAATTAGCTATCTGACTGGACAAATAATCGAATGCGACTAAAACTTAACTTTCAACTCTTAAAGATTCAAAAGCACTTATATTAGTCCACCACTGGACACGATCCAGACCAATTCGACAAGGTTCACATTCTCAGAACCGCGATCAGTTTTAATAATATCCTCTTCGTACTCTTGTCTTCCAAGTCGCAGGGATTTTTGCTTTAAGTTGCAAAAAAAATATCAAAATATGATTCCATGGAACAAAAATCACGTTCTTTATAGATCAAACAAGGAGAAGAAAGTCATTACAGCTGGACACCTCCATACATCTGGGATAAACCGTCCCATATCAAGGACAGAAATATATAGATTTATATATCTGATTCTGTAATCAGTCAGTGTGGTAGGTATTTTGACAGGCAACTACTTAGGCTGTTAATGTGTTACTCGCTCACGGCAAATAAATTGAATGAAATCAGGGTTGTCCGGGACCATGATGATGGGTACAGACTCAGTCTTTGATATGATGGTTGACTTGAAACATCTAAAGCAGCTGTCAGCCCAAGGTTTTTTACGGCAATCATTTTATTTACTTCTTCGATTAATCATTCTCTTCTTTCGTGGTTCCGGAAATAAGATGGTTATTTGCCCGATTTATTGAGCCAGTTTGTCACTTAGCATTGGTTGGTTAGGCCTAATTAATTGTGTAATTACTGTGCCATTTCCTTAACAACAGTCAGCTTGTTAGGTATATTTAGCGACTCATGGAGCCAGCCTGTTACTTAACAGTAGTTAATTAATAAGTTAAGTCTAGTTAGTTATTTAGTTAGCCAATCATTGTACCCACTGCATATGTAATAGAAGTTAGGCCTACTTAGCAAATTTGCTCATCGTTTGTTTAGCCAATTACTGAGTCACTTGTTAAAGAGTTCTTAGTTCCATGGTTAGTCAGGCATGCCTACAGTACTTAGCTAATTACTGAGCCAGTTATTCCTTAGTAGTTCCTAAGTTTTCTGGCTGCTGACTTGCTCGTTACATCCCCAGCCATCAGCACGTCAGACCCTTGATCCGCAGTCACTTAGCTGCAGTGTGTACCTTGCATGAGCAAGTAGGAGGCAACCGCAAGCGTCAGATGACTTCTTGCATTTAAAACGATGCTTGGCGTGCGTGATGCGACATAATGTTACTGCGCTTTGCACCCATCTTGTACACTCCCTGGAGATACACACTGGAGCAAATGATGCACTTCGCCGGCAGAAGTCATCTTGAATGAAATTTCCGTGTCTTTCCCGAGTCCTGCTACGTAAATGAGCAGCAAACATCGGTCAAGACCATATCATCTTTTCATCGTACTACTACAGTTAGCCGTCGTTGCTCACTGGACACGTGGTCTATATGGTTTCGGACAGATCCAAATTACCTTTACGAACAACTACAGTAATTCATAAATTAACCGGCCGACTCAGTAATTAACCAATTAACCATCTATATATGTTCACGTATGAAGACATGAAAAAGAGCTACCCGTACACAAAATAAAACAGAATTTAGAAAGAACGAAATAAGGGGAAAGAGATAAAGGATAAGAACAAAAAAGAAAGGAACTGAAGAGACAAAATACGTTAAATTCTACGCTTACTTCGGTTGAATACACAATGAGAATGACATTAAAACACATGAAAGCAAGCACACCATTGGAAACTTGAAATTCATAAGACCAGAGAGGGATATTTTCAATAACAAAACTTCTGGCAGTAAACCAGAAAGTTCATCGCCGCTAAAACCAAGGCCCGTCACTGTAAACACTCCTCAGACAGTTCTATTCGCATCTGTCTGTCACAGTTCATTTTCTTGAGAAGCGCCATAATGTACCCCTCCCACATCCTTCTCAGGGTTCCAAGTGGCCTATTTCCAATAAAAGTTTCCGCCAAAAATTCTACATAATTACGCACATTTGTTTTCATCTGTCTATTTTATCCTACCGCTGCATCCCCCCTGTGAATGCTTCTTAACGTAAGTGTTTCATAGGGAGGGGTTGTTAGCACCTCGCCCAACCCCCCAGCTGGAAGACCACCCCTCGTCGGCCGTCCGCGACTGCTTATTCAATTTATTTGCGGCTACCCTCCTTATCGGAGGTCGTTCCTCTATCCGCAACCTGAGGACGCGCCATGCCGTGGTGACAGGGACCCATTAACAGGTGGCGAACGCTTGTGAGTGCGGTAATGAACCTTCGGGTTCCGTGAAATGCGGGGAATTTCTTGACTAGCTGCAAACCAGTTAGCTTCTTAAGAACGACTCTGCACCATGGAGTATGTAAGTAAGTATTTTATCCTACCTGATTTTTACTAATCTATTAATACGAGACATCCTGTATAACGAATGAAGTTCTTTCGAGCTAGGTCCAAGCAGTCGTCTGTATTTCTTCAATTGAAGCAGATATCAAAATGCAGGTGTTGGGCTGGTCCGGCGTTGATTGAACAGATGTTGGCGGACCAACTCAACACTCCTCCACTTGGGGGAGGTTCAGCAACCTCTGCAATCTGCATCGTCATTGTTAGCTGTCGGACATAAGGCCTTCTTTGTTACGTTGTTATGGAAACGAAGCTCTGGTTTTTGTTGCCTCCAATGATTGATAGGTACAAAAAGGCAGATAAGATGTGAGAACTGCTTCATTGATAGACACTGGATCTCTTGTTATTAAGGGACACAAAAGAATACTGCCTAATTAATTGCCCTGTGCATGATGTTAATATGCTGTACATATTTTCTCTCCTTTTATTGGTTTCTTTCCATTCTTCTTTCTCCGCTTTGCCTTCATTTTCTCGTTTTCTACCCTTTTTCTTCGTGCTCATTCTTCTACTCGCTTTATCTTTTACATATTTTTATTTCTCACTTCCACTCTGTCCACTTGGCCCCGGCCACAGTTGTAAATATTATATATATATATATATATATATATATATATATATAATTATATGTGTTATGAAAAATTACATAATAATTTAGGAACCAGCCTAAATAACGATTGGGCGTTTTGTCCAAAAAGAAAAGAAGACTAGGCACCCCTGATCTAAAGCGCTACCAACGCACAAGTAGCACAATATCTATCGTAGTGAAAAGTATTTACAACAGAAATTTAGGCAGAACGCACACTTCGTACTCAATACAGCGTCCTTTCACCACTGTATTTCTCGAGATACTCTCACAAAGGTAAGGTTAAAGTTCACCCTAGAATAGGCCACGAAGGTCCAGAGGGGGAGGAGTAGAGGTTTAGCTCTACTCTTTATTTAACCTCGGCGCTAGATAGGGTGGGTGATCAACGCCACGCCCCGGCCGCTTTACCCCCGGGAAAGACCCAGTAACCATTGTACAGGAGGCTGGGTGGGCCCCAGGGCCGGTCTGGACAAGTGCGGAAAATCTCGCCCCACCTCCCTCCAGCGGAATTCGATCCCCGGACCGAGATACCCTTACAGAAGTTGGAAAAGCCGCCGGAACTCTTACACCACCTTTCAACTACGTGGGCTACACGACGTCCAAATAGAGGAAGACAAACTGTAAAGGCTCTGACAGGAAGTGACTATAAATTTTCTTACCGCACTGTCCCACTATTTACCTGGGTAAGCTGAAGAAAATCAGCAAAATCATAACGCGACCAATTCCATTTGAAGCCGCCAACCACTGCAGTGTGACATTTGTATGTGCGGCTGGGAATTACGTGCCAGATTTGAATCTGACTTTAGCAGCGCCGGCACAATGAAGAATGCCATGAAGTAGGCCCGTTGTTCGCCACCTACAAGAAGCTGCCAGTTTCCTGTTTACGATAAGACCACTCGTTATTTACAACACTTTCTCGGAACGAGTCCGGGCCAACTGCACTTTATATTTTACTTGAATACATTCTATCCTTGGCGCGGCGCCTATTTTATCAAAATATTCAAACGGTCTCTGCATTCGTTATGTTCGAATGTAAAGCAATCTGATATGTTGCACCGCAAACAGCTATTCACTTACGTAAAACACAATTTCACACCGGTGTGCATGTGTGCATGCAAAAACTGGTTTCATTTATCTACATATCTTAGAGACAAGACTTCAATACGAGTTCTTTAGCCAATGTGACGCCTGAAAGCGACAGACGCGCTTGGGGATGTGAACCACGTCTTGAACTTTTTCTTCGGCAACCACGATCGTCCATCCACTTAATTACCGACGTCACGCCGATGTTTGACGCCCGACGCAGTGTATGAAACCTTTAGCTGTGGATGTATAATGGAGTAAAGTAAAGTTCAGTGCGGGGACCTGAGATTGACAGCCTTTTGAAAATACAACATTTTAGGCGACAAAGCTTTTAGAAAGGAGACCATAATAAATGGTGACCGCGGGAACAATTACGCTCTAATTTTATTTTCTCCCTGTGGCGCTGCGGTCCAGCGAGGGCCATGGCCTCCTCATTCTTGAGGTTTCTAGATCACACACAACTACGCACCACAGTCGGTAGGACTCCTCTGGACGAGTGATCGAATGGTCGCCGAGACCACCACCTGACAACACACAACACTCACAAAAGACTAACATCCATGCCTCCGGCGGAATTCGAACCCCCCCAGTGTCAGCAGGCGAGCGATTGCAGACCTCACGTCTTAGACCGTTTGTCCACTGGGACCGGCATTATGCTGTAATTACTGTTCATTAAATGAATGTTATGCGATGATCTAATGCAACAAGGATATCTATCCCCTACCTCAGGGTTACTCTGGGACGAGGTTGTATCTTTGTGACGAACCATTCTGTCAGTATGTTACTTCTAGAAAACTCTTAACGGTGTCAAAAGTACCCCTATTCCACGGTAATATTAAAATCTCAATCCTTTGGGCCTTAAGAAATGTTACGTCAGGTCTGTTGTGCCACACGGACAGAACCCCAAAGTGTCCACAGAGCCACTCCCATGAGAACCGCACAACAAGCGACAGTCGCTGACCGCAGCTTCGGACAAGGCTTGGCCTTCCTTCCACAAAGCACCAATTATCCTAGCAGTATCATCATCTGCATCAGACGATCGAATACTAAATCACTCAAAAGGTCAAAGACACAAGACCACGGCTTTCGTTAAGGGTACTTGTTAAGAGCGAATCAGTGTGCCCAAAAATGCGGAACATGCTTAACAGAGTATCTACATAAGTAGGCATGCAGAACAAGAAGTTCCGAATGGAAGGATAAACAGCATTCCGCAAGCCTTCTGTCTTACTGCAAAACTTTTTAGTCTTGCACGTTTATAAGTACTTCTATTGTGGTTTTATTTTCTCTTTTTGAGAAAAATTTCATGCTTTGGTCTAAGTACAGGATCTGTTTGTGTTAAATACAGACAGGCCCGAAAATCTGTTTACTTTTCGTCTCTTTCAGCATAATCCCACATCTCCTTGTCGTTCTTCAAAGTGCCAAGATGATAACCTCCACATTAGTGTTATGTGGACTTGCTAATCTCATTAGTTTGAACAAACTTCCACAATTACGCCAGGTGAGGCATTAGCAATCACAAAGTACCTCGCTACATAATATCCTACATTCCGAACTTTCTTCACATATCTTGGTCCTGAACATCTCCTTTATCATTGCATTCAGGTGCTTGCAATATGTCGACCACATCCTTCCAATAAAGTAAAATACAGACCGACTTTTAGTTCTGAACGTGTGGTTGAGCACAAAGAAAGTTTTAGGGCTTATGACTGAAGCAGGAATTTCTTTGAAACGTCAGTAGATAATGTACCATACTACAAATCATCAACTGCCGGTAGACAGGAATATTAATAGTATATGCTTTTATATGTCCAATTATAGATGTGTCTACCCACTTTGGATTATAACTTTCTCGCAGCTCTACGGAGAAGGTAACTGCCAAGAGCAATATCGTAGTATTGCCACTAAAGAAACTGAATAGCTATTAGCCTCTGCATCCATACTATCTTAGTGGACTGTACCAGATTATTCTATGCATTCAGTTTCACCGACCTACTCTAAAAACTGGACTCTGTTTATGATATCCAAATTAAAAAAAATGCCATCATCATGGTACACACAATCAAACTTCATATCCTTCTTTGTTTACACATCAACTTCCACATGTTTCAGACCTTAGGCTATGTTCAGAGAAAACTTCTAGACACTTTCCGACGAAATAATACTACTTCATGTCAGGTGATTATGAATACCTTCAACATGGTCTAAGGACTCAAGTGTTGGAAATTAATCTGTGTATAAAGAAGATTATGAATACTGTGATATTATGACTTCTTATTTTGACCACAGAGCTTAACGCACAGTACAAAATGAGAAAATTTAAAATAACGGAATCCGTTTGCCAGAAGGCCAACATTATACGGTCAGAAGGCGAGTGGGCTGTGTCTCACAGTGTATCGGCAATGTACAGTAGCAAGGTTATCCAGTCTGTAGGTGGACAGCTATGCTATTTATGAAAAGAATAAAATAGGCACCGATGTTTCTCGACGACGCTGACCTGGCTTGTCTAATGAAATCTGTGTGAAGAGCCTGTGACCTACACATTTTCCAGAAATTCATTAGACGGGAGAGGGGAGGTTTAGTTATGGTACGTGTAGCTGATATTTGTGGACCCTGAAGATATAGGCAGTGCGTTCCTCCAAAGCACTGGTACCAATTTACAAAGCTACAAGCATAACATCCCAGAAGAGAGCAACTTAACCTTACTGCCGCATGAATCTGAAATTCCGTGCAGAAAAATCAAACCAAAGAATAGGGAGGCTCAAGTCAGCTTGTTAAGCCACATTCCCCGTTATGTATTCCCACTGTTAGCGGTTTAGAATCCAGGCTACAGATTGGCTATCAGAGGCTGTCCTGCTTTTCCTCAGTACCTCGATGGAAATTACATCATTGTGACTCTCAAATACGCCAATGACGAGAAACAGCAGAACGCCGTACGCCAGTGGTCTGCAAAGGAGAGAAAATACTCTAACGGGCCGCAGTACATGCTCTTCTTCAAAATGGAAGAAGACTGTCGAGAAAGATGGAGACTATAGTGGAACGTCATCACGCTTTAAGTAATATTGCAGTGAAAACCTGTGAAATTTTCACATGTCCAGCTTTCAAATAGCATAAATAAAAATAGGAGAAATCACGTTCTGACTCTGCCTTGCATATCCTCTCTGACAAAGGCAAAGACACTGATTTCATAATCTCCAGTAGCTCATCACAGAAAGAATCCTCTGCACCTGCAATCCTAATAGGGAATTAGGAAAAACCTTCTGAATTTGTGTACAGAACGCCTTAAAATGTGTCCAACTGCAAGCGGAAGCAGACTGTCAGATAACATTAAGACGGATATTAGAGAAAAGGGTTGTGGGGTTGGGAGATCAACGACACCGTGTGGGGATCGTACCTTATGACAAGCTTTGGTATTTCTTAGTATCGCTACTGAAGCTCTGGGTTCCGCTAGGAGATGACGGTTCATATTTCTGATCCCTCTGTCTAAGCTCTAAGTTGTTGTTAGTCTTATGCTGCGTGTCATCTGGAGAAGCAGGTTCCAATTCCGTTCAGAGTATGGTCGTTTGTGTTTAGGTTTTGCGCTGTCCGATACAAGTAATGTGGGCAGGGATAGCTCAGTCAGTATACCGACTCGCTACGGGCTAGACGGTCCGGGGATCGAATCCCGCTTGGGGGCGAGATTTTCTGCACCCGTCCAGACCGGCCCTGGGGCCTACCCAGCCTCCTATACAATGGGTACAGGTTCTCTTTCCCGGTGTATTGCGGCAGGGGCGTGGCGTTGACCACCCACCCCATCTAGCGCCGAGGTTAAAGAAAGAGTAGAACTATACTTCTACTCCTCCTCCGGGCCTTCGTGGCCTATACAAGTAAAGTATTCAGAAAGGTGTGATTCTCGACCTGTTTAAAGCAGTACCAGTTACCTTCGTAAGGGGTTCCTTGCTAGGCTATGGCTGTGAACCGTGAACAGTAGTTTCATTCTCGCTTAACGGAGTGCGAACAGCTGAACACCACATGGCCGAAGAGCGCAGTTAATTTAACATCATGAAGTATCAATCTCTGTGTGCGTCACTACCAAACTGATGACGTTACAGAAAATTCTTTTTAAGGATTTCGCTAGTAATTATCCCACCACAGACCCAGAGAAGTCTTGAAGAGTTCAACACTCACCCCTCCACTCCACTCCTTAACCCCGCATCCAACGTAAAAGGTTTAAAAATTGTTTCCTACAAAATTAACCTACCACAGAGAAATAAAATTTTATTTTGGAAGGGATTCACGTCTTCTGGGAGGAGACGATGTGTCGCTGAGTTAATGCGTACAGATTTTGCGAAGAACCCTTTAAAAATGTAGCCACTACTTTCCTTCGAAACTTCAGGAAACACTAATCCAACAACAGGGCGTCACATACCAGATCAGAACGCTATGTGGTAGGTACAGAAATAAAGAAAAGTCAAACAAAAATGGACACAAAATAAATGTGGAATGAAGAAGAAAATACAAGAAAACGAAGTTTCAATTAACCACTGCCGGCGAAAAATCACTGTAACGCACAGTCGCTAAACACAAGACCACAGACAGCATGCAGCAAAGAAATCATATAAAAAATACCTACTTAAGAAACGCCGAGAGAGAGAGAGAGAGACAGGCCTTAACGATCTCCACAAGTTGAGCAAGTTGGACTAAGCCTTCTGTACCATATGTGTGTGAGATTTATTGTCTAGTGGCACAACCACCCGAAGCATGAAACTGACCTCTAACCTCCTGTACGTCTTGTAGCCACACTCAACACGATTACCATGAAACTGTACCTGCACATTTCTAACAGTCTAGTGAACGTCCACCTAAAGATAAAAAAAAAGGTAAAATTGTCCCAGTGCACGCCATGGACGGGCGTGTTCGTAATTGTTTCCTGGGTTCGAGAGCTTCATATTTAATAAGCGAATTCCGGATGGTAATTTTCCAAGTAAAACAAGGGAAATAAAAAAGCTAATTCGTTACCTATTATCCCATTCTCAACACTTTAGACGATAAGAAGGCAAAACAAAAAGATTCTAATGAAATTAAATCACCTACACGATAAAAAAATAAATAAAAAGATAGAAAATACAGGTGCCTTCGGATCTTGCACCCAGTACACTTCTCGGGTATTCGCACCGTTTAATCTACTGGGGTCGGATTTCTTAGTATTGTTCACAATTGTAGAT
>Ga0123354_10021840_pt1 | contig 10092 bp, 3 predicted proteins | sample TergutLab28metaG_2_FD_97872 | JGI IMG/M metagenome (GOLD analysis project Ga0123354, IMG submission 97872) | Labiotermes labralis P4 segment gut microbial communities from Petit-Saut dam, French Guiana - Lab288 P4 | ecosystem: Host-associated > Arthropoda: Insects > Digestive system > Gut ...
CTAGTCATAAGGTTGAGGAAGTTGACAAACTCATTAGTGAACAAGAATGGAAATTAAAACAATCAAATTTTGATTATCATTTGTCCTTTCTATCATATGTTGGTATGGTTACCTCCAGTCTTGCTATGATTGTCTTTTGCTATTGCTGCTGCTGCAAATGTTGTAAGAGAAGTTTTCCAAACTTTTGCAAATGGTGGAAAGACAACAGTCCTTGCACCACCATTGTTATAAAACCTAAAATAATAAACTCTATACATTCATCACAGGAAAGCTTAAGGTTCCCCAATACCCGAACAGGTAATGTACGGAAACTTTCCCTAGAAGAAGCAGTGGAGGAGACTGAATTAGTGTCACTCAGAACAGGTGGCAAACAGTTAATTCACTCTGGCAAGAGATAACTTATCTCTAACACCTAAAGCATGGGAATTATTGTACATCTGAGTAAAATGCAATTCTGTGTTTATATACCATATGAAACTATTATGTGTATATTTAAGAATAATCAAAATATTTGTGACTTGATGTAATGGATAATGATAAGAAGTGCTAATTTGTCTAAAAGAAGTAAGCCCTGTTACTGCTTACTCCTTTTCCTTAGGGGGAAGGTGTCATATATGACAATGATTGCATTATAAAGGTACACTATAAATTAGAATTCAGGTATATTCAGAATATACTGTTTCATCGCCAGTACCAAGTCTTGCATCACACGTGGAGTTGGAGACGTTTAGTCTGGCGACCTCTTGACCTATTAAGAGATTAGCCTCTCGATTCCGGGAGCACTTCTAGGAGACTTTGTCCGTTTCAAAGGGCTGAACAACATGTGTGAAGCTATGACGTCTATATGACGTACAAGTCGAAATGTAATTTTGAGTTAATAATTAGAAATGTCAACCAATAGCTTCACACAGCCATGCCCGAGGTTGATGTACATTTTTCACACGACACCTTTCCAAGCCATATATAACATCATGTAATTATACCGCGAGGGGGGACACTTGTTTCAACTCTCGTCGTTAGAACGTCTGAACCATCTACTGTATATTTTAATACATCATTTAAACTTCTACCAGGGGACTTGAATTTATTCTTAAGTGTCCTAACGGATCCTTCATCAAGACATTCGCTCGATCTACCCAAGATCCAGTCTCCAGCTCCCAGGGATATAATACTTCATTTTAATGCATATGATAAATATGATATTTAATACATGGTGTTCTGTGGGACTAGACTTTCACACTGAACTGACAAAAGTCTTTAAAGAGGGAAATTTAACAGTGAGATGACTCAATATCAAAGAAAATAAATGTTCAATAAGTGGGGGCGGGGGAAATTACATTATGGAACATAACAGGAAATTCCACTGTTTACACCATATAAAAACTGTTTCAGAGGTTTTAGAAATTACTTACACCCGTATTTTATGTCACATACAAAATGCAAGATAAAGCATGTTTGAGAAATTGGATAGTTTCAACATGAACTTAGAGCACAAATAATGTTGGACCTAAATCAGCCAAAGCTAGTTAATCTCACAATGTTGCCAAGTAGTTTTTAAGATCAAATATATGGATATATTCACTTCACATATTTTTCACAAGACATACATAAAGAAAAAGCTAGAATCTAATTTTCAAGGTACACAGGCACTCTTCACCTCTTCCAACAATAGAACCATTTACAATATTCCACAACTGCAAGAATTCAAGCTGTGAGCTGACAAAACTTGTTAAGTTCACCGACAGTTGTACGCAGCACATGTTAATGGTATGTGTACATTACAACTTACTTGCAATGAAGCTGGCTAGATGGCAACAGCTGTACAAGAATCAGAGTTGTGAGCTGGCGTAGGTACAAAAGTTCGTTGTCTCGATTTCTGGCAGCAGGATGGAGACGAGGACCCAGATACTGAAGGGCAGCCTTATCCAAGGGCATGCGCTGCCTACTTGATAGCCGCAAAGCACCCAGATAATCATCCAAGTGACTCAGACCAGCTGGGACCAATTTGTTTATAATTACATGAGCCAAGTCTACCTGATTCAAGGACAACAGTACACTATTATAACAAAAATGGCATACTAGGAAAAGATATGTAGTCAAACACAACTTAATCACTGAGGTGTAGTTAATGACTGTGATGGAAACAACTACATGTTTCGGCCTGTATTGGCCATCATCAGGTTGTCTAGGAAACTTAAGGGCTAGCTATATGCATGCGTGCGCGCGTGGCGTAGAGATCTCTACATACGCATAGCTTGACAAATCAAATCAAAAACAGGGGTCAGATAAAACACTATGACACAGAACAGTTACAGATAGTAATACAAAATACATGATCTATACTATACTATACTAAGTTCCCTAGACAACCTGATGATGGCCAATACAGGCCGAAACATGTAGTTGTTTCCATCACATAGTCATTAAATACACCTCAGTGGTTAAGTTGTGTTTGACTACATACCTTTTCCTAGTTTCACACACACAACAGGGATGACACACTTCCTAGATAAAAATGGCATGCACATGTCAGAAAAATCCTTATTTATTTCTTCATTTGTAGCTCATTTAACAACATAATTAATAACTCAGACTAAATAGCATCACATGATCACAATAGTGAATAATGAATTAAAGATGTGAGAAGAGTTGGCCAGGCCTTATTTAAAGCACTATCTCAGTTTTATCTGAAGATATTGAGGAAAATGATGACAAACTTCAATCGAGACAGTTGGTGCCCTGGCCAAGGTTTGAACTTGGCACCTTCTTTAGGATGGCACCCATGGAGTGCCAAAACATGTAGGAGGAGATTTTGTGCATCTGTTATGTATATATCCAGTGCATGTGAAGTTGATTTAATCAGCTGACATCTACACTATGCACACTACACACAATATTACAATACAATACAGTATTACCATTTGAACCAGCCTGTTGGGTAAAATTACTAAAAGCAAATGAAAAAATCCTTCTGTTGCTACTACTGACATCAGTGCTGTGAAGTTAGCTGACATCTGCAAACAAGTTATATCTCATGGTTTGTTAATGTCTCACCTGTTATTGGCAGAACAGATCTCCCAAACCTACAGAATGGCAAAATATCAAGTTCTTGCTTTAAGCAAATGCACAGTGGAAGTGAGAGTAGTAAAGCAGTGGTTCTCAACCTTTCATTTGTTGTGCAGCAAACTACATTTAGAATAGGGGAATAAATTAACATTGTTTAATAATGTCATTTATCATTAAAAAACATGACATAAAGCAGAAATATAATGGAACAGAAAGGTGTCAGTTTACAAGGCTTAAGTAAGTGCAGAGATTTCCATACTTTATACAATGAACCTCCCATCAGCTTAGTGAAAATTTCATCAACCCCCACCCTCTTCCTTTGTGGCCATCTGTATGGACTCAAGGAGGAACTGAGCAGAAGGAATTTTTTAATTTGCCTTATTTAACAATGCTGTCACAATAAAAAAAGATTACCTAGCATTGGTAATGGATGAACGAATGAGCATGGGGCATTGATGGAATGGTAGTAGTGACAAGGGAAACTATGCACAGAGAAAAACTTGCCCCACTGCTATGCTGTTCTACGCAAAGACCACATGGACTGACCCAAGATCAAATCTAAGCTCCAATGGTGACAGGCTGGCAATTAACCACCCACACCATGGAATGACAAGAACATAAATTTAAGACCAGCAAAGTGTGGTATGTATGAATGGCAAGTCCCAGTGTTTCTTTTTTGTTTACAATTTACACTGCAATTATTTGCACCTATATTTACATACATATTATTCAGTTCCACTTGTACCACATTTATTCAAACTGGTTACAGGAACAATATTTTAATTTATCCATGTACACACTGTATATACCCTCTGTGTGATAAATCTTGTTTAAAAAAATGTACTGTACAAATGACGAAGAATAATATTTTGTTTGCAACAAACAACTTCACTTTGCCAGATGTTACCACCAGATTTTGAGGTGATATTTCTTACCTCTCATGAACATGTAATTCAAGGTTTGAAAGAAAACGTGCAATTACCTACTGAGCCAAATATTCAAGCACAGGAAATGCTAGCATATTTCAATATACCGTCCGTTACATCATTGATGATGTAGGCACACAGTCAGTTATCACAGAAATATCAGACAATGAAAAATTGTGAGTCACTGTAATAATGATGATGTTGGCAGATGGCAAAAAAAAAAAGTACCACCTTCTATGACACAGAATTGTAACACTACAAATAAGGCACAGTTGCCTATGGGACTAATAATTTTTAGCCCTGTGGCTGTCAAAATAAGGAATGCATGAATAGTCAAAAGTTGTCTGGAACAAGGGACCAGGAGTATTGTTCTGACAATATGGCATGCCTGTGAAGAAAGCAATCTCATCTACGGTTCATGTAACAAATGCTGACCTTGTGGTCTTACCTGGCAGAATTGCCTCACAATTACAACCACTACATGTTATATTGAATAAACCTGTTAAGGATCATTGAAGACAACTGTGTACTGTATGGCTCTTAAAAGAAGACCATGTTCCAACACCAATTTGGAAAATACAGAATAACAGCATATAACTGCCATGCCAATGTATGAAGACATCATGGCAGCAGATCACTACAGAAGTGACAGTAAAATGACAGACTAGGGGATGGGGTGGGGAATAAAATGTGGATGAAAAGTTGAGAACACTGGCAAGACAGGAAGAGTGTAAGCAGTGAATGTGAGGAAGAAGACTGGAATTTTGAAGCTAGTGAAGATGTGACACATGATACAAATGGCCAAGAAAGTGAGAACGGTGAAACTGTATATAGAATAGTGACTTCAAACAAGAAACAGACTACATGTAAAATTATTTTACCTACACAGATATGTTTCTTACCGCAAAACAACCTTACTTTCAGAATTGTCTTCCATTCAGGTAAATACAATAAAACTGAATGTTACAGTCAAGTTGTTAATGCCCTTAAGTCATACTTGGGGAAGGGGGTGTCACAGGCTTAAATCTTGGCCTGAAGATCAGTTATCCTAAGGTTATCAGGATCCTTTTAAATTAGCCATAACTGCATCCCTCCACACCCTTCAGAATACATTCACAGTCAACCTACTATTCAGTACCATATACCAAACACTGTGACCGGAAGATTAACAGTTCATATTCATTGTTCATGGGTTCAAATCTTCAATTGGATTCCGGCTATCCTCACTCAAAATTATGTGATTTTACTAATTCTTCTTGGAAAACACTGGTACAGCACACTGAATGAAGCCGTGACCTGTTCCTTCAACATCTGTTCCAATTAATTATTCACACATCATCCTATTACTGTGTGCTATATAACCAACACATTCTAGCAGGATAGTAAAATGAGCCAAGACTCAACAATCAATAAAATCTATAACCTAAGCAGTTGAGAAAACATAATTTATTATATAGTAAGTAAACAAAGTAGTTCACCAAGAGTATTTCAACAGTACACAGAACACACACACGTAAGACTACCTTACACATTATCAAAAATTGAGTACCTGTAATACCCTGCGAAGTAACACACTGGCAGCATAACGAATACTTTGCCTTAGTTCCAGTATGAAACTCTCATCAGTTGACAAACTGTTATACCATGAATACACAAACTCCTTCAAAGTCTTATTCAGGAACTGCAATATGACAATTAACAAAGTTGTCAATAATTTATAATATTCTTATGTATCACCAGGCACTGGAATATTAACCCTTTGGCGCCGGATTTAAATCTTTGACGTGGGGAATAAACCCCCCCCCCCCCCCCCCATCCACTTTAAAGGCTGTTTGGCCATTTAAAGGGCTCACTGCACGACATATATATACATATATATATATATATATGTCATCCGGCGGCTAAGGTTTAATACAATAACATGAGGAGCACTGGCAGTGATTGATATGACTACAACTAGGTGGTCATTCCAGCTGCTTGAGTATTAGCAGTGACAACACCGCAATTGTAATGTAGATACTGTATGTTCATAAGCTCAGGGTCGTGATAAATCTACCTTTCTGTATAAGTACATGTATTCAACAAATACAAGAAAGAAAAATGAAAAATAATCATCATCCAACAAAACACATTAGTATAAGCCTAACACTATAGACTATTGATGCATATGCTAACATTCTTTATTCCATAATTAATGTTTGTCAACAAAACATTTTGATGATATTTATCCAATGTGTTGTTGTTTTAATTTTCATAAAGAATTATAAAGTTTTAAGTACTGACCAAACACAATCTTAGTTCCTACTTCATGATGTATACTTTGAGAAGACACATCAATGCACTGCCATTTTTAAATATTAACCACAAGACTAGTATTGTTATCATCTAAAATCATCCCAAAGAACATTCAGAATTTGAAATGGGTCCTAAAATCCTAAGACACATATGACTGTAAAAATGGTTACATAATAAAATATATATATGTTAATACCCCAAGTTGAATGGTTATGGAGATAATGAGAAGAAAAAAATATGGTCTTGTGGTTCTATGCACTGTACCTGTTCAACAAAATGTGTTATCTGTATCTGCGTGGGTCCATCTTTAAGCCAATAGGCAATCCCAGCCATGTGGAGGCAACTATGCTATGTAAGTTAATTGGAACCCTAAGAGCGATTATTATGGAATTAGTGTGAGTTCTTCTTACTTTATCAAAGGCTTTATGTCACTCAGATGTTCATTACACATTAACTACAGGCATTAACACTACAGAAACAATAACTTCCTCTTTTTAATATGTATTTGAAAATCAATAATGTATAACAACTCTCATTCTTTAAAACTTCTCTCATCATTATCTCTGTTACCACTGAACTTAGAATACAAGTATTTTTGGTTATATCAATGAACTTTAAGCCAATGAATATTCTCCTGGGATACAGCAAATACCCTGAGAAGCATCCTGTAAACTTACATTACATATATGATTCTGAAACTTCGCAACCACTGCACACATTTCAGTACTACCAGTGGAGTTAGTAGAGTCAGTACATTAATCCTATGAATATAGGCACTGTTACAGTTTGATATCTTTTAGTTGTCATATTTACCATACATAATACATACATTTACTTGTCAAGTGTTAATTTTGTGCTCAAATTTGGACAACATAATTATAATCATTTAGCAGCGTAATAGGGAGTAAGTCTGTGGATAAACAGTTTCAAAATGTCATACATTAGGTTTGCACAAAAATTTAATCTAAGATTAATCAAATTAGATAAAAACTGCACTATATATATATGCATACATATTATTTATTCCATATCAATCTCAGTGGCAGGCTGTTGTGAGCAAAGCACTGAACCATAAACAGGAACACTTTCTTCAGCAGCCCAGCCAGTATCACTTTCACATGAGGAACATTCCACTTAGACACATTTATAAAACAGTTAATTTCTGACTTGTTATGCTTCTTTCCTAATTTAAAACTTATATAACTTCACTTAATTTAAATTGCTTGAGGAGAAGGAATTTACTTTATTGATTTGTATTATTTCACTGTATTACCTAAAGATGTAATAACCTGCATAATTGATTAAAACTGTATCTTGTGGATTCTTAGAATTGTTTCATTAGCTTTGTATGAAAGTGATTAACTAACCACAAGGCAAATGATATTACTGTATCAACTCACATCTTCCACAGCTTCATCAATTTCATCAGGGACTTCAAGACCAATCCATGGCTGCCGAGCATATGAGCTAGGACCAGGCCGATGCCGATTACACTTTCCACTACCACACACACCACAGTACGCTTTTAATTTTATCACAGAAGGTGTACCATGCTGTTTCCCAGTCAGTATTGACAGAAAATTAGGAGCCTCAGGTCTGTACCTGTATTACAAAAACATTTATTTAACTGAAACTCTAATGTACATTAGCACCCATTACAAATCATTTTAAATTTAGTGCACTATTTTCATATAAAAGCCAAGTGGAAACGCTGTTAAAAACCCAGTTTACCGACTTACTTGAAAATGGAACTAAAAATTATGAATCCTCCAATGTATGCTGCTAACATAAACATTGCGGACAGGAAACTGAAACAGGAATAAATATGACTTTCAACTATACAAAGCAGAGGTTATGTTCGAAGTACTGCTGCCAAAAATAACTCTAGAACACACGTTTGTATGTGCTGAACTGAGATTTAATGTTATAACCAACACAGTTTGTCTAATCCATTGTCATACGACAGCACAATAATACAAACCTAAATGATACAGACAAAACCATACACAATAGCGTAATAACGAAAACCGAAGTTCGGGCAAGTCTGTCATTCCAGATTAAAAATATGCAAGTCTTAGCTTCGTTCTCGTCCATACTGCAGCTGAAAATTAAAAACGAAACTTTGTAATCTCAGTAATTCGTTATCTTAAATTATTATACGAGTACGCGTTTAAGTGAGTTACATCCTTTCACAATCACATTGCAATTACAGACTACTCCTTTCCAGTTATTACATTTAAACACGTACACATCCGCAGATAACAATGGTTCTTTTAATCTGTGTTTATGTCACAGATTATTCATGATACTTATACGCAGCACATCCCATCTTCAAGGCAGATATGAACACAGGCGTTCCACCCTCCCAGACGGAAATTTCCTTATGTCAGCTCTTCCACTGCCAGAGCGCAGGCATCACAGTAAGCTGTCAATTGTACCTTACTCTACACAAGGGCAAAAAAGGTTGTTATAACAAAAAAAAAATACATCGGACAGTACGGCATTTATAAATCATAAACTTTGCTTCTATTATTAAAAAACAGTTGCATGCCGGAGGAATCGTCAGTTTGTCGCCGAAATACCTAGTTTTGAAAATCGCAGATGTATAGGCTGACTGAAAATCAGCAACACATATTGTTTATACCACAGGTGGAAAAATCATAAACAAACATAGAAGGAAAATAGGTGTATTGCTTAATTTTTTTAGAATGTAAACCAACAAGAAGAAACCCTCAGCCATAGGGTTAAAACTTGTAAAAGTGGCGGAGCGACAGGGAATCAATGCATAATGAACGATGAGATACACATAGTTTCAAACAATTTTAGGCGCATTCGCAACGTTTCGAAAAGTGACTTATCTTCGTCATGTCTGTCCGTCTCGTGGAACAAGTCAAATTCCTCTGGACGGATTTTCATAAAAATTTGTATTTCAGGATTATTCCAAAATCTATCGAGAAAATTCCCGTTCCTTTAATATCTAACAAGAATGATGGGTACTTTACATGAAGACCTATATACATTTATGATAATACCTCTTTAAATTCTCCTTAGAATGAGAAATATTTTGGACAAAATTTGTCGAGAAAATCAAAATTTTACAGTCACCTTTTCCTAAAATCGTGCCGTTTATGAGACAAAATGGGCTTTTCCACAGCAACAATGGTTACACTAATGTAACACAGAGTTACGTTAGACGTACATGCCTGTCTTGTTTCACCATGACTCCAGCAGACTTTAACGCCTGGTTCGAGAAGTTACATCTTTTACTTTACATTCCGAGTTATGTAGTAATTAGAATGCAAGTAATAGAATTATTTCCACAAATTATAAACCGCAATAAATGTAGTAGTACACACGAAATACACGTAACACACATAAACAACCACATTAATCAGAAATATATGACGGGTAGTTATAATATTCTTTATAAGGCCAACGAACCAGATAGGAAAATGTTACCGACATTTCAGGTTCAAGTACTGAAATGGGCCGGCGAATCAGGTTAAAACCCTGAACGGCCTTTCTTGAGATAAATTCCTTTGGCTGTAAATGACCTAACTAGGTAACACAGCAGGAGTGTGAGGGCCGTTAAAGCATTCAAAAGCTTGAGCCTGGACAGAACATCCATCACCTGTCAAGTTGGTAGGAGTTTTGCAGCTTGGTATTCCGAGGGAAATCTGAGGACGTAGTTCATTCATAGGGAGTGCCAGTGGGCAACACCCCTAAATGTTCGTTTAACGTAAGTTTGGGTTCTACTGACTTGAATTGGCGCAGCCAATGATATTTGGCTTTCCAACAACAACAA